>Ga0207078_1138_pt1 | contig 9051 bp, 7 predicted proteins | sample Alteio_BWMinHeat_60_FD_153579 | JGI IMG/M metagenome (GOLD analysis project Ga0207078, IMG submission 153579) | Enriched cells from forest soil in Barre Woods Harvard Forest LTER site, Petersham, Massachusetts, United States -... | ecosystem: Environmental > Terrestrial > Soil > Temperate forest >... | reverse complement strand
CTGCTATTCGCATAGGAATAGCAGACGGTGCTCATGATAATTGGGATTTTCTTGAAAAACACACAACTAAACAAACATTAGATTTTTATCATGCAACTGAATATTTAACAGATGTAGCTGATAATTTATTTACTAATCCTATCGAAAGAAAGCGATGGCTTGATGATAGATGTCATCAGCTCAAACATACAACACATGCAGCAACGAGTATATTATTTGAAATGGAAGAATTTTTAAAAAATAAAGTTATTGATCCGATGGTGGCTCCTCTTAAATTAGTCAATCAAGAAGGACTTTTATCTGGGGAAGAGGCAATACTCACTACTTCATCAAGATTAACCGTTGTAAATAATTCTGAGAAAAATGAACTGCAGGCTGTTAATAACAAGAAGACGACAGAGAAGAAAAAGAAATCATTAGAATCGGCTATTACATATTTTAGAAACAATAATACAAAATCAAGGATGAATTACGCTGAAAGTGTTGCGCTTAATCATGTTATTGGATCTGGTGTAACGGAAGCAGCATGCAAAACTATTGTAAAACAACGTTTATGTAAATCTGGCATGCGATGGAAAGATAAAGGAGCAGCGATCATTTTAAGTTTGAGAACGCTAGTGCATTCAACAGGACGATGGGAGCAGTTTTGGAAAAAGGTAAATCAATATGGGTTTCCAATTGCTGCTTGATACATCGGGAATAAGCAGCACCCGAAGGTAATGTTGTATTACCCAGCCAAAATATTGAAGATTGAACCACTACAAAAAAGATATATATCACGTAATGTCAGCCTTCGCTAGCTTGCCAGCTATTTTATAAATGGAATTTTGTCCAAAGTACAGTTACTATAGACTCTAGATACTGTTTTATTGGCCTCTTTTTCTTCTTGTTTATCAACCAATTTATTCGCCAATACTATATTTATGTTTTTAAGCATTAAATGCAGAGCATTGAGGCTTTGTTGGTTAATGGTAAAATTGTTTTGTTGATAAATAATCAGTGACGTTTTTGAAAATGCTTTATAAAGCAAATTAACTTCATTATTTCTGATGTTAAAAAAATTTGAATTTTCAACTAATCTAACATCAAAAATATCTTTTGCTTTGCTAAAAAAGTCGAGGCCGCTAACATTTTGATCCAGTTTTAAGAAATTATCTAAATCTAATAAACTGCTATGTCTTTCTGAGCCTTGATTAATATTTTTGCGTGTTTTTAAAATTTTTAAAGTTTCTAACTTAATATTTTCTAATATTAAGTTAATTTCTAAATGAATTGAAGAAGAGTTGATCTGTTGTTGGTATAGCCTTTTTTCTAAACCGATTTCTAATCTTTTCTTACAAAGAGATATATATGCTGACCCTAAAATTTTTGGTTGGTTATTATTAAAAGCACACTCTCGATTGATATAAGTGGTTTCTAATTTTTGTTTGCCAAGTTGGGGATTATTAATCAAATCAATATCAATTTCTTTTAAAATATTATTTATGTGATTTTCATAAGCAATTTTTTCAGTAGTTTGTGCCACAGCTTTTGGAGTCAGCGCACAAGCGTTAGAAGGGTGTTTTAGAAATCCTGCAAAATGCAAAATATTTTCAACAGCATGAGCGCAATTATGAAAAAGTAAGTCATAGGTGTCGGGCCGCCAATAAGCTTGAAAATATCCTTTTTGTCCAATAAGGGTTTTAAATCTTTGCGTGAAATCTGTTAGACTTTCTTGCGTTTCAATCTCCGGTAATTGAATCTCAATAAAACACGGAAAACATTCGCTTCCCCAAGAGTCTTTAGCATAGGTGTCATTTCGCTGAAAGCTGACATACATTTCTTGGTCACTAGCAGGATCAGTTTCGATTAAAATTGCTATATGTTGCTATATGCCCAAAGCCCATATTAACTAAAGGGCCATACCAATATCTTACTTTAGCGCGAATTTTCATTTGGTTTAATTGTTTCCTAGAGGGAGTGTCATTAATTACAGCATTTTTACCTGATCGCATTTCCTGCTCCTCATATTTATACGGTTCAAAAAAACGACCGTTTTAATAGACTCGGATTATATCAGCAATCTAGCTGTTAATTAAGCCAAAGTCAGATCAGAAAACTGGTTTTCGTATTCAAAGTCTACTTTGTAAATATTCGTTCGGCACGTCAGTAAAATCAAGCAATTACGTTATGTTTTTGGTTGGCCACTTGTGGAGCCGATGATGAAGCGTGGGAATTATTTATACCTATTGGCAAAGAACTTTTTTAAAATTCTTGTTTAAGGGATATAACCAAATGCTTTTTTCAGGGATTTTCGCCGTGCCCGTCCTATCCAATTTACCTCGTCCTTTTGTTTGTCCTACGTAAGTCCAATTGGCTGCTTTATAGCAACCACCAACAAAACGTCGTGAATCAACGAATGTTTCAAATAAAACGGGATGATAAGCGTAAAGTTCAAACCAATCTCGAGGTAATTGTTTAGATACTATAGATAAAATTTTAGATGCTAAATTGGCAGAACGAACCCAAGGTAAAATTAAGAAACGGGAATTATTGATAATGAAATGTAAATTTCTTTCACGTTGTTCATGGCTCCATCCGATAAATTGATCGCGGGGAGCTGTTTTCCAGGCTGCGGCGCTGAAACTTAATAGGGCAACAAGTTTTGTCTCGGCATAAATAAAATAACGAATTTGCGCACCGGGTAATTGTGTATACCCTAGATAGTGATAACGTTCGATATATTCACGCCATAATGATAATGCCGAACTTCCAATAGCTCTTTCTAACCGAATATATCCAAGTAAATGAACCGGCGATATTATCTCTTCACCTATATCTGTGCGTTCAGTAAAATTAATTCGTACACGGCTACAAGGAGCTCTTTGTGTAGGCATAGGTAATTGAACGAGGCCATCTGCTTGCATGCGGATCAAAGCAACACGACAACTCATTTCCTTTAACCCACCATTGAGTTTGTGCCATTGAAGTTTCTCACAAACCAATTTTGAAACCTTTGTGCGGTTTAAACTTGGATTGTCTTTTATGACTTGACGAATTAAAACTATTTCTTGGTCACTGAACTCTCTTCCACAATAACGCATTATGATGTATCACTGTAAGTTAGGGGTTTACTGAATAATTTTAATTGTGCCTGGCTCATATTCCAAGGTAAAAATCGCTGCCAGTTATTTGGCAATTTGCCATTATTGTCCGCGCATGCCTGCAAGAATAATGTCATCCATGTCTGCGGATTAATATTCCAAAGTTTTATTGTTTGTAATACACTAAAAATCATTGCCGCCAAGAGTGCTGACCAAATACTTCCTGATCCATAAAATCCTTTGCGACCGACCACGGGCCCTCTTAAAATTCTTTCACCCCGGTTATTGTCCATCGGAATGTTAGAATCGTGTATAAAGGGTGTCAGGCCGTGCCAGTGATTATCTAAACTTTTAAGTATTTTTTTCGCCGTTTTAGAAATAGCTGGATCTTCTTGTTGAATACGGCTTTTTTCTTGAATATGTTTGATGGTTTCTTCTAATTGGGTCTGGTTTTTTTTAAATATCTCATCATCTTTTGTTATCCGTGCCACAACACGCTGGGCATTAATATAATACAAATTTCGTATTTCCTTGACCCATTCAATTGCCCAATTTTCCTCTTTAGGATATTTCCTTGCATGCGTTAAGAAATCGCGCCGTACATGCGCCCAACAGAAAATTAAAATAATCTGACCATTTTCCAATAGAATGAAATAGGCCTTATAGCGATCTACTATTAAAGTGCCTTTTGAATTGCCTAAATGGTTTTGAGGCACTGTTTTTGAGCGTGAAGGATCAATAAAAAATACAACGGACTTTACTGCAGCAAAAACCCATAAATACCAGCGGTGTCCGGCTTTTCCTTCTTTTTCAGCAAATACTTCCCAGCGAGTTTCGTCTGCATTCCAAAGATTTTCATTACGATTATATTCAGCAATCGAATCATAAAGAGGTTTAAATAAGGACTTGATTTTTTTCAAACCATCTGTGGCTGTCCCTTGTGGAACATCTAACCCTAAATTTTTTAAACTTTTTAATAAACGACAGGTGGGACGATAGTATTCAAACTTGTCTAATAAAATTTTTACCCAAATGGATACACCTATTTTTCCTCCTGGGATTAACCGTCCCACAGGTGGCGCTGTAATAATTCCAGGTGTCTTGGGACAATTACAGCTCGAAAGATAACGCTTGCGTTTTATTATCCGTTTATGAGCTCTCACTTCAATTTCAAGTAACTCACTATCTTCTGTGCTAGGAAATTCTTCATAAGGGTTCCCACACATTTGGCAATAACATTGTGACTCATGTAAATCAATCAATTCTTCTTTGATAGGCAAATCACTATTTAATTTGCGTCCATGTCCTTTTTGGCCTCGCTGATGGCCTCGTTTTTTCGGCGGCGTTTGTCTTTCGCTTTCACCTTTTTCACTTTGCGCGGTCTTCTCACTCTTCTTGCCAAATAATTGCATCTCACGTAATCGTAATTTTGCTTCTAATTCTGCGATCCTTTCATGTGCTTCCATTGCTCGCTGCACTGCTCGAGCATGAAGATTTTTCCAACGGTTCTCTTCTAATTTAGCTTCGACATATTTCCACTTCAAAATTCCATCACCGCAAGCGCATCCTAGGGACTTTTCATCAAGATCTGGCAAGGTTGGCACGTCAGACCTTGGAATAGTTGACAAAATCCCTGAAGATGCTGGCTGTCCCTGCAACGAATTTTCAATTTTATTAATAGTTGATAACATAGCACATATTATTCTTTATTTTAGAACTTGTGTCCAGGTGTTTTTTAAAGTGTTTCGTGATTAGGATAGTTGTTAAAGAGATGGGTGGAACGAATGGTTACCATAAATTAATTCCAATTAGTTGATTAATAATGGTTTAAACCCCGAACTGAGGTTCCCTTAGAAATGATCAGTTTCTTTGGGTTATAGAAAAGATACAAGTCCAGTTTAAGTGCCATTCTAAATGGCATTAATCCACGACTTTATCTGCATTATCTGCTTTCAAAAGTGCATGATTTAAGACGTGGCCTTATCGATCCTGAGTCATTATTACCACACACGATTGATCAAACAGTTTTAAATAAATTTGCTGATGAGCTGCTCGCAGACGCTAAAAAAATATTAGACAGCTTATGAAAAAACACCTGCCAAATAGTAGGTGTGATTTTTAGGGGGATACGAACTATCAAACAAGTTCTCTAATGCGGTATTCTATGCTAATAACAGTGAATTTAAGCAGGGATCACCAGAGGAACAAAATATTGCTGTAGCGTGTAAAGTGCTTATCCAGAATGCTATTGTACTTTGGAATTATTTATATTTGTCGCAATTACTGGCAAACTGTAGCGATGAAAAAGAGCGTAATGAAATGGTAGGCATGATTAAAGAAGGATCAATGATTAATTGGGCTCACGTAAATTTACATGGTGAGTTTGATTTCAAGCGTCAGGCAGCCAATGATACACCTTTTGATATGCGCAAAATATTATCACTTCAACTCGTTGGAGCATAACGAACGAAACTTTCCGCCGGATATGTCAGGAGACCCATTGGGTCGCCAAACTATCAATCGGCAGCATTCCATTAGAACCGAGCCGACAAGGTCACCATTGATCAAATTTTCTTTTGGTTACAGAAGTTTGAGAGGAATTATCATTCATTGGTGGGTTCCAATCCTGTGTGATGGAGAAGCGTTGTAGATGATGAGATGGCAGAGTTTGATGTAAATTTTGATTATGTAAAGATACTGGATTGCTTGGAATTGAGCTAGATTTTGTTTGGTTATACTGTTGTTTTGTCGCTGGTAAATAGTGCTGCACATAGGGCTGTGGTTGTTGTTGGTAATGTTGCTGATACCCAGAATACATCTCTAGATCTCTGTATCCTTGATGATAATGCTGTGGTTGTTGTAGCAATGGTTGATTCGCCTGAGTGAGGTGTTGGTGATTATAGGCAGGCAATGAACTGGAGGATGGTGGCAGATAGTCTACATAATGATGCGGCTGATCATTACCAACAAGATGCTGGCCTTGGGGCTGCTGTCCCATGATCTTTGGATATTGGGTTGGGTAAGTAGAAATATTTGATGTAGAAGAATATGGATCAATAACTTGATGTTGGCCATAATGCGGTGGTTGCTGCGCTCGATTTTGTGGTGGATTAAAGATATTAAATTGTTCATAGCCTATCTGCGATGACTGTTGAAGAGCATTGGTGTCTGATGATAGAAAATAATTATTGTTAGAAACATGCTGGGTCCTATTATCCTCGGGTCTCAAGTTAGGTAATGGTTGTGCTTGTTGCTGTGTTTGATTTATTTTTCGTTTTTTTGCTTGATGCGTACTTGCGGTATCTTGCTGGTAAGCCACAGTTTGCTGAGGTTGAGTGAAAGTTGATGTCGTGGTGGTCGTCGTTTGCGATGGATTTATTGTAGTATCTTGCGTCGTTACTGGGTAAACAGCTGATGATGGCGTGATGTAAGGAAGGGGAACAATGGATGTATCTTGACGGGAGTAAGCTGGTTCTTCTTTAATTTTAATAAAGTGATAATTTCCATTGAGCAGTTGAGGTCCTACTTCTTGCGGCCGCGTAGAATTCGCCTCATTTTTCTTTGCATAATGTCGTGTTGGATATGAAACCACAAAAACATCTGTTCCATAAATAGTTTCATCAGAGTAACTAGAGATATTCTTTTGATTTAAAAATAGATAATATTTTTCGATGTCTTGATAAATATATTCTTCAACAGATGTTTCTGACTTTTTGTTTGTATCTGCTTTAAATCGCGCCAAATCGACATACCAGACAGTATTAGTATCCGCAATATAGGTTAATTGATGGCCTTGAAAGTCGCCGAAACCAGGCATCTCATTCGAGCCAATACCAAGGTGCTTTAAAATAAAAGGCAGTATATTTAATTGATAATAATAAATCGAATTGTTGTCTTTCGGCATATCGGATGGGAGTTGTCCCCAACCGATAGATCCAGACTGCACTTTATCATTTTGAGTAAATCGATACTCGAAGCCTTGTTCGCTAGCAGTAAACTCAATATGACCTACACCCGGTTTATCTTTCTCTGTCTTGTAAACAAGCACATATTTAATTTTATTAACTTCCGGGAGGAATATCAAACCACGCGATGTTTGATCACCAGATCCTGATGCTTTTCTTTTTAAAAAATCGGGTAATTCTTTATAATGTATTTTTTCCAGGTGCTTATCATCAAGTACATATTTTTCTAAAGATAAATCTAATGCCATGCCGCCATCTTGTGTTTCTTCATAACAAATTTCTGATGTATATGGCGCAGGAAAATCATTGCCAGTATGAGTCATTCTTAATGAAGAAACTTGTGCATAAACTCCATGTTCGCTTTTAATAGGTTTATAATATGAACCCATTTGAATATCCTTAGACTTGGCAGCCCTGGTGCTTGCTTGTTCGGTTGGTTTCTCACCTGTTAGTAAATATTTAAGAAACCCAAAAGACAACTGGGGGCAATTATATTGGGCTTTACTAGTCCCTCTTAATGTTCTTGCCACTTTTTGAGCTTCATTTAAGTCAAGTTGAGTGATAGGACATATTTTGGATTGTTCAGTCGCATGTTGAGTCAATGCAGGCTCTTCTTTGATAATAACATCCAGCTGAGAAATTTTATTATGATTATTTGTAGGCTCTTCTAAAACTGTAGAAGTTGTATTGTTGTTTTCACCGGAAATCGTAGTCGACGTTGTTGAAGGCACTGTTTGCACCATTGAATATTGATATTCATAATCTTGCTTTGGATAATATTCTGCTACTTTTTGCATTGTCTGCAAGTTTATCGTTGAATGCCCTACTTTATCTTTGTTGTGACTACATTTTCTTTTCTTTTTATCGCTATTTTCATTGTTAGTAGATGTAGTCGTTGTCGTCGTTGAAACTTCTTCTAAATGAATGAGATCAGCGCCATCATCAGATTGTAGTCCTGAAGAATTGGTACTATTGTTTGCCGTGCCGGTGACGGTAGTTGTCGTCGTTGTCGAATGAGATGGATTGTTTTTACTCCTTCCCTGTTTTGTAACTTCCTCAATTTCACCTTTTTTTGCTCGCCGTGATAGTTGCTTATCATAATCATCAACATTTTCATTAAAATTATCTGGTTCCACGTTATTTTCTACAAGGACGTCATTTTGCTCCGCATTATTTGCTTTGGGTTTTTGAGACGATTTCCGTTTACGTAATTTTGTACTTCGGAAAGAATTAAAGGTATAAACTTTATCCGTATTATGTTTTAGCTTGGCTATGTCTAGGGCTTGTTGTCTATCAAATACATAATCTCCACCCTCATCTAAAAGTTCTTCTAATTTGCCATCTTCATTAACATAGCCGTACCTATTATCTTTATTATTACCTTTCTCCTTTCTTCGTTTTTGCTTACTTCTTTTACCTCGGAAAGATTCAAATGTATATACATTATCCGTATTATGTTTTAGCTTGGCTATGTCTACTGCTTGTTGTCTATCAAATACATAATCTCCGCCCTCATCTAAAAGTTCTACTAATTTGTCATCTTCATTAACATAGCCGTACCTCATTTGTAAATCATAACCTAATTTTTCTTTTTGCTTTTCCTTAGATTTTTTTTTCCCGAAAAATGCAAAAGTATATACTTTATCCGAATTATGTTTTAGCTTGGCTATGTCTTCTGCTTGTTGTCTATCAAATACATAATCTCCATCCTCATTTAAAACCGGTTCTAATTTGCCATCCTTGTTAAGATAACCAAATCTTTTTGTTGTATCATAACCTGTTTTTTTTATTCGATTTTCCCTTCTTTTTTTTCCATGAATGAATTATGAGTATATACCTGATCTGTATTATGATTTTGCTGGGCTATCTTTATTGCTTGTTGTTTAACAAATACATTTTCATTGCCATCTTTAAGCTCTTCAAATTTCCCATTTATAACCAATCCGTAATGTTTACCTTTACGACTATTCACTTGTTGTTCTCTTCAAGAATTGAAATCATGA
>Ga0207078_1137_pt1 | contig 9080 bp, 4 predicted proteins | sample Alteio_BWMinHeat_60_FD_153579 | JGI IMG/M metagenome (GOLD analysis project Ga0207078, IMG submission 153579) | Enriched cells from forest soil in Barre Woods Harvard Forest LTER site, Petersham, Massachusetts, United States -... | ecosystem: Environmental > Terrestrial > Soil > Temperate forest >... | reverse complement strand
GATTTTAATGCCGCGGCATAATCTCTGCTTTCAACAATATATGCAGCGCGCATTTGTCCATAATACCATTTAGCCATCGGTGACTTAGTTTTAAATGCAATCTCTTCCATTATCTGAGTGAGTTTCAAGGCTTCTCGATAATGTTTTTTTTGTAAATGTGCATAAGCAAGCCATTGCAACGCGTGTAAATCATGGATGGTATAAGCGCCTGGATCTTGATTTTTATTTTGTGCTAATCCCGCATTCCAAGCTGCTTGGTTTGATTGGATCACATCATCCCATAAACCCAGTGCAGTAAAAATATGCGAAGGCATATGCAATGCATGCGCGGCATTTGGCGCAACTTTTGCATAAGCTCTTGCTGCACGAAGACCTAATGGCGCATGGATAGGATCATCATATGCATGGATGACATAATGCAGCGCGCCTGGATGTGATTTATTACGCTCGTAAATATCTTCAGCCACTCCTGCGGCTTGCATATATAATCTTGTATCGCGCTCTGCTTCTGCTGTTCCTAGTAAAGCAAGAGAATAAAAAATAGCAATTTCAGTATCTTCTGGATACTGACGATATAATTGACGCATGGCATTCATGTAATTATTATCACGTGAAATTTTATCGCCGTTTCCATAAAGCATATTAATCGCATTCATGAAGCCTTTTTCTTTGCCTGATTTTGCTTTGCGAACCCGTCCTTCTGCTGATGCATCAAAATGAGAAAGCGTTGTGAGTGCTTTATCACGCTCTTGCTCACCCCAAAGCGGATGATTATATGTCATGGCTTCACCCCAAAAAGCTAAGGCAAAATTTGGGTCTAGTTTTTGCGCCGTTTGAAAATTTGCACGTGCTTCATCATATTGAAAACTATGTAAAAGCATCACTCCTTTTGCAAAATAAGGCTGAGCGATTTGTTTGCCTGTTGCAGGAAAGTCAATTTTTCCTAAATGAGTGCTGCCATGTGCAAAGCTTAAAAGAGGGAAAAAAAGCAGGAATAAAATAACAGTTAATTTTATTTTCATGACACTCGCTCGTTTATTTATAATGGCAACATATTAGCAAAAAATGTAATTGATATCGATGTTCTTATCTTGTTAATAATACTAGGAATAGGCTAATTTTTTATTTACCTCTATCTAATTGAAACTAAATAATATTATTAAATCATATAAAGAATAAATTATTATTATCAATCACTTCCAAGATATTTCTCGCGCAAAAACTTAAATTCAAACGCTCATCTATAATGTATTTATATAGCTTGAAAAAAAATGAAATGGGGAGGGGCTATGCGATCAGACGAAACAAAGCCAGCAGACATCATCGCAGAAGAACCACAGACTGAAAATAATTTGATTGTAGGCATAGAAAATAAAAATGGTAAATCCGTTTTTAGAGTGAGTAAACCGCGTACAAATATGGCGCTAGAAGGTGGCGGTGGCAAAGGGCTTGCTTTCCCTGGCGCCATTGAGGAAATGGAAACTAAAAATTATATAGAAAAAGAAGAGGGAAAAAAAGTAAAAATAAAACGCGTGGCTGGAAGTTCAGCAGGCGCGATTACGGCTGCATTGATAGCGCTTGGTTTAAAAGGTCAAGCATTGAGAGATCAAGTAGATAGTGTCGACGCAAGTGTTTTATTAGATCGAGGTATTCTAAGAGGAAGCGGTCCTTTACATGCAGCTCGTATGCTCTTGCATATGATAGGTTCCAATATTATTGGAGCAACAAAAAAAAGAAACAAACTGAGTAGTGAGAATTATACCCATACAGGAAACAACCTTTTACAAGCTGCTAGAGACATCATCTTTAATAGAGTGAATTCCCTCTATGAAAAAGCCACACCAGAACAAAAAATTGAAATGGACAATCTAGGAATTAAACATCACATGGATATTAATAGAATTACATTTATGGATTTAAAACATTTGTCTCGAATTTTTCCTGATGACGGCATCAAAGATTTAATTATCACTGGTACTGAGTTAGTTGGAAATCTGGAAGAAATTAGAAAACAAACTTATTTCAATTATATTGATACACCAGATATGGAAATTGCATTGGCCATGAGAATTTCTGCTTCACTGCCACAAATATTTAGGAGCTTAGAATACAATGGTAATTATTACATGGATGGAGGCATGTCAGGAAATTGTCCCGTCAATGCATTTATGAACCCGCTTTTCAATGATGATGTTAATCCTTCTCTTGAAGATGATTATAGTTCAGTCGTCGCGCTTCAATTTAAAAAAGGCCCAAAAGAAAAAGTGAAAAAAGAAGGTGATTGGGAAATTAATCATCACGTAATAAAACTGGTAAGAGGTCAAGTAAGCATACCAGAGTGGGTGATGCATGAAGAGCAAGCGCGTCAAATTGTAGAACTTGCAAAAAATAATGGCTTACTGTTAGCAGATGTAGATTATGGAAAACTAGATACAATGGAGTTTAATGCAACAAAAGAGATGATTGAAGAAGCAAGAAAACTTTCCGCTGAAGAAATAAGAAAGAATATAAATGCTGCCATTAAATATATGCAACTTGATAAAATGAAAGATGCTGAATTAGTAGAGCATATTGAAAATATACTAAGTAATAATTTTTCAATTGATGTGACTAATGAAAATGAGGATCTAAGAAAGCCAAAAAATATAAATGAAACAAACGAATATAGAAATAACATGCTCATCACCTTGTCTGAAGCAGCAAAACTAAGAATTAAAACAAATCCAGCGCTTTTTAATCCAGACCTTTTTAAACGTATCAATGAAGACACCGAGCTAAATAAATATGTGAGTGATAAAGAAATTAAAAAACAAAAATTATCAGGAATAAGAGATACTGAAGGTTTACATGAATATATAAGAGAGTGCGATAAGCCGGACTCGCCTGAGCGTATCGATTTTATTGAAAATCTAAAATTAACCATGTTAAAAACACTTGCAAGTACCGTTAAAGGAGTTAATGTCAGCACTGAAGATAGAGAGAAAGTAATACAATTTTTCTCTGCTGTTTTAAAGATGGAAAACTTATCGGTTAGCGATGTGATCTTAATGAATTCAGGCGCTTTTCAGTTAAAAAATATCTTGCATACTAATGGCTATATTAATACAAATCAACTGCGATTGATTGAGAACGTTCTTATTTCTGCAAGTGAAAATGTCAGGCGAAAATTTGATTACGTGAGTGTTGAACAAGTAAGAAATGATGTGATGAATTTTAATAAAAATGAACGCTTCAAAAAGCATGAACAAATATTAAAATTATATTCCAATCCAGAACCCTTAACTATCTTATCTTCCCCATTGATCATTCAAGATATTTTAAAAATGTATAGAATGGAAGATCTAAAGCTTATTAATTATGGCAGGCCTAATTCTAAACGAGCAGGTTATATCAGGGAATTTATCCAGCAAATAGAAAACGGTGATCCCCATTGGTTACATGACTTAATGCATTGTGTCAGGATTTTCCAAGAAGCAAAACAAGATGGAAAAAGTTTAGAGGATGAAGAATATAGAAATAGAATTCGTATTCAAGTGATAGACGCGACAAAAAGTCCTGTTGCTAAGATATTCTTGAATACAAAATTAAAAACACAAGATCAAAAACCGAATAACTTTTATGGTAATACATTAGAAGCATTGAGCGATTTATCAAATGAAGTTGAGCGATATCTAATTGACTTATCTTACCATATGCAAGACCCAGACTTAGCAAAAAAAATCATGCCAAATCGTGACCGTATTATGTCGATAAATCGTATAGAAGTAAAAGACAAATTTGAAAATCCATTGAATAAAATACCTTACATTGCTTCTAATATTAATCCTGCTCAAGAAATTTCTGCAGACAAAATAACAAAGCGAGAACAATATTATGAAAAGTTAAATGCCTTTATTCAAGCTAATCCATTATCATGGTACGAATCCCTAACAAACGGAACAATACCTAATCCTGACAATGCATTTTTAAGTATCATTTATAATTCAAAAACAAAAGAGAATATGCCTGAATTAGTCAATGTAATCGATAAAATGCTATCGCATACAAAGACTGAAGAAGCTCAATTAGATCGTGTTATTAAAAATGAATTACAAGTTGATTCAGGAATCGCAAAAAAAATACGAGAACTTAATCACATTATTCGAGATTTAGACACTGAATATAAATTGAATAAATATGAAAATATTTCTTCTCATTTTAAAACCACTTCTCATCAAAGCAGTATTAATGCATTAATAGCCACTATCACGACTATTATGAATAGCAATAGTAAACCAGAACAAAAATATATTGATATGATTAGAGCATTAGAGGATACTTTTTTGAAAGAAATGAAAAATTCTAAGCTGGGATTTTTTAACATAGATTTTGTAGATAAACTCAAAAACACAAAGAAGAATGAATATGTATTTCCTAAATTATTAGCAAAGCATTTGAGTAATCTTTTTAAAAACGATGAATTACTAAAACAACTAAACGATCAATTTAACTCACGTTTTTCTAATCATCAAAAATGCAAACAGTGTATAGAGAGGTTACATCCTGAAATCGGGCAGCCAGCACAGAAAATCACTGTGCAGAAACAACATTAAACTCTCAATATTTTTTCTTTTTACGGATTAAGCGCGGCACCAGCGAATTGATACATAATCCAGCTATCACCAATCCAGTGACAGTCATTTTCCATGGTTCAAAACTTTCATTTAGGAATACGATAGAACATAACATAGCAAAAACTGGCACCAGTAAAGCAAAAGGAACAACCAAGCTGACTGGATAACGACCAAGTAACCAACTCCATGCGCCATACCCTACCCATGTGGATATATAGACGATATAGAGTAATGAAATCAGCACTAGCCAGGAAAAATGGTGTAAGGAAGATAGAATGTGTTCGGGTCCTTCTATGAGCAAAGAAACAATAAGAAGGGGTGGAAAGGCAATTAAACTGCCCCAACCTACTAATGTAGCCGTACTAATGTGTCCAAGTTTTCTGGCAATGAGATTACCTAATCCCAAGCAAGCCGCCCCAGCGATGACCAACAAAAAGCCTGCGACCGTCATACTTCCATCAAGATGCGTAGCCGCTAATGCGATGCCAGTAAATGATAACAATGCACCCATTATTTGCCAAATAGTTGGAATTTCACCGATGAATATAGCAGCAAAAAAGATACTAAAAAATACCGCTGTTTGTGATAACAAACCTGCCATGCCTGCTGTCATTCCAACCGCCATACCGGTAAAAAGCAATGAAAACTGTAGCGCAAACATGACAATGCCATATAGAGCAACCATCTTGAATGCATGCGTAGGCCAGCGAATAAAGAAGATGGCAGGAACACTCGCAAGGAAAAATCGTAATGCACAAAGGAATAATGGCGGCATTTCATGTACGCCAAGTTTGACAAAAATAAAGTTACAACCCCAGACAGCAGCGACAAGGATAGCTAATAAAATATGTTGGATTGGCATGTTGTAGCAAATTTCTTAATATTATCTGAACCGAATCCCAATATCACAGTCAACCATCACAAAGATTATATTTTTAATTTGTTTCATTGGGTAAGCTTCCTTGTTAAATTAGCGTTGACTTTATCATAAGGCTAATTAATTCCAAAGAGTGATTTTTTTGCCAGCAGTTCTAAACCTATTGCATACGATCAAACTGACAAGTATTCACGTCGTTAGCATAACACTGACTGGCGCCACCGCGAGGCAAATGAAAATATTCCCATGTGCCGGTTTTTCCTGTGTAAGGTCCTCTATCTTCATTTAAAATGATAAAACCGAACATTCTGTTAAATGTGTCTACTCCGTCATACATGCAATTTATAGATATCGCTGAACCTCTTTCTGAAGGAAGAAGAACACTTCCAAATTTACTCGCTTGGGTTAAAACATGGGTTGAATCAATATATACCCACTGCATATTAAAACCTGCATGATCTGGCAGTATATCCCCTGCCCTCATGCTTTTAGAAGGATTGGCTGCGATGGTTTGATTAATCTCATCTACACTGGGGCAGGTTAATGCAAAAGTGGCTGATGAAAAAAACATGAGAACACAGAGCGGTAGCAAATGTTTCATTATAAACCTCGTCTTAGAATAATATTAGCGAATCATAACACAAAAAAAATATTTTCTGAAGCAGAGCACCCTACAGTTTCAAACCCCATTTCATAACACCCAGAAACTAGTAGATGTCGCGAAGAATGTAGGGTGGATTAGACGCGTTTTTTGCGTCGTAATCCACCAATTTTCGGTGGATTACGGCAAAAAACGCCTAATCCACCCTACCATTTTCATTTTGAACTGCAAGAATCAATATTGATGCCAAACACAATATTATTTATATTTGCTTCTAGAATAATTTTTTTATTGGAAGGTAATAAAAGTTGATATATATATCCATCCGGCTTACTGTTACCTAAAATATGCTCAGCTTCCCGTAATGTGATGCTACCGTTTTTAATAGATTCTGTTAACGCTTTTGGAGCAACCCCCAAAATCATTGATGAAAAATAAGAACCATTATCCTGAAAACCAATCTGAATTTCCCAGACTTCGCCAGTAGTCCAATCTTGAATTCCCTTATCTGTGTTTTTACTCCATTTATAAATTTTACCGATCTGTTTAATTAAAGGTGCGTATTGTGGTCCAACTTGGCTTCTTACTGCTTCCATTGTCATGTCAAGTTTGAGCTTTCTAAAAAGAACGCACTCGGAATCAGTTGCTACAGATGTCACAGCATTCGATTGGATTGGCGTAACTGTTTGACTAAAAACTGAATTGAAAATTAAAATGCTTGTTAATAAAATTAGACATTTAGTAATTTTTTTGTACATATGTGTCTCCAGATATATTGGCTCTCGTGAACAGGCGTTCAGGCATAGAAGGCATTATCGGTCACCTCAAACGCCGTTGGCAAATGTGACGGTCACGCATGAAATCCGACCGCACGACCCAAAGTTCGGGTTATTATGCCATGTTAGGGTTTAATTTGAGTCAATTTACAAATAAAAAGTACGATACCATCGTAAAACATTCCACAGATTCAAATTCATTTCGCGACACCTACAAACTATCCACAGAATCTGTGGATAACTCTGTGAGTATCCTATCGAAAACTAGTCCAAAAGGCTTTAAATTAAGGATTCCTTAAGAAAGCGCATTTAATGAACACAAGTAAATATATATTATTAATCAATAAGTTAATGTTATAGTTAAGTATAACTTATTGATTGAAAGCCAATTGATGATAATTTCATATAACAGCGGCATTTTGTGAACAAATGCATTGAGAAGCTTATAAATGATCAACCGAGCCTGATATCTTAAGCGCTTTTATTTCATCGCCATAAAAAGCTTTCAATTTATGAAGCATTTGCAACACGGGTGATTGGCGTGCAAACGTGGACTGTAAGTCATCCGTCCATTCCCCCGTCATTAAATTCACGAGAATCGGAACTTGGACCGATTTATTTTGCGGGTATAAAGCCAGCATCCAATTTCCATATATATCTGCATATTGCTTACTATTGATAATCATGTTGACCATCTCATCCTTTACTGTGAGCCGTGTGGTAACAGGATTAATTTGGAAAATTTCAATACCTTCGAGTAATACTTTCTGTGTTTCCGGATAAACAGAATGAATGGCTTCAGGCGAAAAATCACTCTCGAGAAAAATATGATTATGTGGCGGAAGTGATTTACCTTTTTCTCTGATAAGCGGTGCGAGTGATATCCCACTAGATGCGGGTGAGTCAAGTTGAATGAGATCTAATAGGGTGGGTTTAATATCTAATAATGAAACAACACCAGGAACCAGCCTTTGTTGCCAATCTCCCATACCGTAACCTTTAAAAGCCAAAACAGTGTGATATTGTGGCAAACCAAGTACATCTGTGCCATGGCCCCCAGATTGATTGACTTCTTCTTTATCTAAACTGGGCGGGTAAAAACGAGGGATGTTTGCTTGACGATTTTTTGGTATGAATAATTCTTTCTCGGTGATGCGGTCCCCGCTTAATTCAAGTGCTTCTCCATGGTCTGATAACAGCACAATAATGGCGTGATCTAACCAATGATTCTGTTTCAGCAAAATAAAAAAATCTTGGATTTGTTTATCGACTCGAATAATACTCGCTTCATATCGTTCCAAAACAGAATAATCAAAACCATTTAACTGTGACCAAAGATAAGGATGATGCGGCAAACAAAAATGCACGGCTAAAAAGGCGGGTTTTGTTCTCTTCTTTGTGAGTGTAGGTTGTAATAAATATAAAAAACTATCTGGATCATAACTAAAAAATGCAGGACGATTTGCATAACTGTAAGGAAACAACCATTTTCCCATAGTGGTATTAATCAGTAGATTTGATAAAGGAAAATCATTAAATGTTCCAAGTAAAAAGTCATTCACTCCAGTCGGAGGAGTAATAATACGATTAAAACCGACGCGCTTATCAATATTACTAAATCGAGTTTCATCAGTGGCAAAAATGGTTTCATAACCATTACGCTGCAATATGGCCGGCAAGGTATTGGTAAAATTAATATGTTGTTGCGGCGCTAAATTCGTTCGTATGCCTAATTGGCGTGGATATAATCCAGATAAAATACTTATCCACGATGGAAAAGTCCTTGCTAATGGCGTAACAGCTTCACTAAATACAGTGGCATGATTTAAAAATGAGTCGAGAAATGGCGTTGGCTTTTCATGTCCAAAATAACTTAAATAATCTGGTCGTAATGAATCAATCCCAATTAGGATAATGTTCGGTCTTTCAATGGTGGCAGCATCCCCCTCGACGAAGTACTTCGGTTTATCAAAAGAAAATCCTGAAGTGAGTATTAATCCAATGACCAAAGGCACATACAAATATGCTTTTCTTCTTGTTATTTTAGTGAGACTGATGCTTGCGATAAGCAATATTAGGCTATCGATACCGATCAAGATGATCAATGCTATTTTTGTTATAGGTTTATTTACTAATACAAGTGAAGAGAGCTCTGCAAATTTAGAATTCGGTAAATAATATTGATTGGCCGTTAACACAGTCAATATTCCTAA
>Ga0207078_1134_pt1 | contig 9356 bp, 10 predicted proteins | sample Alteio_BWMinHeat_60_FD_153579 | JGI IMG/M metagenome (GOLD analysis project Ga0207078, IMG submission 153579) | Enriched cells from forest soil in Barre Woods Harvard Forest LTER site, Petersham, Massachusetts, United States -... | ecosystem: Environmental > Terrestrial > Soil > Temperate forest >... | reverse complement strand
TAATGGTTAAGTTGTTAAAATTAAATGCCATTGTGTTTTTTCATTTTAGAACAGATTCAATATCAAAAAGTTTTCCAGACTTAAACCCTGCTATTCTGACAGTATTTGCGTATATTCATTAGTCATTATGTCACTGCAACTTTTTTAAAATATTGCCGTTATCTTTGAGCCTTCAACAAGTTTGGCTTTTTTATTGCTTGTTTAGTGTCAATTGCACTTAATCACTTTTATATGATTGGAAGAAATTCTCTTAAATTAGTTTTTCCTTTTGCCTTATCGGGTCTTTTTAGTCTTAGCCTAAACACTGCTGATGCGCAAAGGTATAAGGACAGGGGTGACCAGACGGAACAGGCTGACGAACGCCAGGCACAGGATAACCCAGACAGCCTAGCCACAAAGGGTTTTGCAAACAGGCTTGTATATGGGTCAAATTTTAACCTCGCCATCGGAAATCCTACTTATCTGGATATTTCACCTATATTGGGCTATAGGATCACTCCAAAATTACAAGCGGGTGTTGGGGGAACCTATATTTTTTACTATGACCAGCAATCATATTACTATCTAAATTCCCCTCAAACCTATAACGTAACCAACCAGGGCTATATGTATGGCGGAAGGATATATGCTGAATATGATTTATTCAGTGGCCTGTTTAGGCCGAATGATAAAATTTTCGCACACGGGGAAGTGGAAATGTTAAACGTATCCTATTTTTATATTGATCCTACAAGCAGTACCTACCTTGTAGGAAGGACCTGGATCACCGATGATTATGTTGGTATTGGGTATAGGGAACCCTTTGGGAGAAAGGGATATTTTCTTGTAAGCATTTTATATAATGCCAATTTCCAATCTTTTATAAATGTAAACCCATTTGGGCCATTGACATTAAGGCTTGGGGTTACGTTTTAGGATAGGTTAGAGTCAATCTTTTATTTTGAGATAGCGGCTTGTTAGTGTGAGTATTCCGTCCTGTAATGACGTGTTGGGGAAGAGAGTATTCCGTTCGGTGGTGAAACAGACTTAGAAGTGGGGTAAACAAATTTGGGACTATAACGTTAACAATGCTTAACCTAAATTATTACTCTTATGAAAAACCTTATTCTATTTGCGGCGCTTGCGCTGTTTACCATTCCGGCTTTAGCGCAGGAACATAAAGCAATGACCGAAGAAGTGCCTCTTGCCGTAAAACAAGCTTTTCAGAATAAATATCCAGGAAAAGTAGTGACAGGATGGGAAACGGAACGCGGCCACTTTGAAGCTGAATATAAAGTGGATGGCACAAAATATGAAGCCGAATTTGATGCCGTTGGCACCTGGATAGAAACAGAATATAGTGTAAAAATGGCGGAAATACCCCAGCCGGTAAAAGACGCATGGAAAAAAACAGATTATACTAAATGGAATATAATGAGCACCAAACATATAGAAACACCCAGCCAGGCAAACATTTATGAATATGAAGTGAAAAAAGGCAAACAAACCGTAGAACTTCAGTTCATGCCTGATGGAACCCAGTTGAGCAAGGAAGCGAAATAACGATATAAAAGAGATAAGTGGAAAGGGTAAGAAAATGCGGCACGGAAGATTCCGCGGCACGTTGCTTTCTTAGGATTGCAGAATGCGCCGCAAGGTAGCACTGGTCTGCCGGATGTATATGAAACCATTATAATGAATCAATTTTTTGGGCTGAGATTTTACACGGTGATAAATCACCGTGTCTGCAATATGCAGGGCTGTAGGTATTTTCTTGTCAGCATTTTATATAATACCAATTTCCAATCCTTTGTAAATGTTAAGCCTTTTTGCCGGTTGACGGTGAGGCCGGGGGTGACGTTTTAAGGATTAACTTTTTTATTTTTGTATATCGTATTGTTTGTTAGAGTATTCCGTGGTGGCACTGGGGAACAAGTCAATATAAACGATCTTTTCTTTATTTTAGCATCATCCCCAACTTCGCAGCCAATACATAGCCCCCATTATAATGTGCACCTTCAGGAAAGTACCCATTTTTATCCATGGTAGTTAAACTTTGCTGAAGGCGAAAACTGACATCAACAAAATAAATATCATTGAATTTGTAGCCTAATCCTATATCGCCAAATAACCCAAAATCAAATTCTTGAGCTTTGTCTGTTATATCAATAAACGGGACGTTGCTTACGGCAACAGGTTGGTAAAACCCTGAAGTAGTTTGCTTAATTTCCTTTATAAGAATAAGATAGGCAGGCATTATCCCAGCACTTAAAAAACCAAAATACTTTTTGCCAAGATTCACTTTTTCTGTAATTTTAAGTGTGAATGAAAAATACCTGAAATTGAATGAGGTGGGTAGTCCCACATGTGAGAGACCAAGCCCACCATTGCTCGTATCAATAATTACATTATATCTCAAATATCCTCTGTTTTCATAATTCACTTCAATCCCCAGGGATAAATGCTTTGAAATACCATATTCATAAGAGATTCCGGCTGTGTAACCAAATTTAGACTCATTGGTATCCAGAAATTTAGGATCAGACATAAAGGAAATAATGAGGCCCTGCCTTAGTGATAAGAATTGTTGTTGTCCAATGGATTTGTGAGCTATTAAATTTAAAAATATTACTGCAAGAATAAACTTCAAAATTGGATTCATATCAGCAATAAAAATTATCCTCAAATATTCGCGTTAGCAAAACCCTTAACCTTTTAACCTTCAACTTTTAACTTTTAACTTATCCCTGCTTCCTCATCTCTGCATAGTACTTATAAAAATAGGGTATGGTTTCTATCCCTTTCAGAAAATTGAAGATGCCAAAGTTCTCATTAGGGGAGTGTATCAGGTCAGTGTCAAGTCCAAAGCCCATCATAATTGATTTGATCTTAAGTTCTTCTTCAAAGAGTTTTACAATTGGGATACTGCCGCCGGCGCGTTGTGGCAATGGTTTTTTGCCAAATGTTTCTTCATAAGCTTTTGAAGCGGCCCTATATTCCACACAATCAATGGGTACCACCACAGGGTCGCCACCGTGATGGAACATAACATTTACGGTTACCCCTTCTGGAGCCAGGCTTTTAAAATAATCTGCAAAAAGGGTCGCAATTTTATCTGTTTTCTGGTTGGGTACCAGCCTCATGGATATTTTGGCAGAGGCTTTGGAAGGCAATACAGTTTTGGCGCCCTCACCTATATAGCCGCCCTTTATGCCATTCACATCAAGGGTGGGCCTTACAGAGGTTAGTTCAATGACATTGTAACCCTCTTCCCCACGTATCGCCTTTATATTCAGTTCCTTTTTGTATTTCTCCAGATCAAAAGGAATATTTTTTATGGCCTGTTTCTCTTCATCTGATATGGTTTCCACATCATCATAAAAACCCGGAATAGTTATTCTTCGTGTCTTCTCGTCTATCAGCTTGGCAATCATTTCACAAAGGGCATTCAACGGGTTTGGCACTGCCCCACCATAGGTTCCGGAATGCAGGTCATGGCTTGGGCCATTCACTTCTACTTCCACATAAGTCAACCCTCTCAGCCCTACTGTAATGGAAGGTACATCATTCGCTATCATGCTGGTATCTGAAATCAGCACAACATCTGATTTTAGTCTTTTGTGGTTGTTTTTCACAAAAGCCGCAAGACTCACAGATCCAACTTCTTCCTCGCCTTCAATCATGAATTTCACGTTGCAGGTCATAGCCCCGTTCCGCACCATATATTCAAATGCCTTGATGTGCATATACACCTGGCCTTTATCATCGCAACTTCCCCGGGCGTATATTTTGTCATTCTTTATCACCGGTTCAAAGGGAGGGCTCTTCCAAAGCTCATAAGGGTCAGCAGGCTGCACATCATAGTGGCCATAAACCAACACGGTTGGCAATGCTGGGTCTAGTATTTTTTCTCCATATACAATTGGATAACCGGCAGTTGGGCATATTTCAACTTTTTCAGCACCTGCTTCTACCAACCGTTCCTTCACATATTTTGCAGCGTTAAATACATCCTCTTTAAACTGGGGGTCAGCGCTTACAGACGGGATGCGCAACAGATCAAGCAGTTCATCCAAAAACCGACCCTTATTGGCCTTTATATAATCCTTTACATTCTGAGACATAATTAACATTTTTTACAGAATCACAAAAATAATCACATTTTGCCAACAAAAAGGAAAGCAGGCAATTACTTTTTCACAATGAGTAAAAGGTTGGGAGTAAACAATACGCCTTTAGTGCTTCTGCCACTTGCGAATAAGGCTAATCTGGTATATAATTTAAATTGCCACCAGAACAATTTTCTTATCATCTCTTTAACAGTGCCATTCACGTAAATATATGAAGGCAAGACTTCTACATGGCTAAACCCACAAGACAGCCCAAGTTGTTGGGCAGAAGAATAGTTAATCAGGCACTGATGGGTGAAATCACCGTATGCATATACGGATGCCAATATCCCGTCCATATTTGGGGTGCGGAAAATAGCCATACCGTTTTCGGTTAATGATTTTTTGACAAGTTCTAGCAAATGTACCAGTTCGTCCTTGCTGAAATGTTCGATGATGTCAATACCGGTGATGCAATTAAAAGTATTTTGCTTGTTTGATAAGTATTCAAATACATTGGCCACTTGTACGTTGTTGATGCCCAGTGAATGCGCAGTTTCTATTTGCTCTTTGCTTATGTCTATTCCTTCTCCATTTCCATAGCCGTTCTCTTTAAGCAGCACAAGCCATTCTCCAAACCCGCAACCAATGTCTAATATTTTTGAGGTCTTATCCGTTGGCATCAAGGGCAATATCTCATGCCGGAGTTGTTTCCAGTTTTCCCTAATTTTTTCAGAAAGGACTTTGTTTAACCTTCGGCCGCTCTGATTGTTGAAATATTGTTCATAAAGTTTGTCCCTGAAATCCGCCATGCTAATTAGGTCTTTGTAATTTAGCACCAAAATTAAGATTATTTAGTTGGCAGAGCGGTTGTTTTTTCAGAGGGTGTTGATAGAGGCTGGTTGTGACGAGGCTGGAAGAGGCTGCCTGGCAGGTCCGGTAGTTGCTGCTGCTGTTATTTTGCCAAAAGGGTTTCATAAAGGTTTGGTTGATGATTCTAAGGTGCTTAGCCATGAGGAAAGAATGGCGGCTGCCAAGATTATTAAAAAACGGGCCATCGCCTGGGCGGTGAGTGTTATCAGCCCTGAAATCATTGATAAGATCAACATCCTCAAAGCATCCATGACAGCTATGCACTTTGCGGTGAATCAGCTGACCAAAACGCCCGGACTTCTGGTGGTTGATGGCAACTATTTTGTAAAATACCCCGGTATTCCTCATAAATGTATTGTTCGAGGCGATTCTATCATTGCATCCATTGCAGCAGCTTCTATACTTGCCAAAACCCACCGCGATGCCCTTATGGTTGAACTCCATCAGGAACATCCGTATTATGGCTGGGATAGGAACAAGGGCTATGCTACGGCTATTCATCGACAGGCTATTTTGGATCATGGTATATCCCCTTATCATAGAAAGACTTTTGCACCGGTACAGGATTATGTGCAGGCTGAGTTGTTTGATTATTGAAAAATTAGTTATTAAGTTATTGAGTTATTTTGCTTCGAAGTAACCTTATCTTTGATTTTTAGATTCTTATATCTCTTGTTGGATTTATATAATTATGTTCGAATCCTTATTATACATTAAAAAATCCTATTATCATGCGTATCAGTTCAAAAATTATTCTTGCTTTAGTATCGGCTTCAACTTTATGTATTTTTTTAAAAATGTTTAAGCTGCCATATATAAACCAGGTATTAGAGGTTTCGATGTTATCATTGGCATTCTTTTTATTAGGACAAATGTTTTTAGGCAAAAGTTTACCTGGTGGCATCGCTTACAAGATTTTGCAACGATTTGCTTGTAATGGAATGTTTTCAGCAACAGCCGGGATTCTTTTCAGGTTTTTGTACTGGGCAGGCTGGCACCTTGAGTTTGGTGTTGGTATGGTTACTTTTGTTTTCAGCTTATTATTACTTGTAAAATGGAACATTATCAAAACAAAATTCCCTGAAAAATTTGACTATTTCCGTTATAACTATGTTTTACCTATTTGCTTTTTAGTTTTAACTTCAATCTTGTCTATAATATTGCCGGATAAAGTGTTTTATGAGACATTTTCAACCTTGTCCAAAACCAAATCCTATGAGCAATTTCAGGCTGAAAATCCTGGTAGAACTGGATATTCATTTTTTCCTGTTTTAAAAAGGGCAGCTAATCCAAATGATTAGTAATGAATACAAAAACGCCCTTTACCCAGACTTTGATTAATTTTTTGTTGCTTCCATTGGGTTTAAGTTTGTGTTGGTTCTGTTGGCGGATAGCAATTATTCGCCCAATGCTAAAAGATGACCAAGGCAGTCCTTTTGATCTGCTTAAGGCATTTGCAATACTCTATTGGTCAAGCATTATAGTTGCAATTATTTGGATTGTTTATATGTCCATTTCACTTAAAAATTTTAGAAATAACTTGTTGTATTTCAGGGTTAATCTTGGTATTTTACTTATTTGTGCCTGTATCATAACTGCCATTTCTATTTATATCTTGAGACCTTTTTAAAGTTAATGTTAGGTTAAATATTTTTTGTTGGCATTGTAGTTGATTTACAATCGGTAAACAATTAAAAACAATGGACTATGAAAACCAAAAACTTAATTTTCTTATTCCTTTTGGTAATCGGGACATGTATGTATGCTTGTACAAAAGACGATAGTTGTAATCCACAATATCCAGGCTCCATGTCTGCCTCTGTTTCAGGCTCTTCCTGGAACGCCACTTCTATGTCTTCATATAATGACAGCCTTACCATTTCTGTAAGTGGTTTTGCTGATGACGGCAGCAGCTTTACAATTTTCTTGCCATCAAATACATCTACAGGAAACAACACTTTGACCTCTTACGGTCCTATTGCTGTGATATATGACGATGCAAATTGCCAATCTTACACAGTGAGTTCCGGATCAATCTCCCTTAACTCAATTTCAAATACTTCTGTATCTGGAAGCTTTAGCGGCTCTGCCCCAAATGACAATAACTGCAAGGATGTCCTCAGCCTATCCGGTTCATTTACTGCATACTTTTGATTACAGTTACTTCATCTGCTCGTCAACTCTTTGCTTATCAGCTTCTCTATTGTCAAGCATGTTTTTATAATTAAGGGCGTTTTTGTTGTTGTATTCAACATAAGCTCTTGATGCCCATTTTTTTGCAGATTCAAGGTCACCAAGCACTTCATAAGCTACTGCAATATTTACACAAAGTTGCCCGGCTTGCTTGGGAGGTGTAGTATTTGTTAAAGCTGATTGCCACGTATTTATCGCACCATTCCAATCATTCACTGCAGTTTGTTTTGTACCTTGCTCCATTTGGGGCACTTTCTTCGATTTTGAGTAGAACTGCCTTGAAAGTTGCACTGGCATAGGAGCTATTTTGTATGCGTAATCACTTGCTGCTTTTGATGCTACGTTCCTTGTTGCATCAGATTTTTGGATCAGGTGTTCATACGCTTCCCGTTCATTATTCCCTCTCCCTTCCCAGTTGTTCCTCTGGGTAAAAAGCTGCTGGTCAATAATGGTCATGCCTTTTGGGTCATAGAGCCTGATCCCCATTCGCACACTGCCTTCACCCCTGGCATAATATTCTTTTTCCTCTCTTTCAACCATCACCCCTTTGTCGTTCTTTTCAGATTTTTTTACTTTTCGGTCACCGGTGGTCACTTCAAAGTTGGAGCCGAAAATTTCAAAAGATACGATGGCTTCACAATTATATTCCTGGCATAAGCGCTGTACCTCATCCCAACGTAGTGGGTCAGGGAAAGCATTTGTAAGACTGTTTCCTCTTAAAACCTCGGTGGCCATCAATATTTTGAAACGCGGCGAAAGTTGAAGCGTTGAGTTCAATGATGACATCGCGGCCTGTAGTGCAGCCCTGTCTTCACCGGGCACCCCGCCCGAAAATATGTCATGAATGATCTCATCCCTTCTATGTTCGTATTTGGTTCGGTCAACCAATAATAGAGTATTCACGTATGGAGGGAAAGTAATCGCAGCCGGCCTGAGCGTATTGATACTTACAGACCGCACATTGCATTGCGAAAACAGGGCAACTAAAAGGAATAAGAGAGGAATCCTTGCTAAAGAACGAATGGATTTTTTCATATTTACATTGAAATTTGTGATTTGAAATTCAGGATGTAAAATTGGCAAAGAATTTATTAATTAATGCAAAAAAATATTTTTTTTACTTTTTTTTTCTCCAATTTCTCTATCATGCTGATTGTTAATTCAAATTGACCATAATATCTGCAGGTCATACACAAATACCAAATTTCATTTTATCACCGTCAACTTTTCACTTACCAATCCCTCACTTGTTTGCATCCGGCAGAAGTATTGACCTGGGTTTAAACCTTTAAGGTCTATGGCGATACTATGGATGCCATCTGTAAACATTTCATTTGCAACATTTTTCACAGTCCTTCCATCTATATCATAAACGGCGATACTGGCTTGTTGGGCGGTGTGAAGATTGAAAACAAGGTTAGCGGCATCTTCAGCAGGATTAGGATATAGCTTGAGGCTAAAAACATTATCAGTGGTCGGTGTAATTGCCAATGGGTCATGCACATGTGTTAATGCCTCAAGGTCAAGTTTTTCATCCCCCGCCTGATAAGGCAGGAACCCGAAGAAGCACAGCATCATTTCGTTAAGTGTCGATTCCCCGGCCACCACTTTTTGAGGGGGATAGCTTGGGTTATGGGGATTGGCATTCGTATTGTCGTAGTAGGCATCAGCAAAAAGTGTGGAACCTTTACTTATTTTGATAGGATTTGGGAACATATAAGAACCCTGCCAATGGAAATCCCAATTGTTTATCGCGATCAAATGCACAGTGTCCTTTTTAGGAGTCACCATATACACCTTCATCACTTCACCGATCAGGTGCATGTGCGGCGCAACGGAAATAAGGGTAAAATCACCGGGTACCGTATATTTTTCATGGTACCATTTTGTGGTATTGGCAGCAATAGAAATAGGGCCGTTCGTCATATCAGTGATATGGTTTAGGATCGGTTCTAAATATACTTCCCTTAATGATCCACCGTTTTTCGAATAAATGAAATTGATACTCGTATTATCGCTTTGCCCGTTGCTGCCGGGTGCATAATGGACCTGCAATACATAAGCCCCATTTTTATTGGCTATTACGCCCATCCCTTTTGGGAAAATGACCGGTCCTGCACCAGGCACCCAGGCACCCATGAGCGTAGCGCTGTTAGACCCAACTCCACCAAACCCTGCATAACCCGGCAATGGGTCAGCCTT
>Ga0207078_1121_pt2 | contig 9362 bp, 14 predicted proteins | sample Alteio_BWMinHeat_60_FD_153579 | JGI IMG/M metagenome (GOLD analysis project Ga0207078, IMG submission 153579) | Enriched cells from forest soil in Barre Woods Harvard Forest LTER site, Petersham, Massachusetts, United States -... | ecosystem: Environmental > Terrestrial > Soil > Temperate forest >... | reverse complement strand
TCGGTCCAGGCGCATCTGCAGTTTTCTGATTTCCATCTCTAATTCTTTCATTCCTCTCCCGACCTGCTTCTTTGGCTCGGTGGTATTTTCATTCGGCGATGTTTTCATGGAGTGGAAGCTCCTCGTCTGTATTTTGGATTTGTTCCAACAAGCTCGGCGCAGGATCAACCTCGCTCCGGTCAACTTCGAATGCGTTCAAGACTGAAGTTCCATACATCGTCAGGGACAGCACGTAGGATCTTTCCATTGTTCTTTTTTCAGTGCTCATGGTTCCATTGCTCGCTTTCTCCTGTTGTGTTCTCCTGTTGTGATTTGGTTCCAGCTTCTGAAGGAAGATATGCGGTCGACTGACCTGTTACTATGGGGTGGAACCCTACTTGAGATTGAGCAACGAATAGGATAGGTAGGGTTTCACCCTATAGACGGATAGAAGCGATTTTTGGAGAATCAGATAGTGTGTAGGTGGTTTGCGTGTCATGTCCATTCCATGCTCAAAACCCACGTTTATGACCCGGACTTTATATCTGATGTTGTTCGAGAACGATTTTTTGAAGCGCAGTGGCACAGCCCATCGGGGTACATAATGAAAACCAAAATAAAGAATAAATCGGCCAAAGGGTTGCGACGGCATCGGGCCGTGCTTCATGTACACGAAAAGCGGCTGCACCGTAGCAACGGCAAGCTGGCCCTCGCAGATCGGCGGTTAAAACAAGAAATCGTCAAGCGCAAGGTGGTGGAAGAAACCCTTAGAAAAAAGTTAGAGCAGGCGCACATCATGCGGGAACAAATGCGGAATCTCTCCCACCAGCTTCTGTCGGCGCAGGAGGATGAACGCAAGAAAATCAGCCGGGAACTTCATGATCAGATTGCCCAGACCTTGACGGGCATCAATGTCTATCTAGAGACCTTGCAAAAGGAGGCCACCACCAATACCAAAGGCCTCAAGAAGAAAATCTTCCGAACGCAGCGGCTGGTGGAAAGGTCGGTGGACATCGTGCACCGGTTTGCGTGTGAATTACGCCCGACGGTGTTGGACGACCTTGGGCTGATCCCCGCCCTCCGCTCCCATATGACCGAATTTTCGAAACGGACGGGCATCCATGTTCGTTTCACGGGCTTTGCTGGGATTGAGCAATTGAGCATCGCAAAGCGAACAGTGCTTTTCCGCGTCGCCCAGACGGCGTTAGCCAATGTTGCCCAGCATGCCCAAGCGAGCAAAGTGAGTCTGAGTCTCCAGAAACTCCAGAGTATTGTTTGCATGGAGATCAGGGACGATGGAAAGGCCTTTCAGGTGGAACGCGTGTTGTTCGCCAAAAAGCGCAACCAGTTGGGACTGCTCGGCATGCGGGAACGGGTGGAGATGATCGGCGGCGGTTTCCATGTCGAATCCGCGCCGGGTAAAGGCACCACCATCCGGGTGGAGATTCCCCTCGGCAAGAGGGCCAGGGTTTAAACTTATTCATCCAGTCCACTAAGACGAGGTATGGCTTGTCCACGAAACGAATAACAGTGCTGCTGGCTGACGATCATACGGTCGTCCGAGAGGGGCTTCGGGTGTTGTTAGGACTCGAAGAGGATATCGAAGTGGTCGGTGAGGCGCAAACGGGCCGCCAGGCGGTCGAACTGGTCAAGGAATTTCACCCTGAAGCGGTCGTCATGGACATCGCCATGCCGCTGCTCAACGGCTTCGAGGCCACCCGGCAGATTCTCAAGGCCGCCCCCGCCACCCGGGTGCTCATTCTTTCCGCGTACAGTGACGACGCCTATGTCGAGGAGGTGATTGCGATGGGCGCGGCGGGATATTTGAGGAAACAGAGCTCCGGCAAGCTCCTGTCCCGAGCCATTCGAGAAATCCAAAAAGGAAATAAATTTTTTAGCCCCTCGATTGCCAAGCGCCTCCGTGATCTTCACAGGAAATCGCCTGATCGACGGGGACGGCTCAAAGAGAGAGTTGTGGGCTTGAGTTCGCGCGAGATGGAAATCCTTCAGATGATCGCCGAAGGCAAGGTCAATAAGGAAACCGCATTGGAACTCGGTATCAGCATCAAAACGGTCGAAAAACACCGGCAGCATCTCATGGAGAAGCTGAACATCCACGATGTCGCGGGTCTCACCCGTTACGCGATCTCAGCGGGAATCATCGAAAGCACCGTCCGTTTTAAAATCATTTAGCGGCTTTCCGCCCGTCGTTTCCCCGCTTTTGTAGTCTATCCCGCTTCAAATAGAGAAAACATGGATGTCACTCCCCAAGTGACTTGAAAACACGAGGCCACGTTAGAACCACTTCAATGTAGGGTTTTACCCCATACCAAAAATTCAGCTCATTGAGCACGATGTCATTTCAAAAAACAAAATGACCAAACCGAAGGAGGAGTTTTTATATGAGCAAAAATGCATTTAAGGATGTTGTGGACTCGGGTCGGGAAATGACAGAAGCGGCCGGTCGCGTTGCCACGGATTATGCGCATGAGAAGATGGAGAGCGCAACCGATGCCATCAACGACAAGAAAAAGACCGCAGAAAAGTTTTTGAAGCAAAACCCCTGGAAGGCCATGGGAATCACCGCGGCAGCCGGGTTTGTCATGGCCCTACTCTTACGCGGGCTTGCGCGGAAGTAACTGCTTCGCCGCAGGTGTTTCCAAAACAAACTAATCATCACATCAAATAAACTACAAAAAAGGAACACATTCAATGAAGACACTCAAAACCCTGCTCGTCCTCGGACTGGCAATCAATGTGAGTTTACTTGCGCCGCAACTTTTTGCTTCTAGCAACAGCGATCAAGAAGCGCGTGCTGATTTTAAACAGCACTTGGACAATGCCAAGGAGCTTCTTGATGACGGACAATGGGTACCGCTTGCGGCAGAGGCGCAGAATCTTGCTGATAGGTCCAAATCTTTTGGGCAGAGGTCCGGCGAATCTGCAAAAGAGCACCGCGCCATTGAACAGCATGCAAAAGGGCTGGCCGCCGCCGCGCGCGCGGAAGACCGGGCCAAATCCACAGAACAATATAATGCGCTTGCAACGTGTTTTCAGGCAGACGCTCACCCCGGGGACGTGGATGCGGACAATGACAGGGAAACAGACGCGGACAAGGATGCGGATAACACCGAGAGAAATGTGCGCGATCGCAACAACCGTACGCTGACGCCTCTCGATCAGGGTAACAGCAAGGCTGACGTGAATACCACAGCGCAGATTCGAAAAGAAATCATTGCCGGGAAAAACATGTCCGTGAACGCCAGAAATGTGAAGATCATCACCAGCGAGGGCAAGGTCACCCTACGCGGACCGGTCAATACTCCCCGGGAAAAACGTATCATCGGTGAAATCGCGGATCGGATCGCCCGCTCCGAGAATGTGGACAACCAGCTGGAAGTGAAGCTCACCACCAGCAGCAACTATTCGACTAATTAAATAAACAAGAAAAGGAAAACGTCTATGTCAAAGAAATCCGTATTCTGTATCACCACCTCCCGCGAGCAAGCCGATCAAATTGTCGATCAGCTTAAAAGTGCAAACTTCTCCAACAACGACATCTCGGTGTTGTTCCCTGATAAGGACTCGACCCGCGACTTCGCGCACGAGAAGCACACCAAAGCTCCAGAGGGAGCCGTCACCGGTGCTAGCACGGGTGGTGTCCTTGGCGGAGCATTGGGATGGATCGCGGGCATTGGCTCGCTGGCCATTCCGGGAGTGGGACCGTTCATTGCCGCCGGACCGATTGTTGCCGCGTTGAGCGGTGCTGCCATCGGTGCGACGGTGGGTGGAATTGCAGGGGGGCTAATTGGCCTTGGCATTCCTGAGATCGAGGCCAAACGTTATGAAGGCAAGGTGAAGAAGGGAAACATCCTTCTCTCAGTCCACACCGAGGACTCCGAGGAAATTGCGCGAGCCAAGGAAATCTTCACCAGAGCCGGGGCACAGGACATCTGCGCCACGGGTGAAGCGCACACACCCAAGGAAAACAGGGCCCCCGACCGCGCATCGCATACAGCTAGGGACTCCGTCGAGACTCGTCGTTAAATAAGCAATTAGCAGGATTGCTCTGCGGCTGAGATGACTCGGCCGCAGGGGTATCCCAAATCAATCACCAATGATCACCAAGTAAGGAGACAACATGAAAACACTCAAAGACCTATTCCTGGGCGAACTGGCGGACATGTACGATGCCGAGCGCCGAATCGTCAAGGCGTTGCCGAAGATGGCCAAGGCCGCCACCTGCGATGATCTGAAAGGGGCTTTTCAGTCCCACTTAAAAGAAACCGAAGGCCATGTGAAGAAGCTCGAACAAGTCTTCCAATCCTTTGATGAAAAAGCCAAAGGCAAAACGTGCGAAGCCACTGTGGGCCTCTTGGAAGAGGGCGACGAAATTGCGGCGGAATTCAAAGGCTCACCGGCCATTAACGCAGCATTGATCTCAGCTGGGCAGAAGGTCGAACATTATGAGATGGCGTCCTATGGCTGTCTGCATGAATGGGCTGGGCTGCTGGGGAACGAGGAGGCCGTCGGCCTTTTGCACCAAATTCTCGAAGAAGAGAAAGCCGCCAATGAATCGCTCACCAAGTTGGCGCGTACCAGCAGCAACGAAGAAGCCCTGAAGGAATCCGATGAAAAGGACGAGGCCGCAAGCGAAAGACCAGCGAATACGCGGCGGGGTATCCGTCCGATTAGCCCTGGCCGCAAGCGTACGGAGTCCTTGACGTAGTAACACACCAACGGCCCTGCAATCGTCGTGAGGCGGTTGCAGGGACATCAAACCAAAATCTATTATTATCAACCTATGATTGCACTATTAATACAACCCATGTTGGCCGCCGCAGGTTACTCCTTGATCTATTTGCTCGGAGGTGGAGGTCTTTTCGGAGCCCTCATCATTTTCTTCGTAGCAAAAATGCTCGGGAGATGAGTTTCCGCCAAGGAACGGAGTCCTTCTTGGCAGGGGGGGCCAACCCTTGACGTTCGCAACCATCGTAGATTGTTGCCGGAAAGCGAGCAGGTTTCTTCGACTTTATTTGGGGCATTCTGCTCGCAGAATGGCCGAATGCCACGGCTAGTTGGAACCGGATTTTACGATGGCTGTGGGAGGTTGCTCGCCTGGACACACACCCAGACGCAGCCGGGCATGAAAGCCGACTGCTAACTCAAAATATATTATGGCCAAAAAAGAAATGAAATCAGGATTGAATATCACTCGCGAACGGATGATCCAACTACTGAACGAGGATCTGGCGGGCGAATACCAGGCGATCATTGCCTACGTTGTGTACAGCCAGGTGCTCAAAGGCGCTGCGTACACGGACATTGCACGGGAATTAGAAACGCATGCCGGCGAAGAATTGCAGCATGCCATAAAAATTGCCAAACAAATCGATTATCTGGGTGGCATGCCGGCAGTGGTCCCCAAGCCTGTCAAAACTTCAGATGACCCGGTCGTAATGCTGCGCGCGGATCTCGACAACGAACGGGCAACGGTGGGGCGTTATCGCGAACGTATTCGTCAGGCGGAGGCGATGGAGGAATTTGCGTTAAGCGAAATCTTGCGCGGGATCATCGCCCAGGAGCAGGAGCATGAAATCGATCTGGCTGCGGCTCTAGACATTGACGTGCCTCGCTCTAAAAAGCCTTAGACAAGCTGTCCGGAAGAGTCTCGATCGAGACTTCCTCCACTGCGACGGGGAGGGCGTCACATCAGGTGGCACTGGCGCCGCCGCGGGCGAGATAAAGGCGAGCACATTCGACAGAGGAGCCCAAATCGGTAAGGCCCTCGCACCAGGCGAGTTGGCCGAGGTCCAGAAGCTGCTGGTCCAAATACCCTTGAGCTTCCGAAAGAGTGTACGGTGCGTCCTGCTTTCCGTCCCGTAGAACGTAAATCATCCGTTCTCTGGTTTCCTCCCCCTTAACTAGCGTTCCGGGAGTGAATCACCGACCGATTTCTTCAATAAGTCTCAAGCCTGTCACCTATACATTCCTGTGATTCTCTGGACTGGGGGTGAATATGTTGGCACCAAGTGTTGGCACTGCCTGCTCTTAAAAATAAAAACCCCGCATTTACAGGGCTTTTTGAAGTGGTCACCCTAACCGCGGCCAGTTGGAACCGGATTTTACAATGGCTGAGGGAGATGAGCTTGCTGAGCGTAGGTTGGCGCATTTGGCCACCGAGTAAAACCTCGCCCCCTTTACAAGCGCTCGCCTATGATGTCCTAACATCACTGGTCGGAGTCGCGTTTCTGACCCGGTTTGCTCCGAATGTTCTCTTTGGAACATTCCCGGCGTTGACAGGGACAGCACTGGATGTGGGTAGCCCTTGTGTTGAAACGTCCGGATGGATACAGGAACTGACGTAGCCGCGTTTAGCCCCACAGAGGTTCAAGAAGCTGGAACCAGCTTCAAGTCGTTGAAATAGTTGGCATAATGCCAGCTATTGGCTGCCGGTTGCAGGTGAACACGCCATCCACCGGCTCGGTGAAAACCAGCGGTTGGATAATCTGCTAACTTTGCGAGCCGCGAAATCCGCCCATGAAATAGACGACGAGGCAGATCAGCAAAATCAGGCCAAGTCCGCTGCCGCCGATGACGGGACCACCAAAGTAAAATCCGCCGCCGCCGAACAGGAGAAGCAGGACAACCACGAGTAATAATATATTCATGACGTTAAGATAACACACCGCTGCCCAGTGCCTATGGGGTCTTCTCCCCATGTGCTAACGACCAGTCAGCATGATAGCCCCGTGTCGTCGAAAGCTCGAACCCCCTCCCCCTAGGGGAGAGTTTTTTTATTTAGCGATCCGTGTGCAATCGCATCCGTCAGACCGTTGATAATCAATGATTATATGGTTTTCCAAATAGCCGTTTGGCTGAGTGAAGGTGGAGAGAAGAGCCATTGGATTCGATACCTACAACACCCATGATTCGGAACAAAGTGTTGGCACTAAACGTTGGCACTTGAGCCTCTCCCGTTTTCTGGACGGAGCTGAGTTTTAGGATTCGACCATCTGCAGTCCGGTTTTCTCCTGTTCCATAACCCTCTGGGCGAACTCTGCGGGTGGCAGGTCGGCCAGTGAGCTATGCGGGCGGCAAGTGTTGTAATCCTGCCGCCACCTTTCAAGTTTTTCTTTGGCATCCTCGATCGACCAGAACAGATGGACGTTCAAACATTCATCTCGGAATCTTCCGTTGAAGCTCTCGATGAAGCAGTTCTCCACGGGCTTGCCTGGTCGGATGAAGTCGAGTTTTACGCCGTTGCGGTAGGCCCAAGCGTCCATGGCTCGGGAGTAGAACTCCGTGCCGTTGTCCACGGTGATGGAGCGGGGCCGGCTCCGCTCGGCGACGGCCCGTTCCAGGCAATCAGCCACCCTGGCTCCGCAGAGTGAGTGAGCGGGCTCCAACAGAACGCATTCTCGGGTAAAAAGATCAACGAGCGTCAACGTCCGGAAGTACCGTCCGTTCTCCAATCGATCTGTTACAAAGTCCATGCTCCACCTTTGGTTAGCGGCTGTAGCTGGTTCAACCACGCCGCGGTTCTGGCTTGCCAGCTTCTTTCTCTTTTTGGATCGCATCTCCAGCCCAAGCTCCTTGTAGAGCCGGTAGACCAGCTTCTTGCCCACTGGCCAGCCCTCTCTTCGCAAGAGCACCGTCAAGCGAAGATAGCCGAACCGAATCCGGGTCATCGCCAGATCCTTGAGCCGAACTTTCAACGCCGACCAGTCCCGCGCACGGCTTCGGTAATAAAAACTCGACTTCTGCAGAGCCAGTAGCCCGCACGAACGTTGAATGCTCACTTCAAACCATTCGGTGATCCGCCGTGCCAGATCGCGCTTGCGTGCGGGCTTTAAAGTTTTTTTGCGATGACCTCCTGAAGAATGTGTTTATCCAGGGAAAGATCGGCCACCAACTGCTTCAATTTTCGGTTCTCTTCTTCCAGCTGCTTCAGCCGTCTCAACTCGCTCACCCCAAGACCGCCGTACTTGCGCTTCCAGGCGTACAAGGTCGGTTCGCTCACTCCAAGCTGCCGGCAGACTTCCTTGGCCTTGGTCCCGCTCTCAACCTGCTTCAACGCGTAGATGATTTGCTCTTCGCTGTATCTCTTGCCGCTCATTCGGTCCTCCTAGTTCGAGGACCGCAAACCGTCAATCCCTAAAGGTCCCACCGTCCAGTTTCAGGGGAGGACGTCATCATCACAGATCAACTTAAGGTTACCATGAAATTCACGCCATTTATTGTAACGCTGGGTCAAAACCGTTGATGATCAACGGTGATTGTTCCTGGTAGGTCTGAAAAAAGCGTAATTGTGCAGTGAAGCGTGTAGTTGCCGCGTGGGAAGACAACAACGCTTGAACAGTTCAGCGAGAATCCGGCTAGAACTCACTCACTGCTCGTTACGCAAAAAACTCGGAGACACCTAAGCTCTAAAGGTGTCGATGAAAAAGAAAGAATGCCTTATCACGACACCACCTATTGAAGCTGAGCGCTTATTTCAGTTTGAAGAAGTCCGCAAGTTCCTCGGCGGAGACCTGGCCAGGGGCAGCGCTTCGATCCAGAAATCCATAAGTCAGAACCGAGCCTTGGTAGGGGAGCCAGAAACGGGAAAGAGGGCCCATTCGCCCCATGCCCACGGCGGCCACCCGGCCCGGCGGTGACGCGAGCAATAACTGGCGGAGCGTTTCCAGGTCCTTCGCGTTGCGAAGATTGCAGGCGATCTTGGCGATCGTCTCGGGCTGCCGGACCACGGAACGGACCGTTTGTTTGAGTTTGGCCAGTGCGGGTGTCATCTTGAAATCGTGAAACGAAACGACCACGGGAATTTCCGCGCGCTTTATCATCTTTTTAAGGATCGGTTTCGACGAAGCCTCGATGTCGACCAGGTCCACCTGCGGATAAAACTCCTCGATGTAAGCGAGGCGTCTGGCCTCAGTGAGGCGAACCCGCCCGCCTTCGCGATGCGAACGAAACGTTCCAAGGATCGGAAGGGATGGCTTGCGCTTCTTTCGAAGCCCAGGGAGCAATTTCAAGACCGCATGAAAATCCTGGGTTCCAATCAAGTCGAATCGGACTTCGACGACATTGCAAGGGATCCGCCGGGCCTTGAGCAGGCGTTTGAGTCCGGCAAGAGTGCAAAGCGTGCCGACGATCAAGGGTCCTGTATTTGGAATGCGTTTCTTGGAAGGCATGTTTCCGAGTCTCAAGTTTCGGGTTACAGGTTTCAAGATTAAACCTGGCGTCCCCGCCATATCGCTTCGAGGCGGCCGATTTTTTTTCCTTCACTTAAAAACTGCCGCTCAAAATCCGTTTTTTCGGCAAGCCATTCCTCATCGTTCATGAGTGTTGTCTTCCATCCGGGACGTTGGAGCAGTGTTTCATGA
>Ga0207078_1133_pt1 | contig 9366 bp, 5 predicted proteins | sample Alteio_BWMinHeat_60_FD_153579 | JGI IMG/M metagenome (GOLD analysis project Ga0207078, IMG submission 153579) | Enriched cells from forest soil in Barre Woods Harvard Forest LTER site, Petersham, Massachusetts, United States -... | ecosystem: Environmental > Terrestrial > Soil > Temperate forest >... | reverse complement strand
GTGGAAAATTCGGCCTCTGTGCGATTATAAAGGATGCATGGCATTCTTCATTTCTTGATATACTGCTAAAAAATGAAGTTGTAGAGATCGAATTAAATTATGCTAAGGGGTGGAAAGGTGAGAGTATTGATTTTTTAGAGCAATTGCCAAATTTAATTAGCTTTAAAATCATAGATTTTAATATTAAGTCAGTTTTTCCAATTCACAATCTACATAAACTAAAAAAGCTAGAAATTACTACATATTGCAAAACTCCTATCAATTTTGATGAATTCCCAATTTTAGAAGATTGTGGATTGGAATGGAGGAAGGGCTCGAATTCATTATTTGATTTAAAGAATCTAAAATTATTATACATAAATAATTATAATGAGAAAAATTCATTTTATTTTTCAAACTTAATCACTCTTAATAGCTTGACAATCGCCAATTCAAGAATTGAAAATGTATCTGGTCTTAAGACTTTATTTGATTTACAAGTACTTCATTTGCATAATCTCAAGGATTTAGTGTCACTTTCGGGCATTGAATACCTTTATAATCTATCAGAATTAGAGATTAATAGATGTATAAAAATAAGCACACTCGATGAATTACAAAATCTCACTAAATTATCAAAAATTTCTCTTATTGATATGAAGGAAATCAAAAGCATAAAAGTTTTTGAAAACCTCAAGCAGTTGAAAATGATATTATTTTACGGTTCGACAAATATATTGGATGGCGATCTTTCACCATTAATGAAATTAAACCTTGAAAAAATATCTTTCCAAAATCGAAATCACTATAATTATCAAAGAGAGGATTTTGGCAAGCGCTATTCTAATACAATTCAAAATTAAAATTAACTAAATAATTTTTGTTAGATGAAAAAATTATGTTTGTTATTATTTTTACTACTCTATTCAGTTGGAGTAAGAGCCCAAACCTATAATGAGCTTGGAAACATGGTAACAATTAATGGACAAGACAGTAATAAAATTGTTTTTTTTCCTGATGAAATGGGAAGTGATACTATGCTTGTGATATCAAACCCTTGTGATTTACACCCATTGCCAATTATAACGTCTTCAAAGGGGTTTAGTTTCTGTCAAGGCGATTCAGCCATACTTACGGCCCCCACTAGCTTACATTATCTCTGGTCAACCGGAGATACCACCAAAAGCATTGTAGTGCGCCAATCAGGCGCCTTTTTTGTTTCAACTACTGGAACATTACACTGTATAAAAACATCACTCCCTATAACTATAACAGTGAACCCATTGCCATTGGCTAAAACAGGTTCGGGTCAATCTATATGTCAGGGATTAACGGCTACGATTGGGTACACCACAATATCTGGCAGTGCATATTCATGGACAAGTTCTCCTTCTGGGTTTGCCTCCTCAAATTCAAGCCCTGTGATTAGTCCTAGTGTTACCACAAGTTATACGCTTATTGAAACGATAATAGCCAGTGGCTGTTCTAAAAGTAATTCTGTCACGGTAAGTATAAATCCACTTCCTGCTGCAAGTACAGGCAGTACTAAGTCAATCTGCTATACCCAAACTACAGCCTCAATTGGAGGGTCAGGTATTTCAGGTAATACATATTCATGGTCACCAAACTCCGGTTTAAATTCAAATTCAAGTTCTAATCCCTCAGCAAGCCCTACAGTTACCACAACCTATACCCTTATGGAAACAGTTACATCCACCAGATGCACAAAATCAAATGATGTATTTGTTATAGTAAATCCATTGCCTTTAGCTGATGCAGGTTCAAATAAAAGTATTTGCACTGGAAATTCAACTACTATTGGCAAAACAGCTGTACTTGGAAATACTTATTCCTGGTTACCAACTGCAGGTTTAAGTTCATCAACATCTTCAAGTACTGGGGCCAGCCCAACCATTTCGACAACTTATACACTAACTGAAACAATTACATCAACAAGGTGTACACAATCAAATTCAGTAATAGTTACAGTCAATCCGCTTCCTGCTGCAAATGTTGGGAGCAATAAAAGCATTTGTTTCGGGGTATCAACTACTATTGGCGGGGTACAAGTATCAGGCAGTACCTATTCATGGTTCCCAGCCACTGGACTAAGTTCCAACTCAATTGCAAGCCCGATCGCAAATCCATCCATTACTACATCGTATAAATTAATAGAAACTAATTCAAACGGGTGTGAAAAATCGGATAGTGTTGTAGTTACTGTAAACCCTTTACCGGCTGCTGGCGTAATTTCAAACACAAGCATTTGTACCGGTAATTCTGCAAACATTGGCACTTCGGCTGTCATTGGAAGTTCCTATTCTTGGATCAGCAGTCCGGCAGGGTTTAGTTCAACAGTTGCAAATCCTTCGGTTAATCCATCAGCAACCACAACCTATACCTTAACGGAAACAAATTCAAACGGCTGCGTAAAATCGAATACTATTGCGATTACAGTTAACCCTTTGCCGGCTGCTGGCATTATTTCAAATAGCAGTATTTGTATTGGTAATTCTATAAACATTGGTTCCTCGGCAATTACCGGAAGATCATATTCCTGGACGAGTGTACCAATAGGCTATAGTTCAACAGTTGCAAACCCATTTGTCAATCCATCAGCAACCACAACCTATACCTTAACTGAAACAATCCAGGCAACAGGTTGCTCAAAAAATAATAGTTTAATAATCACTGTAAATCCATTGCCTGATGCATATGCAGGAAATACTATGTCAATCTGCTATACCCAAACTACAGCCTTCATTGGCGGTACAGCCATTTCTGGTAATACATATTCTTGGTCGCCAAGTTCGGGTTTAAATTCAAATTCAAGTTCCAAGCCCACAGCAAGCCCTACTATTTCGACAACCTATACACTCATAGAAACAATTATATTCACCGGATGCAGTAAATCTAATGATGTAGCCGTTATAGTAAATCCATTGCCCTTAGCAGATGTTGGCTCAAATAAAAGTATTTGTATAGGGAATTCAACAACAATTGGCAAATCACCAATCACCAGAAACTCTTATTCGTGGTATCCATCATCGGGCTTAAGTTCTTCTACTTCTTCCAATCCAATTGCAAATCCGACTGTAACTACAACGTATTCCCTAACTGAAACGATAACTGCAACCGGGTGTACTCAAACAAATTCCATTATTGTGACAGTAAACCCGCTTCCTGCTGCAAGCGTCGGGATTAATAAAGGCATCTGTCTTGGACAATCAATCACAATTGGAGGTACACAGGTATCAGGTAGCTCATATTCATGGTACCCATCTACCGGGCTAAGCTCTAACTTAGATGCAAACCCAACTTCAAGTCCTTCAGTTACTACCACGTATAAGTTAACAGAAACTAATTCTAATGGCTGTGTAAAATCTGATAGCGTGTTAGTTACGGTTTATCCAATTCCTCAAGCCAGTTTTGGTACAAGTGCAAATCAATGTTTGTCAGGCAATAAAATTTATCTTACTGATAAATCAACAGTTAGTTCCGGCAACATAAGTTCGTGGAAATGGGACCTAGGTGATTCAAATATAACGACATCCCAAAACAATTCTCATTCATACAAAAAGGAGGGAACATTCCTTGTAAAATTAACAACAATAAGCAATTTTGGCTGTAAAAATGACACTTCAAAAACTGTAACAATTTACCCGCAATCAGTTGTTAATTATGATATAAATAATCCAGGCCAGTGTTTGTCCTCTAACAATTTTGGTTTCAATAATAAATCAACTATTATCTCCGGAAGCATATCATCATTTTTATGGAATTTTGGAGATTCACTCTCTTCAACATCTCAAAATTGTGCCCATTCATATTTAAATGCCAAAAATTACAATGTTATATTGAATGTTGTTAGTGACATGGGTTGTAGAGACAGCATATCAAAGATGCTTACGGTTTACCCGCAACCGGATGCTTCCTTTTATCTTTCCAGTACGGGTGAATGTTTAAAAGGCAATAGTTTAAATTTTCGAGATGAAAGTAAAGTCGCGACTGGAATAATAAAAACTGGTGTATTTAGATTTGGCGATGGTGACTCATCTTTGACTGCTAATTCATCACATTCATATAAGTTTAAAGGTAGCTATACTGCCACTCATATTGTTTCAACAGATAATGGATGCGTCAATTCCTTAGCAAAATCATTGGTGATATTTCCAATGCCAAAAGCGAGTTTTTCACCAGTTGACAATCAGTGTAAGAAAGGGAACCTATATAATTTTAATGATCTAAGTACAGTATCGCCCGGCAGTATAAAGGCTTGGAATTGGAGTTTTGGAGATGGGATTATATCAAAAGTTCAAAATCCCAATTATAGTTACAAGTCAGCCGGAACGTTTAAAGTAACTCTAACAACTACAACTGACAGTGGTTGTTCTGATTCAACTTTGAGAACTCTGAAGGTTTTTCCAATGCCGATAGCTAAATTTACAATCAACCAGACAGTCCAATGCTTCAAAAACAATAATTTCATGCTAAATGATGATAGTAGTTCTGCACCATCAAGTTCCATATTAACTTGGTTGTGGGAGTTTGGGGATGGGAAATGGGATTATGGACCGGGTGGTAGGCATTCATATTTAAAACCTGGGAATTATTCGATACAATATACTCTAACAAATGATCACATCTGTAATGACACAATGTCAAAAAATATAGTTGTGAATCCAATGCCTGACGATACAATAAAAGGTTTGGATAATATTTGTCAGGAAGGGATAACAACTTATTCAGTAAAACGAGAAGTTGGTAGTAAATATAAATGGGCTATTTCTGGGGGAGATATTTTATTAAATACTGATTCACCAATTGTATCTGTTAAGTGGGTTACGCCTGGCGTTGGTACTCTTGAGATTTTCAAAACTAACTCATTTAATTGTTCAAATAACGGAGTAAAAAATGTTAATGTGTATCCTAATCCTTTACCAAACATTTTTGTTGGGTCTAAACTTTGTATTGATTCTGCCTATATTTTAAATGATTCAACAATTACTCCTTTAAAATCATCATTTTGGAGTTTTGGTGATGGAGATTCCTCTACTACTAAAAATCCTACACATGTATTTAAGAACTTGGGTAAATATAAGATTGCACTAAATGTTATAAGTAGTCATGGCTGTGCTGATTCAGCATCAAAGCAGATTACAATAAATCCATTGCCAAATTCAAACTGGTATGCGAATCACTATGGGAAAATATACTATTTTCATGCAATGGATAGTCTGAAAAAAAATTACCAATATCAATGGCAAATAGGTGATGGACTATCTTTAAATGGTCATCTGGTAAAACATCTTTATCCCAGTAACAAATTTTACCCGGTTCAATTAAAGATAACCGATGCAAATGGGTGCATTAATAAGCTTGATTCAAGTGTAAATATCACTGTGTCAGGAATTGAGTTGCTTCGCAGCAACAATAAATTCGACCTCAGTATATACCCAAATCCATTTAGCCATTCAACAAGGGCAGAATACAGGCTTGAAAAAAGAGCATACGTAAAAATTCGATTGCTTGATCTCAATGGGAAACAAATTGCCTTGATTACTGATGAAAATCAAGACATTGGCAGTCATAAAATTGATATAGATGCGGAGAAGTATCAACTTATGCCTGGAACCTATATGCTAAACTTCATTATTGATGGAGAGGGAATAGCAGAAAATATTATAAAGCTATAATATTGTGTACCAATTCAATCAACATAAGATTCACATTATATTGTGCAGCTCACTTTTTGTGAGCAGCTTATTATTATTTTCCAAATGTGAATGAGCGATTTTTAGATAATCTCGTAAAAAGGGTAAATTCAAAAAATGGGAGGATATGAATATATTTGAAAAGGCTGCTAATTACTTAACAAGCAGACCTCTCACTGCTTGGGCAAATACAATTACAATTATTGGAGGCTTGATGGTATTAATCCCTTCAATTTTTAAGTCTCATTTGCCGCCACAAACAATCAACCTGTGGATTGATGCTTCTAATCTACTGATTTCCACATATTTTCTTTATATTGTAAATATCGCTCACAATAAAATGAATGGGGATGAAACTAAAGATTTGTTTGACACCTTGAGTGTCGATGATCAAAATAGGGATACTCTGTTAACCAGAACTTATTTGATAATTAGGCAGTTCAGGACTTTTATCTCACTTTATTTAATCACATGCATCTTATTTTATGTAATTCAAATTGCGAAGAATTATAATGAGCTTAATGCTGACGCTTTCTTAGAAAAAATATCCAAAGTATTTTCTGTGAATGAAATACCCGCTAAAATATCTATAAGGGATTTTTTATTATATGTATTTTTAGATTTTGGAGAAAACATTTTCAATCTTGTAAGTGCAATGGGTATTATTTTTGCGTTCGTATGCTTATACTTCAAAACATTGGATGATCAAAACAACAGTATCATTCGGTACTATATAATTTGGCTTGTTCCTTTGCTTTTTATTGTGTTTTACATTACTGTTTTACTGCTTCCTGGAAACACATCATCTCTATCGTTTCGATTTAATTTAATTAGATTTATTCCAGGATTGCTTAATGGTATTGGAATGGTACTTTTATTTGGAAGAATTCATGCAATAGAATACTTTTTTAAATTTCACTTAGAGGAATCAAAAGTTAATTCGTTATTCATTTTATCCATTTTAGTCTTTCTTCCAATTTACGCCATAGTTCAACCGATATATGCTTTATTCAATTCCTTTAAAGAATTTTCAGGCGAACTAATACAAGCAATTACCCTTACTTTCTGCTTTCTCGGTAAAGTTTCTTTTTTAATCGCGATTTTAAAAATATTGCAAAACAAGTTTATTGACAAGTATCTTATTACAGTATTGTTAACCCAGAATCGTTTCTTTCGTCAAAAGTAATTGAAAGGTTTACATCGTGATTTGACTGCTAAGGAAATCTAAATATCTTATCAGGCAAAGCAATCTTGACCTAGCTCCATTAGAGATTAAGTGCGGCCAGCACCTGCGAACAGTCTAATGTGAGTTAGAACTAAGATAAGGCGTTGCTGGTAAAGGTTTTCAAAGATTAAAAAAAAAGCTAAAGAGTAATGATGGTTTTTTTATATTTGATTGAACTTAAAAATCCACACAAAAATTTGCTGTAACAATTGATGTATTATTGCTTTTGAAAATAATTTTAACAGCAGTAACATTGCATAAAAGTTCTTTCAAAAACATTATTATGAGCAAAATAGATTTAATAATTAAGCGAAGGGCTAACAATTATGGTTTATAATTAACTGACCTTACAAAAAAAGACATTTTTTTATTCAAAAAATACATCATAATCTTACTAAAAAAGCCATGAAAGCACGTAATTATTGCTTGATTCTTTTATTAACACCCACATTATCTTTTGGGCAGCAACAATATATGGGTAAAAGCAGTTTTAATATAAATGCCCGGTCTGTAAGTGACAGTTTCAAATGGCTTTTCGGTATTTCTGCTGACGGGGCAGTACAATCCGCTCTTTCGGATAATTCAAAAACTCCGTCAACAGGTTCACTTGGTTTAGTAGCTAAATATGTCAATCCTAAATTAGAAAATAGTGAAATTCTAACAATAACTGCATTTTTCGCGACAGACCCATCAAGGGCTGATACATTAAAAGCAGTAAGAGACAACAATGGTAAAGTACTTAATACATATGACTTTTATAATTCAATGATAATTCCTGGAGGTGTTAAAAGAGCATCAGGATGCTTGAGGTGCTTTTTAATATTTTCAATTTGTTTAATATATGGATTAATGTCACTATCCTTGTGTAGCAATTTTTCTGAAGTTACTGTTTTGTCAATTTGGATATTTTCTTTTAATATTTGTGCTGGAATACCACCATACACTTTATCAGCCAACAGCACTTGATTCTTTATTAATAAACTATTTGCACCAATAATTACATTATTTCCAATAACAACACCGGGTAAAATTGTTGTTGACTGCCCAATGGTTACGTTATTATTAATTATAACTTTCTTCCGTAAGAGTATTTCACCCTCTGCACTATGACCGTTAATAAATACATTTCCACCAATTTTACAATTGTTCCCAATTTCAATTAAGTTGCAATCTGAAATAAAAAGAGTATTTATAATAGTCCCTTTGCCAATCTTTGCGCCCATTCCTCTATAAAACCAATTTATTAAAAAAGTACTTCGAATAAGCGGCAAAAAGAAATGACCAGCTATTAAAAGAAAACCACTATGAGCTGCAAAAGGAATTAAGTTTGTAAATGAAATTTGAATGTTGCTTTCAGTGCTATTTACTCTAAATATTATTCTTACAATAACAATAAAAAAAAGTAGACCGTACCCAAATATGAAATATGCTATTCCAAAACTTATACAGATTACGGGTATCATTGCCCCAATTGACATATCCAAACTTTTAATTATGAAAAAGACATTCATTATAAAATAGCCGCAAGGCATTAGTGCAAATCCCACGGCAATAGCTGCTAATAAATGTGCAAATACTGTAAGGATACTTTCAAAAATTAGGTTATTCTTAATAAGTTGCATGAATAAAATATTTTTAATAAGTAAAATTAAAAATGGCCTTTTTTTTAATTATCTCGAGTTTTCAATGGTTTTGAAGATAGAAGACAGGTATAAAATTAAAGCTTGCATTTATCCAGGGCAAAAAGCCGCAGGAGAAGATATAGAAGTTGAATCAGTTAATGTGCTTTCTTATGAACCAATACGGAATACAGATATAGTTTGATTTTGCAAGGAGGTATAAGAAATAGAGTGCCAATTATTGAAATAAATGGTTATTATATTAGGGCTGATTTTATGAGTTGCGTCCATGCCCGAACATTCTGGAATGAATAAATCTAAAACTCATTTTTATCTCTTTTTAGAATATCCGCAAATTGGATAATACTAATTTGATACACTAAAAACTGATTAAGAATTATTGTGATACCAACGCTGTAGCACTAAACCCAAAGCTCACAAGGACTTGTACGTTGCTTAAGCCTTTTAAATTATTATCAAAATCTATTAACATCCCGGATGCTCTGATTCCGTTTATATAGCCCACGCATCCTACCTCGAACCCAGTTGCCTGACGACTATCTAATGGTATTTTAACTTCTTTTGCGTTTTGTGGTTTTATATTTAATATTGGATACAAAATGGTATTATTGCCTGAATTTAAGTCATTAAGTATGATATCTCCTCCTAATGTTCTCCCTGTAATCCCCATAAAAAGGCTAAGTCCATATTGATTAGCATCGCTCGCCTTGGTTTTAGTTATTAAATTATAGGTTAAATCAATTCCATAAGCCATAATCACAGCCTTTTCATGCTTTGAAATCTTAGAGGTATCCTGATATTGCCATAC
>Ga0207078_1132_pt1 | contig 9388 bp, 12 predicted proteins | sample Alteio_BWMinHeat_60_FD_153579 | JGI IMG/M metagenome (GOLD analysis project Ga0207078, IMG submission 153579) | Enriched cells from forest soil in Barre Woods Harvard Forest LTER site, Petersham, Massachusetts, United States -... | ecosystem: Environmental > Terrestrial > Soil > Temperate forest >... | reverse complement strand
ACAATCGATAACCTTGGCTGGAGCGTAACAATTAACCTGGTCGGTACTAAATTAGAAGGGAAGTATTTTTCTACTGTAGAGAAAGAAAATAGTGATACCGACTGGTTATACTGTACAGTTAAAAATCAACAATTCCAAGGCGATGGTGGTGTGAGGAATCTAATAGAAATACTGAAAATTTTTATAAATTGGGCTGAAAGTTAGCAGGAAGAGGATAAAAAGAGTCAGTAATTATGGATAAATATTACCCTTGTCCCTGCTGCGGTTATTTAACAATAACAGAAAAATCGCCTGGAACATTTGAAATTTGCCCGGTTTGTAATTGGGAAGATGATGATGTACAATATAACAATATTGATTTTGAAGGAGGGGCTAATGACGAAAGCTTGAGACAGGCTCGCCATAATTTTAAGAAATTTGGTTCATCTTCATTAAGATTCATAAAACAAGTAAGACCACCTCAGCCTGATGAAATTCCCTAAAATTATATCGTTAAGCTGAACTTCAGGCTTGAAGAGAATGCATCATTCAATGAGCGTTGTTCAGCTTATGGAGAAGGTTTTTTTGACGTTGCTGTACTTGCTTCATGTTTCTCAAAGGGAACTTCTGCTTTAAGAGGGGGTGAAGCAGTAGCTTTTGATGTGGGGAAAGGGGAAGGGTTTTTAAGTCGTGGGGCTGAAAGTGTTAATGCTGGGGTTAATTTAAATAGGAAACTATCCCAATTAGAGAATGTATCGCACTGTTCTAACAATGTTCGAATTCTTCCAGATGGCAGAATTCGTTATTATGGCTTAGAAAAAGCTACTGCAAACATAGGACCAACCAGAGGAAGATCTTATGTTACAGAATTTAATCCATCAACATGTACTCTGACAATCCTAAAAATCTTGATGCATCAATGCAAGAAATATTAGGGTGTTTGTTTAGTATGGAGGATGATCCTCAATTCGAATACACAGAACAAGAATTAAGATTGCTTGCTGAAATGTTGATGAATGAGGAAAATGATCCCATCAAGAAAATCAATGATATGAAACCAAAAGTATGAACAGAATATTAACCGCAGAGAAAGCGGCCGAGAACGCAGAGAAGATGAACGCATTGACCGATGTAATTATCGGTGCAGCAATAGAAGTACATCGTGTTCTTGGTCCAGGACTTCAGGAGTCAGCTTATGAAGCATGAATGTAATGATGCTTAGGGATGGCATTACCAGGATTATAAATAATTTCTAAACTCTGCGATCTCTGTAGCTGTCTCTGCGGTGATAATTTTTTTTGAATTCGCAAAAAAAACTCGCCCATGGCGTAAATTATTGTTTCGCTACTTCAATTTCTCGCAAAACCATTCGCAAGTCATCAATGGTATAGTGGCATTGGGCTAAACGAGGGGCCCTGTTTGGATAAGAATAGAGGTAGCTCGTTCCTTTTATGGAAGGAACATTGCTCAATTCCATATCGCCTGGAGAGTCTCCTATTGAAATAATCTCATTAAATTTCTGGCTGATACTTAAAAATTCATGAAGGCAGTCTCTTTTTGTTTTTCGGTGCTGAACTGATGAATCTGTGCCGAATCGATGCGTTGATGGAAAGTACTTTTCTATTCCCACAAGCCCAACATAAGTGTCTAGAATGTGTGGCTGTGTATTTGAAATCAAAATCTGTGCATGTTTAGAAGCTTCAATTGCCTCCAAAACATGTACGACATGATCATTTACCCTTACATGCTTAGTAAAAATTTCCGGTGAATTTTGTGTCAGTTCAATACAGGTGGAATGCAAGGCCAATTTCTCATTTTCATCCAGCTCCGGGATGAGATAGGCAAAATAATCGCGCCATAACCGGCCAGACAGAAATTCACCTTCCTGCCGGGTCATCTGACGTGAATGACCATGGATTTTTAAGGCCCGGTTAGTGATCTCAAGAACAATCTCATCGTTCCCTTTTTCAAGAACGCCATGGAAATCCCAAATAAACAATTTCATATAGATAAACTCTATTAATGGATTGGAGTGGACTGAAAAGGGTTGTTTAAATAAAGTTCCTCGAACATTTTCACATTTCCATCGAGAAGATCTGATCGCAAAGCAATGCTTTCCGGCTTTTCCCAGATATAATCATCGTTTTCTTTATCATTGAGATGAACTTCTCCGGAAAAGTCGTTAGAGTGATACAATAAGATAAAGGTTTGCTGGATCCCTTTTGGAGTATCCCAATGGTGGGTAGCGACTCCAAGCAGTCTTTCTGAATTGATGATCAGCCCCGTTTCTTCCTTAACTTCTCGTCTTAGGGCATCAACAGGAGTTTCATGTAATTCGATTTTTCCTCCAGGAAACTCCCAACGGTGATGCCACTGGACATGTTCAGGATCGTGACGACGCACAATAAGGATTTTGTTCTCTCGTTCCATTAAACCTATAACGACGGTAAGTTGGTAATGAGGGACAATTACTGACATATTTAATTTCCTGTATTCAATTATTCCAATTTTTTTTGTGATCAATCCGGTATGATTACTTCTTAGGTGAACATCTCTTGCAATGTCTTGAGAACATTGTGAGCGGATTTTTTTTCGATTGTCCCAAGAAGTTTTACCAGTCGTGACTTATCTATTGTTCGTATCTGGTCCAAAACAATGAATCCTTCTTTCCCGTCAAACGATAGTGGGATGCGCGTTGGATAAGATTTACATGTCGTTGTCATTGGTGCTATGATTACAGTATTTAATCCATGCATTTCGTTCGGAGAAATAATGACGCAAGGGCGTGTTTTTTTTATTTCGCTTCCTATTGTTGGATCTAGATTTATCAGATAAACTTCGAATTGCTTTACCATTGCCACTCTTCGTTGTCAAATTCATTGGAAAACTCTCCGGAAAAAGAGGGGCTTTTCCTTTTGCGGGAGGGACTCTTCCTTTTGCCCGAAGGTGTGAACTTTTGTTCCCAATCTTCGCGGACCCGTTTTTCAGGTGAAATTAATAATCCACCTTCGGTAATGCTGAAAACAAGATCTGTTGCTTCTGTGAACCCCAGTTGTAGAATGATTGCTTTAGGGATTCTCACGCCAAATGAATTCCCTATATGAACAATATGAGCCATAATTAATATACCTCTTGTGTAATCACATTGTAATTACTTTTAACATTTATTACAATGATTTACTTGAACAGTAGGAAGTTTAGCGTGGACCGTCAGCTATTTTCCATCGACCCATGGCAATTTATTGAGATATTCCTGAATGGCTGTGATAAAAGTTCCGTGGCTCCAGGTTAAGGGAGAAACGGACAGAGGTTTTTGAGTCTGTGGATTGATTTGTTCAGCTAATACGCCGCTTTGTAAGGCATGGTCAGCAACCCAATTGAAAATATCGAGGGCTCTATCTAATTCTTTTCTTGTTTTCGCGCTGGCAATATAGTATTGGGCCATCCATAACGTCGTGATAAACCACGGGTTGCCCACTGTTTGTTCATTGACGCGGTAGTAAGAATCATTTTCATACCTGGCAAGACCGCCGCTGCCTGTTTTAATCCATAGCCTATCATACACCTGGTTCATCGTACTTTGAACTTTTTCATCAGTAGGGCTATAGGCTCCGAAAGCAAAAATCCCATAGAGGCTGGCATCGACAGTGGCATCTACCTCAATTGAGCCATCTTTTTTGAAGTTAATCATTCGGGCGAACCGTTTTTCATTTTTTAAATATAGATATTGATCCATGGCTTCCCGCATCAATGCCGCACCCTGGCGATATTCTTTTGCAAGGTCATTCTCGCCAAAACATTCTGCAAAATGGGCTGCTGCCATAAGTCCGCCATAAACTGATGAAACCGTAAAAGTCAAAATCCCTTGCCTTTCTTCCCAAAGATCATAACTTGGCAGAGGAAGACCTGTTTTAAGGTCCCGGTAGTTCATCATAAAGTCGGCAGCTTTTTTGATAAGCGGCGTATAATGAGGTCGAATAAATTCAAGATCTTTAAATTTTTCATAGTGATTCCATAGGGCCCAAATCACAAGCGCTGTCTCATCTTCCTGGATGGGAAGCTGTGTTTTTTTTTCTTTGACCCATGGGTGCCAGGAACTGGCTACAGAGCCGGACGGCGTATATTTATGATAAAAATATCCATCTTTTGAAATAATTTTAGCGCAGAAATTGTAGAAGTTTTGGGTGATTTCATATCCCGCAAGATCTAAGGCATAAGCGATTAATGCCCCATCGCGCGGCCACATATAACTATACGTGTCCCGATTGAAATAAACCGCATCAGAATCGTTGGCAGCGATGATACTTCCACAATTATTAATTTGTGTGCGGCAAATCAATAGACTTCTTTTATATTGCCGGACGATTTTTTCGGGCAAAAAAGAGAAGTCCTGTTTTCTTTTGTTTACCCATAATTTCCAATAATCATCAGTTCGTTTGAAAATCGCTTCCGGAGTTTTTTTCTTCACGAGTTCGTTTAACGCTTTGACCTCTTCCCAATTTTTTCCCATCGCTATCCAGTAGTAACAACTCTCTTTTTTTCCAGCTTCAAGTGTCAATGGAATAGCAATTACAGAATCGACAGAGCCTTGAGCGATGGGATTGCCGCTTAACACCCCATCTTCAGCATCTTTCCAGGTGCCTATTTCCGTTCCCGATTCTTTATTTCCAGTGGCAAAAAAATCTATCCCGAACTTGTTATTCGCCCGAATATTGATTAAAAAATACCTTTCTCCTTTGTAGTGAAGCATGGCACCGTTTTCCGGCCTAAATGCCGCGGTATCTCCGACCGCATTTCCATAGATATGAAAATCATGCCCTAAGAAAAGGCGCACCTCTTTTTTTTCATCCGATTCATTTTCAACGGTGATTTTTTTTAAATAAATATTTTCTTCAAAATCGACAAGATCATTTGAATGGATTTTCAAATCGAAGCCTTTGAGCTCTACCTGAGTGATTAAAGAATCATCCAGATAATCCTTTTGAATATTCCATCCATGAGGGGCCCAAGAGAATGTCCCATTTACCCAAATACCAAAACGAAATGGTTCCCCCCTGGTGTGATTTTCCTCTCCAACATGAGGAAAGAATAATTCTCTTAAGAGGGCATAATGGTCAAAAGCAATTAAAACACAACCATTTCCAATGGGAATGTCTCTAGGCATTTCGTCCTGCTTCTTTAGCTGCCTTTTTAGCTTTTTCGATTTGTTCTTTTTGAATTTCCAGGCCCATATCCATAGGTTCGGCCTTGATAAAATGAATGTCAGTAATTCCTACAAATCCAAAGATCAATTTGAGATAGGGTTCCTGCACATCATATTTTTCATTATCTTTGGAATACCTGCCTCCTCGGGAGGTGATCACGACCATTTTCTTATCTTTTAAAAGTCCTTCAGTGGTTCCATCCTCTTTGTAGCGAAATAGATATTTGGGCTGAACGATCAGGTCTATGTAATGTTTAAGCATATAAGGGATGTGGAAATTCCACATGGGGGTACTGATCAGATAAAAATCAGCTGTTTTGAACCGTTCGATATGCTGAATGATTTCGGCCCAGGCCTCTCTTAAGCTGCCATATAGATCCTTTTCTTCTAACAGTATGTATTTGCCGGTCACGCTTTTCATGCTTAATGGAGGGAGGTCTTCCTGAGAAAGATTCAATTCATCGATCACCCAGTCGGGATGGCTTTCGTTAAAAGCTTCCAAAAATGATTCTGAAACCTGTAAGGTACGAGACTCATTTTCCCGGGGAGTTGCTATGATGTGCAATAACCGCTTCATAATTGCTCTTTTGTCATGGGCTATACACAAACAATTTCCTACCTTTGTTTAATGGACAATGGACGACATGGACGAACAACCATGGACGACATGGACGACATGGACGAACAACTATGGACATTTGTGCGTTTATTTCCTAATTTGTCCATGTCGTCCATGGTTGTTCGTCCATGTCGTCCATTGTCCAAAAACAAAGGTAGAAGTTGTTTGTGTATATCTTTGTTACAAATCCCAACCTAAATCTTTTATCTATTTATTTCAATATCACAGGTCCCCTGTATTTGATTCAGTATTTTTAAAATCATGAACTCCTCTACAGAAGAACTATGCCAATACATGATTGATAAGACGATGAAGTTGGCCTATAAGATAAAATGGGATGGACAGCAATTTGTATTCAAAATTGGTTCCGGCATGATCTTTTGTATTAACCGTGCACAGGCTAGGGAAGTCGGAATTAATTCTGACAGCAACGGCTTTCTTTTTTTCTATCATGAATTGTTGTAATGACTTGAGAGTACCTGTTGAACCAGCCTTTACTTCGAGAGGGATTACCTGATTTTCATGTTGGATGATGTAATCAACTTCAGCGACAGAGCCCTTTTTTTTTCTTTGCCAATAATAAAGAGAGGGTGGGATATATGCCGGGAGTATCGTCCGCAGTAACTGTCCCACCAGCTGCTCTGCCATACCTCCATTGTTAATCATGGAAAGCTCAGATAATCCAACTATCTGATGTAAGGCAAGCCCTAGGGATGCACTACATAGTCCGCAGTCCAACATGATTACCTTTAAGAACTTTTCATCAGCTTCGGCATCGAGAGGTAAACCATTGGCTGCGGTGTCGATGATGCGATGGCATACTTTGGCTTTGCATAGCAAATCAAGAGCTTGCTTTAAGGGGGGAATATTTACTTCGCTATTTGCATTTCTATAGACAAATTTGTTTCCCAGTTGGCGCGGAACAGAACTCATGATTTCTTCAAGACGTTCAATGTTGAGTCTTCCACTATATTTGGCAAAGTCATCCCGATACGTTGTCAATAAATCGAACTGTATTTGATTGACAGTCTGGGGATCGCTTTGACTTGCCCAGGATGAAACAGCTGCAGGCATTCCGCCTACGACTAAGTATTCCTTAATGAATTTTATCAATTGTGAGTGAATAGCTTCTGGAATTTTAAGGTTGAGATCATAGTTTTGCAGGTAGCTTCGAAGTTCATTTTGTCCGATCGCATCCAAAAACTCTTCAAAGGAGAATGGTTCCAGATACATATAGCTTATCCTGCCTACGGGCATGCTGAACTCGTGTTTAGCAAGGGTGAAATCCAGTAAGGAACCGGCTGCCAGTACGGCAAGTTCAGGCATATCTTCAGCAAACCAGCGTAATTTCTCCAGCAGTCGGGGAACAACTTGAATTTCATCCAGAAATAAAATAGCTCTTTGCGGTTCGATCTTCTGCCCTATCGAAGCGGAAATATTGGTAAGAATTTCTTTAGGGTCATTGGAGGAAAATAACGTTTCCAAAGTTGGGCGCTTTTCAAAGTTGAGCTCGATAAGTTGCCACCCTTGAGAGTGAGCTAAATCTCGAATAAGCCAAGTCTTTCCTACCTGACGAGCCCCTCGAATTACTAATGGTTTTCGTTTGCGGGAATTGAGCCATTCAATGAGAAATGAGGTGTGATTCCGTATCATGAGCTTTTCTCCTTCGTATAATCACGATTCTATCTGATATTCCATAATAAGTCTATAAAATACGGGGGGTGTTTTTGAGGGTTGCTCTATAAAATACGGGGGGTGTTTTTGAGGGTTTATATGGATACTGGACGTTTTGCGGCCAATATGACCGCAAAACGTATAACTCGAATTACATCACGGAAATAAAAAACGGCTGCATCAGCGCATTGAGCATGAGCAACGCCCCCCCGAAGTAATTTTTCCGACCAGACCGGCACTTTCACAATTAGGACCGGAAGCAAAGAAGAGAGCAGGGGCGTGATTATTGCAATCTTGTGAAGGATTAAATCTAATTCCCCATAGGCCGGGAATAACGATCACACCGTCTTTACTTTGCAGTTGGCCACGGAATTTTCCGCTTATTGGATCATAGGCGTTGATGATTCCATTGCCGAAGTTGCCGACTAATAAAAACCCGCCAAACTTTCCAAATCTTTTTGGCGCTAATGCAAGCCCCCAAGGTGAATTTAAGGCTCCACGTGAAACCAGCCGTTTCATAAATGTGCCATCGGTATTAAAGATGTCGATAAAGCCATTCCCGGGTCCGGCTTGATCATCATGATTATCTGGCGCCAGCTGCTTTGCATAGGTGACATAGAGATTGTTATAGATCTCGCTGACATTAAATGGGGCAAACCCTTGTGGAATAGAGGGATCTGTAAAAGATGATACGAAATTAAATGACGAATCAAAGATGTCAACCAGACCATTGTGAAAGTCAGCGGCAAAGAGGAAGAATTGGCCAGTTGGTTGTTGCGCAATGGCCAAGCCTTTGTAAACGCTGTTATTAGCGGACCTGTCTATTACTACGATGGCATTGTTTGGATCGACGTTTTGATTGAAAGCCAGAATCGTGCCGTTCTCTGTAGCAAAAAGAAATTCCGCAGGAAAAGCAGTGGAGGGGATAATAAACGAGCTGGGGGAAGGATTTATTTCCACGCCGGAAGGATCGCTTGGTACATTGACGACAAAATTTAAGATAGTGCCATCTTCAGCATATGAAGTGGAAAGGCTCGTTCCATTGTCTGCAACGATGAGATTACCACTTACATCAAAGGTAAGCCCCCATGAATTAACAAGGTTTGGATCGGTCTTTGGAGCTACACCTGGGAGATCAGAAACAAGATTCGTTACAATAAAATTGTTATCGCCATGACTATGAGCAGTTAATACCGCTGCTGAGGTAATAAGAAACGCAAAAAAGGCGCCAAATTTTCCATTAAATATCTTCATTTCCCCTCCTTTGTTAGCTTTTTTATATATAAGTTATTTTTTTTATATATAAGTCATGTTGTTTTTAATTGCCAACAAATTATTTCTTTGATTAAATCAATCTGTAAATCTAGTGCCTAACCAATAAAGTTTTTATTATTTAGGCACTAGGCTTTTTCATAAAGATTTATTTTAAACAAAAGGAAAAAATATGAGAGCATATCTTGTCGCTTCAGCTTTGGCAATGGCTTTGAATTTAAATGCCGCAGAGAATACTACTGCGATGGCCCCTAAAGCAGGAGAATTTGTGTGGAATGAATTGGCAACCCCAAATGTTCAGGAAGCAAAAAATTTCTACAGTAAAGTATTTGGCTGGGAGTTCATTGATAAAAATATGGGAGAGATGACCTATACCATCATAAAAAAGGGCGATAAAGAATTTGGGGGCATCTGGTCAATTCCTGCGGCGCAACAAAATCAAATTCCACCCCATTGGTTAGCCTATATTCTTGTAGAAAATATCGAGCAGTCTTTAGCTAAAGCGCGTCAAAATGGCGCCACAGTTATAAAGCCTGTTCAAAAAGCCGGTGACATGGGTTTATTTGCGGTCATTAAAGATCCGACAGGCGCTCATTTAGCATTGTGGCAAAATCTGAAATAGAAAAACGCATTAAGACATA
>Ga0207078_1131_pt1 | contig 9417 bp, 12 predicted proteins | sample Alteio_BWMinHeat_60_FD_153579 | JGI IMG/M metagenome (GOLD analysis project Ga0207078, IMG submission 153579) | Enriched cells from forest soil in Barre Woods Harvard Forest LTER site, Petersham, Massachusetts, United States -... | ecosystem: Environmental > Terrestrial > Soil > Temperate forest >... | reverse complement strand
AAAATATTAGCATTAAATATGCTTGTGATTATAAAAACGGTGAAACAGCATTACATAGACTCGTAGGATGTTTCGATTGGGTCATTCTCATTGCTCAACCCAATGATGAAGATCGAAAGCTCATACAACTCCTTCTTTTGCTAGTCTCTTATGATATGAGTTGCTTAAAAGTAAAAAATAACGAAGAGAAAACACCGTTAGATTATTCTTTTATAACTAAAGCAGTGCTTAATGACATTGTGCAACATGAAAAAAAAAACAAGGTCTCATTTACGCAAAACCTTACTCTGCCATGCTGCATTTTTTAAAAATGAAAATCATCAATCTCCTCTAAACTCAGTGCCTAAAGAATTATGCAATAAAATTTCCAATGCTATTCTAGAAAGCCATTTACCAGTTGCTGATTTAAATAATTCTGCAGAAGACCTGAAAAAGATCCAAGAAGTAGGGCAAGAAATAGAAGATTGTTTCTTATCTCCACGCTTAAAATGGTAAATAAACGGCGTTGCATGCGGCAAAATCCATTTCTTATAACAAACTACAATATAAATCTAACCACTCGGGATTCATTGATTCAATAAGAGCGATTTTCTTTTTTCTCGATCCGCCCGCTGAATTTTTCCCTTGCAATAGCGCTCATTATGTCTCCATGTAGTTCGTGAGACGAGATATTTACAATTATACAGTTGAGTAAATCCTGGTGTTAAACCATTTTTATGTTGATAAACTCGTTGAATAAGATGACTGGTCACCCCTGTGTACAAGGTGCCATTTTTCTTGTTTGCCATGATGTAAATGGCTGGACATTTTTCCATGATGGTGCCTTTTGTAGTTAGAAAATAATAATAAGTGAAGCTGTTATTGTATAAATCAAATTTTGCACGGAAGTTCGTCGTTGCGAAAAACGTTACGTCGTGCAAAAAAGGTTTCGCAACGTAACCTTTCCACAACGACAATCCCTGGAATTTATGCAACGCCTAAAAAAACACCCAATATTGTGCTAAAATTTAAGTATTATGCCTATTGAACCCAACGACATTCACATTTGGTCTGCCCATTTAGCTAGCGCTAAACATCAAGAAGAAGCCATACTCAGCCAAGATGAACGAGCACGAGCAGAGCGCTATGTTTTTCCCATTCATAGGCAACGCTTTATCGCTGCTCGCTGCTGGTTAAGAAAAATTTTAGGTTTTTATCTTAATCTAGCGCCCCAAGACATCATTTTTACTTATGATAAAAAAGATAAACCTTTTCTCTCCGTCCCCAATAACACAGCCCTTCAATTTAATCTTTCACACTCGGAAGATATCGCGATTTATGCTATTACGTTAAATCATGCGATCGGCGTCGATATAGAAAAAATCCAAGAACATTATAATGATGCTGTCGCAAAACGATTTTTTAGTTCGCAAGAATACACTGCATTAATGCAATTATCGCCGCAAGATCGTATTATTGGCTTTTATCGCATTTGGTCGCGTAAAGAAGCCATTATCAAAGCCACAGGTAAAGGATTATCTACTCCTTTATCAGGCTTTTCAGTATCAGCGCACGATGTTGATGAGATCATTACACTGAATAAAAATGAAAAATGGTCTTTATACCCTGTATTCATTCAAAACGACTATCAATCAGCCGTCGCCACGCAGCAAATAGTAAAAAAAATTACATATTGGTTTATTTCTGATCAAGGGCCGGTGAGGGAAAAAATAATCACCTTCTAAATAATCTTAGTTGGTATAAAATGATGTAATACTGTTGGCATTAATCAAGGAGGACTACGCCATGCAATATGACGAATTTAAAAATAACTTGAAAATTTTTTCTGATCTTTTAGACAACATGACCACTCAAGAAAATGAACAGACAAATAAACTCGTTAAACAATATATTGAGCAAAACATCATGATACTTAACGATGTATTTTCAATCAGTATTGATAATATGAAACGCTTACAAGATGCCAAATCAACTAATGAAATCATTTGTATACAAGCTCGATTTACCAATGAAGTCAGTAAACAACTCACCTTATCCACGCAGCGATTTTTGAATGCCTCATTAGGACATATTGCAGATTATAATGAATGGCTCAAAGCACATTGTGATTTAGCAACTGATTAACAGATACTTACATATGACATACTTACATTATCGTAACGATGAACTTTATATTGAAAATGTTAATTTAAAAACACTTGCAGAAAAATTTGGCACCCCGTGTTACGTCTATTCACGCGCAGTATTAGAAACAAATTGGCAAGTGTTCGATCAATCATTTCGAACTATTCCACATCGTATTTGCTATGCTGTCAAAGCAAATAGCAATATCACCATTCTTCATTTACTAGCAAAAATGAACTCGGGTTTTGATATTGTGTCATTCGGGGAATTAAAACGCGTTCTTGCCGCAGGGGGAGATCCTAACAAAATTATTTTCTCAGGTGTAGGTAAAACCCAATTTGAAATTGAACAAGCGATTGAAAATGGTATTTATTGTTTCAATGTTGAATCAGAACCGGAATTGGAACGACTTCATACTATTGCGTCTCGATTAAAAAAAACGGTGAATATTGCCTTACGAATCAATCCAAATGTTGATCCACGCACGCACGCTTATATCTCCACCGGATTAAGTGAAAATAAATTTGGCATTGATATAAATAATGTCATTCCTCTTTGTCGTAGGTTATCTTCAATGCCGTCATTACGATTGATAGGGATAGCAAGCCATATTGGCTCTCAGATTGTGGAATTAACTCCATTCTTGCGCAATATTGATAGCTTATTAGATGTTTATCATCAATTGTGTGATATGGATATAACGCTTAAACATATTAATATTGGTGGTGGACTTGGCATTGCTTATCATCATGAACACCCTCCTGCCATTTTCGACTATGCTAAAGCTTTACAAACTAAACTAGCCCATTTACCGGTAGAAATAATTCTAGAACCAGGACGGGCCATTATCGGTAATGCTGGCATCTTATTAACACGAGTAGAATATTTAAAGCAAAATGGTCAGAAAAAATTTGCGATTGTCGATGCGGGAATGAATGATTTATTACGCCCTGCACTTTATCACGCTTGGCAAGAGATCATCCCTGTAGTGTTACGCACTATAGAAAAACAAAAATATGATATTGCAGGCCCAGTGTGTGAATCTGCTGATTTTCTTGGAAAAGACCGAGAACTTGCACTGGTTGCGGATGATTTACTCGCGATCAATTCTGCCGGAGCGTATGGATTCAGCATGTGTTCTACATATAATTCACGCTGTCGACCGCCAGAAGTTTTAATTGATGGCAGTAAAATTATCCTTATTCGGCGACGTGAAACCATCGATGAGTTATTTGCTTCAGAAACACTTATCGATTTCGTTCACGCCGAATAAAGAACTAAAAGCTCATTAATGATGGTGGTGTCCACCACCGCCACCGCCGCCTCCATGCCATCCGCCACCGCCTCCTCCATGATGCCATCCACCGCCACCCCATCCACCTCCGTGGTGATGGTGACCTCCGCCTCCGAAGCCGAATATAAATGCAGGTCCAGTAGAGTAAGAATAGTTATCATAATAATCATAACCATCATATCCACAATTTCCTTGTACCCAATATCCATATTCCCAATGACTAGGAACACAGGAATAATACGATGGATAATAGGGATAACCTCCTACGCCTATTCCAATAGAGACCCTTGCTTCAGAGATATTAATTGCTGTTATCATTAACACAGCAAAAAAGCAGCTTTTAAACATTAATTTGAGCTTTGATTGGTTGTTATTTCGCGTATTCATCATTTCACCTGCGATTAAACTGTTCCTATCTTCATTTTAGCAGATAATTCGATCATTTGTTTTTCAACAGAATTAAAATTGTTTTATATTTAAATACCTATAATTTCCGCTTGTCCCCAAGCCAAAGATTCTATAGGATTTTGTTCCATTAAAAATGGGATAACATATGGATTTTAATTTAAATCAAGACCAGCTTGCCATTCGCGAAATGGTACGCAGTTTCGCTGATAAAGAAATCGCGCCTTTCGCTAATGAGTGGGATGAAAAACATTTTTTCCCAATAGAAACACTGCGAAAAGCGGCTGTGCTGGGATTGGCTGCCATTTATGTGCGCAGTGATGTTGGCGGGACAGAATTAAATCGTTTAGATAGCACCATTATTTTTGAAGAGCTGGCCACTGCCTGCCCGACGACAGCTGCTTATCTTTCCATACATAATATGGTTTCTTGGTTAATTGATACATACGCAAATAATGATTTAAGAAAGCAATGGTTACCTAAATTAGCAAGCATGGAAATACTGAGTAGTTATTGTCTTACCGAACCGAGTTCAGGATCAGATGCAGCTTCGCTTAAAACCACTGCAACGAAAGAAGGTGATCACTATATCCTCAATGGTTCTAAAGCTTTCATCTGTGGCGGTTCAGTTAGCCATCTTTATGCCTGTATGGTGCGCACGGGCAGTGAAGGACCGCAAGGGATTAGTTGTATTCTCGTGGAAAAAGACAGGCCTGGTATTAGCTTTGGTAAAAAAGAAGAAAAAATGGGATGGCGTAATCTTCCTACCACTATGGTGTTTTTTGAAAATTGCCGTGTTCCTATCAGCAATAGAATCGGTGAAGAGGGCCAAGGATTTAAAATTGCCTTGTCTGCGCTAAATGGCGGACGTCTTAATATTGCAGCATGTTCACTAGGTGGTGCCAAACAAGCGCTTACTTTAGCTCGCCAATATATGCTAGAGCGAACTCAATTTAAGCAAAAATTAGCTGATTTTGAAGCTTTACAATTTCGTATTGCGGATATGTTAACTGAATTAGATGCGTCACGTTTAATGATTCACCGTGCGGCCAGTGCACTTGATGAAAATAATCCAAATGCAATTATGTATTGTGCAATGGCAAAACGTTTAGCCACTGATTTATGCTTCAATATTAGTAATCAAGCATTACAATTACACGGCGGTTATGGTTATATACGCGAATATGGTGTTGAACGTTATGTACGTGATCTCCGCGTTCATCAAATTCTTGAAGGGACGAATGAAATCATGCGTCTGATCATCGCCAAACATGCATTTTCCGAATCTTTCAAGGTAACTTAGGAGCTAAGAATGTCAGATAAAATGATAACCAATGCCATTTCAGCTGTTCTCGCACTCGGTTTAGCAAGTACCAGTCTACCTACATTGGCTGATACAACCATGCAAATGGGACATATCGAGGGCATGGAAAAATGTTACGGTATTAACAAAGCGGGTGTTAACGATTGCGCAACAGCCAGTCATGGCTGTGCGGGAGAAGCAAAAACAGAGGGTGACAAAAAAGAATGGATATTTTTACCGACTGGTCTTTGTAAGAAAATTGTCTGTGGAAATACACAAGAATCAACAGCAAAATGACCCTATTCATGAACAATTTTTTCATCTGGATGCGAAAATATTTATTTCTCAGCGTATTGTTGCTGGCTGCTTTTGCATTTTTTTATTTCCATCTCTATCAATATTTCACCTTTGAGATGTTAAAAAAATATCAAACTATCATTCAGAAATGGACCATTGAAAATTATAAATACGCTGTCATTATTTATATTCTGCTTTTTTCATTCATGATCGCTTGCACTATACCCTGCGCTACTTTTTTTAGTATTTTAGGCGGTTTTTTATTTGGAAGTATAGGGATTATCTATGCTGTTTTCAGTACAACCCTAGGTGGATTAATTTTGTACCTTGCTGTACGCACGGCTATTGGTTCTCACATAGCAAAAAAATCCTCGGGATGGATAAAAAAAATGGAAGCTGGATTCCAACAAAATGCGTTTCATTATTTACTCTCACTTCGTCTCATGCCTATTTTTCCCTGTTGGATTAGTAATATTGCAGCAGGAGCGTTGAATGTTCCCTTAAAAACATTTCTTTCTGCCACCATTTTAGGAATCCTTCCCGCGACGATCATCTATGTCTTAGCAGGCCGCAGTTTAGATACACTCCTCACTGATAAAAATGCCCCTTTATTTAATACCATCTTTAGCCCTTCTGTGTTTTTTCCTTTATTAGGGTTAGCACTGGTTAGTTTATTACCCGTTATTTATAAATATTTTAAGAAGCGTTAAAATGACAGGATGTCATTGCGAGCCCGCGCTTTTTGCGGGCGTGGCAATCCCAAGGAGATTGCAGTGGAATCCGTGAACTCAACATTGCTATTAACCGGCATCGGCTTACGAACACAACATTACTCTGAATTGTTAGAGAAACTTCCTCGCGTCGCTTGGCTTGAAGTGCATAGCGAAAATTATTTTGGGGAAGGCGGAAAAGCGTTACGCTTCCTTGAAAAAATTCGTCAACATTATCCTATCAGCTTGCATGGCGTCAGTTTATCCATTGGCTCAACAGACGAACTAAATTGGCCCTATTTAAAAAAATTAAGAGATTTAATCACGCGTATTGATCCCTGCCTTATCTCCGATCATTTATCTTGGTCTTCACTGCAAGGACATTACTTCCACGATTTGTTACCACTGCCTTATACAATAGAAGCGCTTGACCATGTTGTTTCGCGCATTCAGCAAATCCAAGATGTTTTAAATCATCAAATACTGATTGAAAATATTTCAAGCTATGTTCAATTCGAACATTCAACATTGCCTGAACCAGAATTCTTAAGTACGGTAGCAAAACAATCGGGATGTGGTATTCTTCTTGATATTAATAATATTTACGTGAGCTCAATGAATAACGGCCATGATCCGGATAAATATATCGAAGCTATTCCTGCCGATCTTGTCCAAGAAATTCATCTTGCTGGATACACTACAACTCTGATCAATGAAAAAGAAATATTGATCGATTCGCATAATCGCCCTATTGATCAAGCTGTCTGGGAACTTTATCGTAAAGCCATACAACAGTTAGGCCGTAAACCTACTATCATTGAATGGGATTCGGAACTTCCAAGCTTAGAAACGTTATATAATGAAGCCTACATGGCTGAAAAAATACTGAGAGCTTATGCAACTCCAAAACATACAGTCTGAATTTGCTGAAATCATGTTATTCAATGATGAAAGCTCATCATTGCTTAAACCGGTAGACAATATGAGTATTTATCGGCATCACGTCACAGCCAATCTAGTCAACACATTACTTTCCATTTATCCTTTGATCGTGCAATTAGTGGGTGAAGATTTTTTTCGTCGTATTGCGCATGAATATATTGAACATTACCCCTCGCGTAGTGCTAATTTACATGATTACGGTCAATATCTCAGTGATTTCTTAGCGGCTTTCGCACCTGTAAACCAGTTGCCTTATTTACCTGAAGTCGCTACATTTGAATGGATTTGTCATACGTTGCAATTTGCAGCAGATCCCATCCCATTCGACCTAAAAACGTTGCAAATGATCTCTCCAGATAACTATGAACAATTGCATTTTATCTTACATCCTGCAAGCCATGTCATTCAATTTCATTATCCTATCTTACGTATTATTGCTTTATGCAAAGGTGAAATAGATGAGAATATAGATATGAATGAAGGCAGTGTTAATTTGCTCATCATCAGGCGAGATTTGGAAATGATGCTCGTACCATTAATGCTTGCTGATTATTCATTTTTAGTGGCCATACAAAACGGATCCTCATTAGCAAATGCGCTCGAAAATGCAATTGCCATCGATGAAAATTTTAATTTAGAAGAAAAACTTCCTGGTTGGATTCACGATAAAACAATCGTAGATGTGATACCCTGATGCAATCTCTACAATCCATCCTTGATAAGCTTTCTCATCATCAACCCACGCTTCTAGATGAAACTTCTCCGTCTGCTGCTGTGATGATTATTTTGCTTGTGGATAAAACAGATGAATTATCGATTGTATTAACTAAACGAGCTGACACTCTTCCCACTTATGCAGGCCATTATAGTTTCCCTGGTGGCATGTGCGATGCAGAAGACCGTGATTTATATGCAACCGCCGTGCGTGAAACTCAAGAAGAGCTTCATGTCTCTCCCGATTCTTATAAATATATTGCGCAATTGGATGACTTTAGAGATCGCTATAGTCATCTTGTTCGACCTTATGTTGTTCTTATGGAAAAAAACGAATTCATGATGAAACATAAAATATCTGCCGAGGAAATTGTAGACATTTATCTGTTTCCTTTAATTAAATTAAATCAATTACGCGATGATCCAACACTGCACGCCATGACAAAACGCCGTCCCAGTTATTCGTACACCGATGGTCCTGTTTTTGTTTGGGGCCTGACTGCCAACATATTAGTCCATTTTTCAACTATTATTTTTAATAATTTTTAATTGATTTTTTAAATTGATATCTGTATATCTCACATAGTTAGTACTTTAATTTACATGGAGAGTTTCATGAAAAAAATGCAAAAAATATCTTTTCTATTCGCTTTAAATTTAGCTATTTGTGCCAATGTATTTGCAAGTAATGCAAATATTTCTATTACTGGTTCTATTCCCGCGTTCGTTCCCAATAATAAAGTTGAAAAAGCTGAGGGTCCTCGCACAGCAATGACTGCCAAAACAGGTCACTACGTAATGTTGCAACGGATCATTTTATCAGAAAATGCATCTACCTATTTAAAGAAACGAATTCACAATGTCGGCAAATTGCACTTCAACTCAAGCGCAAAAGACTTACCAACACGTGTTGATCTTGGTATGAATGATGTGCCTGTGCTTGATCAAGGTTACCATGGTACATGCGTCACCTTCGCCCTCACTGGCGCGCTTGATGCCGCTATTGGTCATACCGACTATATCAGCCAATTGTGTAATTTAAGTCTGGGCAAATATTTAAGCGACCAAGGTGAGATTCCATATAGTGGTTGGGATGGTGCATGGAATATTGATGTACTAGGTCAGGTTCAAAAGTACGGCATTATCTCTATGACATATCAGCGTGAAAATGGCTGTGGTTCTCCAGGCGAGTTAGTGAAAGAATATCCAGTAAACGACTTTAGTACCGGCTCACCTATGTCTGTGGATGACTTTGCACTTCATAGTGAAAAAATCATGCCGCCTGTTTCCTGGAATAGCTTGCTAAATAAAGACGATGCCATGACGCCAAGAGAAGATATGGTGAAAATATTTGCTGACGTTAAACAAGCGCTTGCGAATGGACATCGTGTCGTGTTTGGTGTGCTGCTCGATGTCTATGTTGGGATCAATGGTGCTGAAGGTAGTTACAAGACAGCAAATGATAGTTGGATCCTGACTGACCAAATTAAACAAGACTTTGAAAATGATGATATCCATGCTGGTCATGATCTTATCATTACTGGTTACGATGATAATGCTAGTATCACCGGACCTAATGGGGATGTACATCAAGGTGTGCTCACCCTGCGCAATTCTTGGGGAGCAGA
>Ga0207078_1127_pt1 | contig 9563 bp, 7 predicted proteins | sample Alteio_BWMinHeat_60_FD_153579 | JGI IMG/M metagenome (GOLD analysis project Ga0207078, IMG submission 153579) | Enriched cells from forest soil in Barre Woods Harvard Forest LTER site, Petersham, Massachusetts, United States -... | ecosystem: Environmental > Terrestrial > Soil > Temperate forest >... | reverse complement strand
CGCTACTTTTCCCTGAAAAAATTGCCCCGCTAAACCACGAGATGCCCGAAAAAGGAGGGCCAGAATCGTAAAAGAATTGCTAAGTTACTGAATTAGCGAGTTTGCGATCACCGAGAAACTGATGCCCTTTTGATTGATAATTTTGGCTGCCCTATTCCCTCTGGGGACTGTCCCCTTTTTTCCTATCTTTGCAAAAATCAGCATCCGGGAATAAATTATTTTGAGCAAATTTAAAGGGGTTTTCAGTCTTATTGTCATTGTAGCAGCACTCGGTTATTTTGTTGATTTATATGATCTTGTCCTTTTTGGAGTGGTACGTGACGAAAGTCTTGCGGCAATCGGTCTCAAAGGTCAGGCAATCAAAGACGCCGGGGTTTCTTTATTAAATTATCAGATGATTGGTTTCCTCATCGGTGGCATAATCTGGGGAATTTTAGGTGACATGAAAGGAAGGCTTTCGGTTTTGTTTGGTACTATTATTTTGTACTCCGCAGCCAATATTGCCAACGGATTTGTGAATGATCTTACTACTTATTCTGTTTTACGTCTGATTGCGGGTATTGGGCTTGCAGGAGAATTGGGTGCTGGGGTTACCCTCGTTTCTGAATCACTCCCTCAGGAAAAACGCGGGTACGGCACTATGATTGTTGTGGTTTTTGGGGCATTGGGTGCAGTTTTGGCCGCAAAGGTGGGGGATATTGGCTGGAGGAATGCCTATTTTGTAGGCGGCGGGCTTGGTTTTATTTTACTATTGCTACGTATTGGTACTCATGAATCACATATCTATGCAAGCATTAAACATGCTGAAATCAAAAAAGGGGCTTTCTTGCATTTGTTTACCTCAAGGAAACGATTTATCAAGTATCTCAGTTGCATCCTTATAGGACTGCCTGTGTGGTTTACTATTGGTGTTCTTATATTTTCTGCCAAAGAATTTGCCGCGCTTGTGCATGTGTCAGGGCCGGTGGTAACTGGTAAATGTATCATGTACAGTTATTTCGGGCTTGCAGCAGGTGATTTGATGTGTGGATTACTGAGCCAGGTATTAAGGAGCCGTAAAAAAGCCATTGTTATCTTCCTGACAACAAGTATGATGTCATTTGCATGGTATTTATTTGTAAGGGAAGTGACTGTTTCTTATTTTTATTTTCTCTGCTTTATCCTGGGTGCTTTTACAGGCTATTGGGCCATATTTGTAACTATTGCTTCAGAACAATTTGGCACAAACCTAAGAGCTACGGTTACTACTACTGTCCCAAACTTTGTGAGAGGGGCAACAGTTCCCATAACATTATCTTATGTAGCTTTGCGCAAGTTTTTTGAAAACGAGACAGGGTCTTTAAATACCGCGGTAATGTACGCTGCAATGACTGTAGGTACAGTTTGCATCTTATTGGCGCTCACGGCAGTATTAACTATTAAAGAGTCATTTTCAAAAGACCTTGACTATGTTGAAGAACTAAACTGACTAAGAATTAATAGAATATAAAATGGATATACATGCCCTCCTTCAGTGGTTGAAACCGGAACACATTATTCAAATTGGTGGCGAATGGGCGCCTTACGTGGTAATGGCAGTCATTTTCGCAGAAACAGGGTTACTGATCGGTTTTTTCTTCCCAGGGGATTCACTGCTTTTTACCGCCGGGCTTTTGATAGGTACGCATGATATACATTATAATATAGGTCTGTTCTGCATTGGGGTTTTCCTTGCAGCCGTACTTGGAAATACAACAGGGTACCAGGTTGGCAAGGCCCTTGGCCCGAGATTATTTAAAAGGGAAGATTCCCTTCTCTTCAAAAAGAAATACCTGGACATGACCCAGAATTTTTATGAGAAATATGGACGAATGGCCATTATCGCAGGCCGCTTTCTGCCAATTATCAGGACATTTGTTCCTGTATTGGCTGGCGCTATAAAACTTGATTTCTCTAAGTTTACTTTGTATAATATTATAGGGGGGGCTGCCTGGACGGCTTCGTTTACCTTGATCGGTTATTTTCTTGGGGCTAAATTTCCCGGCCCTATCAAAAACAACCTGGATTATATCGTTATATTCCTGATTATCATTACCATTATACCGGTTATTAGAACGTACTTAAAGGAGAGGAAGAGGCATCTTGCTGAGAACGGGAAGTGAGTTATTGGGTATTGAGTTATTAAGTTATTTCCTTTCGGCAACGAGTTTAGAAGGCTGAGAGTATTAGCGGGGTAAAATTTCGCGACAAATTACTCAGGACTAAAGACCAATGACTCATTACTCCCCTGCCAGTTTGCTTTTCTTGATACCATAAAAGAAATAAATCACAAGGCCAACTGCAAGCCATATCACGAACCGCAGCCAATTGATATATCCAAGCCCAGTCATTATATACAGGCAGCTTAACAACCCCAAGACCGGAATTAAGGATAGTTTTTTGACAAATGAAGCAATGACTATTGCAATGGAGCTGATAATAAAAACAAGCATGGGAAGTTTGGAGCCTACTTCTGCTAACGTATTCCCAAATTTGAAATAATCTTTTAATATATCCGGGAAGAACTTGAACATGATCCAGATTGTAATGCCGAACAATACAGGAACAATATATCTTGAACTTATATAAGGAACTTTAAATCTTGCTTCTGCCATTCCCGGTCGGCCTTGCATCATGAGTATCCCCCCACAAACCAGTACAAAAGCAAACAAGGTTCCGATACTTGTGAGATCAGTCAGTTCATCCATTTTGAGGAAAAAAGTAGGGACTATAACAATAAAACCTGTAAGAATGGTTGAAAATGAAGGTGTTTTGTAAACAGGGTGAATTTTTGCAAATACCTTTGGCAGTAGCCCGTCGCGGCTCATGCTCATAAAAATGCGAGGCTGCCCGAGCTGGAATACAAGTAGCACACTTGCCATAGCTACTATAGCGCTCACACTCACAATGGCATGCATCCAGCCTACCCCTTTAAGTGCAAATACATAAGAAAGGGGATCGCCAACCCTTAGATTGTTATAATTGGTCATACCTGTAAGCACAAATGCGACAGCAACATACAATATGGTGCAAATAATTAATGAATACATTATTCCTTTCGGAAGGTCGCGTTTTGGGTTTTCACATTCTTCCGCCGTAGTGCTTATCGCATCAAAACCAATATACGCAAAGAATACTGCAGCAGCGCCTTTCATAATTCCGGTAAGGCCGTGAGGGACAAAAGGAGTCCAATTATCCGTGTTTATATAAAAAGCCCCCACGGAAATAACCAACAAAACGACCGTTATTTTAATGACTACCATGATATTATTGACATTTTTTGAATCACGTATCCCTATATAAACCAACCAGGTTACTAAAATGGTAATCAATATGGCAGGCAAATTCATGATTAGTGGAATAACACCAATTCGAGGCGAGTTTTGCCAGGCATTGGAAGAATTTTGCAAACCATGAGTCAGGTTTGAAAACACCATTCCGTGCTGCACAGAATCTTTAGCTGCATTAAAACCATCATAAGCCGAACGATAATCTGTCGTTAGGTATTCCGGCATGTGGCGTCCATAGTGTCCGGCTATTTCATTAAAAAATCCAGTGAAATAATCAGACCAGGAAATGGCGACCACTACATTGCCAATCCCATATTCCAACAACAGATCCCACCCTATTATCCATGCTATGAGTTCTCCAAAAGAGATATAAGCATACGTATAGGCACTGCCGGAAACAGGCGCAATAGAAGCAAACTCAGCATAGCAAAGTGCGGAAAACCCACATGCCAAGCCTGTAAATATAAATAACAACGCAACACCTGGACCGCCATCGGCTGCAGCGGCGCCAATGGTACTGAAAATACCTGCCCCAACGATAGCGGCAACCCCAAAGGCCGTCAGGTCTCTTACCTTTAATGTTTTCTTTAGGCTCACTAATTCGCCATCTGAGTAACCTTTTCCTACATTATCTAAAACATGAGCCAACGACTTTTTTCGAAACAGGGATTTCTTATTCATGTTTCAAGAATAGGGATTTTTTAGTTTTAAAAGGATAATCGAAAGAAAAAATAAAGTTGGAATATGTTTTTAACCATCGTTACAAATCAACCTTTTCGGCATGTTAAAATTACTTAAACCCCACCAATCTAATAATCATTTGAGTTCTTTTAAGTAGTTTTGGCCTTTAATTCATCAAATATTATCATGAAGAAATTTATTCTATTTTCTCTTTTTGCATTCTCCTGTATATCGTTATTCGCACAGCAAAACCTTAGCGCTGACCTTCTTTGGAAACTCGGACGGTTAAGCGACCCAAAAATATCACCAGATGGTAAAACGGTAATTTACGGTGTGAGGACATCTGATGTTGTTGCAAATAAAAGTGCAAATATTATTTACAAGCTTGATATAAAAGGAGGTACGCCAATATCTATTACTGAAAAAGAAGATAATGCAAACTCCGCCACGTGGAGACCAGACGAAAAAAAAATTGGCTATCTGAGTCCCAAAAGTGGTGATATGCAACTCTGGGAAATGAACCCTGACGGAACTGGGAAAAAGCAATTGACCAGTATAAAAGACGGCATTGACCTTTTTGAATATGCCTCCGATATGAAGCATATCCTATACGCCAGGGCAGTGCAGATTGATAAAACAATTCAGCAAAAATACCCCGACTTGAAGCTGGACAAAGTAAAGGGGCAGACCTTTGACGAACTGAATATCAGGCATTGGGATACATGGAATGATGGCACGTATGAACATGTTTTTTATGCAGTTTACAAAGATGGTGTAGTTGACAAAGATGAAATTGACATTCTGCAAGATAAACCCTATGATTCACCATTAAAACCACATGGCGGTGCAGAACAAATAGCCTGGAATGCTAATGGAACTGCAATCGCATACACCTGCAAAAAAATGAGTGGTACAGATTATATGGTCAGCACCAATTCAGATATTTACCTGTATGATATAAGTGTGGGCAAAGAAACAAACCTTACTGAAAACAATAAGGGTTATGACCAAAACCCTGTATTTTCTCCCGATGGTAACTATATGGCCTATGTAAGTATGGAACATGATGGCTATGAGGCGGATAAAAACAGGTTGATGCTTTTAAACCTGAAAACCAAACTGACCATAGACCTCACCACAAATTTTGACCAGGTAACGGATGTCATTACATGGGCAACAGATAGTAAGACCATGTATATCATTAGTGAAACCCAGGCTACCAACCAGATATATGCCTATAATATTGCAAAATCAAATTTTGAGCAGTTGACCCACGACCTTCAGGATTATACGGAAATAGCAATAGGACAAGATGGCAAGAAAACCATCATTATTGGCTCGCAAATGACCATAACAAGGCCTGCAGAACTTTTCATCATTGACCCAATAAAGAAATCAGATGCCCAACTTACATTTACCAATAAAGCAATGTTGGATGGTATTAAGACCAGCAAGGTTGAAAAAAGGATGATAAAATCAACCGATGGTAAAGAAATATTGACTTGGGTTATCTACCCGCCAGATTTTGATGCCAAAAAGAAATACCCTACCCTACTCTACTGCCAGGGAGGCCCACAAAGTGCTGTAAGCCAGTTTTTTTCTACCCGCTGGAATTTTTCATTAATGGCTGCGCATGGTTACATTATAGTAGCCCCAAACAGAAGAGGTTTGCCAGGTTTTGGCCAGGCCTGGAACGATGAAATAAGTGGTGACTATGGCGGCCAGTGCATGCGAGATTATAACAGTGCCATTGACGAAGTAGCAAAAGAACCATTTGTGGACAAAAACAAACTTGGGGCTGTTGGAGCGAGTTTTGGCGGTTATTCAATCTACTGGCTAGCCGGACACAACCAAGATCATAAATTCAAAGTTTTTATAGCGCATGATGGCATGTTTAATATGACCAGTTGGTATGGCAGTACAGAAGAAATGTGGTTTGCCAACCATGACCAGAACGGCCCATACTGGAAAAACCCTGAAAACTATAAAAAATTCTCGCCCCATGAATTTGTTCAGAACTGGAATACTCCAATCCTTATTATATCCAATGAAAAAGATTATCGAGTTCCATTTACACAAGGCTTAGAGGCATTTACGGCAGCGCAGATTATGCATATCCCAAGCAAACTCTTGTATTTCCCTGATGAAAACCATTGGGTACTAAAACCACAGAACAGCTTATTATGGCATACCGTGTTTTATGAGTGGTTGGATAAGTATTTGAAATAGGAAAAGATATCATGAATCAGGGGTCAGGTTGCTGTCGCGAGAATGTTATCTGAATCAGAATTCTCAGAATCTGAGAATGAACAAAATAATGAAACAAAAATTCTGAAAATTCTGATTTAGAATAAAAACAAAAATCCCGTAGTTGTTAGTTATTAACTAACAACTACGGGATTTTAATTTTTAATTCTAACATTGAATTCAAATCCTGAAAAAATTACCAAACTCCTCAAATCAACCCTTCAAATTACTCAAGACTCAGATATCAATACTCAGTACTCCTTTTTCACTCAATCTTTTCAATAAGTTTCATTGCTGTTTCATAGATTCTCTCGTCATCGAGTTTTACATAGCCGCCATGAACTCCTCCGGCCTCGTAATGCGCCCCAACAAAACTGTCGTGGCTAAAATGATCTGATCCAAAATAATTGCGGACTGTCTGCTCATCCATGTGCAGTTCGTCAGCAATCCTTTCGATACTGCCGTGCGGCAGGCTGTCTTTTACTTTCCTCAACTCTTCAAAGGTTAATAGCATAGCTTTTTAAGGATTTGGTTAAAAAAATACATAAAGATCGTATATCAAATGTACGTAAACATTTAGGCAAAAACAAGAGTTTTAACAGAAAGTTTTGGATTTTTTTTAAAATAAGCCTTAATCTTTAATAGGGGGCATTATTCAGACTGGAACATGATTTCAAGTTTTTAATCTTGCATCAAATCATATAAATAAGTACTAAAAACTTTAGTCTTTAAAATGTCCTTTAAAGGAATTTTCATAATGTCTTTATCAAGTATGACATAGTCAGCAAATTTTCCCGGCTCAATGCTGCCTTTTTCTTTTTCTTCAAAATTTGACCATGCCGCCCAGATTGTCATGCCTTTCAAAGCTTCCTCTCTCGTCAAGGCATTTTCATGCTGAAAACCTCCATTAGGGAATCCGATACTATCTTGTCTGGCAACGGCGGCATAAAAGCCAAGCAATGGGTTTATTGATTCCACCGGGAAATCGCTACCGGTTGGCAACACCCCATTTTGTTGCATAAGTTGCTTATAGGCATATCCCCCCTTCAATCTTTCTACCCCTATCCTATCCGCAGCCCAATACATATCTGAAGTGGCGTGGATGGGTTGAACGGAGGGTATGATATGGTACATACCAAATTTTACAAAATCTTCTTTGTTTACAATCTGTGCATGTTCTATTCGCCATCTTCGATTATTATTTTCACCCAAAACGGATGCATAAACGTCAAGCATAAAACGGTTGGCTGAATCGCCAATGCAATGGGTGTTCATTTGAAATGGGGAAGCAGCTATTTTTTTGGCCATCCTCTTAAAATAATTAGGAGTATTTAACAAAAAACCTTGTTCCTTAGGTTTATCGGAATAAGGTTTTAATAAACAAGCCCCCCTTGACCCCAGAGCCCCATCAGCGTAAAACTTAAAAGCACAAACATGCAGATAATCTGATTTATAGGGACCATGCTTTAAGTAATAATCAAGATTTTCATCGGTGGAGCTTGCCATAGCATAAATCCGCATTTTCAGCTCGCCTTTCTTTTGCATTTCATCTATCAAGTCAATAATGTTCTTGTCAAGTCCTGCATCATCTACAGTGGTTAAACCTACTTTAAAACAATCTTCCTGAGCTTTAAGGAGATATTGCCTCATTTCTTCTTTGGAGGGAAGAGGAATTATTTTTTTTACAAGGTCACAAGCATTATCAATTAAGACACCACTTAATTCTGCAATGACCCTCCCCTGAGCAAAAATTAATTGCCCTCCTTGCACTCTTGTATCAACTTTTATTCCTGCCAAATCCAAAGCCTTTTTATTTACCAAGGCAGCGTGTCCATCGACTCTTGACAAATAAATAGGTGTATAGGGAAAGAGCAAATCTAAAGTGTCTTTTACCGGAAACTCTTTTCCAGACCATCGGTTCTGATCCCATCCCCTGCCAATAATCCAACTTGATTTATTTGTTTTTGAATAAGCTACCAGGCGGTCAACCATTTCTTTAAATGAAAGGCAACCAACAAGGTCAGCTTCTGTCTTCATTTTTCCATAACTGTAAAAATGACAATGGGCATCAATCAAACCCGGAAAAATGGCCTTACCGCCTGCATCAATTGTCTTATTGGCAGTATAATGTCCCAGGATTTCATCATTGGCACCTACTGCCACAAATTTCCCATCTTTAATAGCAAAAGCTTCAGCAGTTTTAAAAGAACTGTCAACAGTGTAAACAAGACCATGATGGACAATGATATCCACCTTTTGCTTTGGTTTACAAGCTATTATCCATAGGCAGAAGAAAAAAAAATAGAGGATTTTAAATTTCATAGATTTGTCTTAATAGTTTATTTATAGGATATTACAGCGTGGACGAAACTATGACTTTTCTCACGCTCATCAGTTTGCTTATTCTGTTTATCAGCGGCCTCTCCAAATACTTGTATAAGACAAAACTTATGTAAATGGTAAAGGCAACAACAAACTCCATTAGGATCATGACCGTTTGTTCAGAAAATTTGTAGCGCATAAAAATAGCGTCTTGCGCAAAACCGAATATATTTGCGTGTATCAGGTATAATGTATAAGAGGCATCTCCAAGGTTTACTAGGAATTTTGGGGCTCTAAACATATCTTTATGGTCAAGCGCTGCAAATGCCGTAACAGCTGCAAATGCCAGGAGGCCAAAAGGGAGTACCCTTTGCCCTGGATATATTTCCCCATAATCAGCACGTTTAAAATACAATATTTCGAGAACCATGGCAATGCAAACCATCACAATCAAACCATATATCATAGGCTTATTGATCTTATCATAAACAAGGTAAGCCAAGTACCCCAAAAGAAATTCAACATTAAAACATGTGAACAGATCATTGAGAGCGTGATCATTAAAAATGCCATAAGTGCCGAAATTCTGAAGAACGGCATTGGTAATTGAAATAATTGCAAAAGGAATAATCACGAACAAACTCCATCGGCTGAAAATCAACAAACAAAACAATAAATAAAAAACCAGTTCAAAAGGTAGTGTCCAGCTTGTATAAATAAGAAAATGATGACCTGGCAGCAATAAAACTATATTCAGAAAATGATCAAAAATATGCGGGTCACGATATTGAATAAACCCAAATATAACCGCTACCAATAAGTAAACCCAATAAATGGGATATATCCTTATAAACCTTTTTTTGAGAAACAGGATCGCCCCATTTTTTTGACCAAAAAAGGAAATTGAAGTGTATGCTATTATAAACCCGCTTAGCACAAAAAAGAAATCCAGCGCTGCTATCCCACGGCCCGCTTGCAGGTTATTAAGTTTTTTTAGTTTCAAGA
>Ga0207078_1089_pt1 | contig 9781 bp, 8 predicted proteins | sample Alteio_BWMinHeat_60_FD_153579 | JGI IMG/M metagenome (GOLD analysis project Ga0207078, IMG submission 153579) | Enriched cells from forest soil in Barre Woods Harvard Forest LTER site, Petersham, Massachusetts, United States -... | ecosystem: Environmental > Terrestrial > Soil > Temperate forest >... | reverse complement strand
ATGCCAGCGCAAGTCATTTATGGCATTTTATCAGCACCCTTTGTCGCAATCGTTTCTGCAGTTACCAACACAGTAGATGGTGTTTGCGCTTTCGCGAAAAACTTTTTCCAATCTTTCGGTTACAATATCGCGAGAACGTTTAATCTGTTAGGTGAAGATGGTGTATTTGGCCCGCGTAAAACCATCGAAGACAAACGTGGAATGCCAGCGCAAGTCATTTATGGCGTTTTATCTGCGCCATTGGTAGCAGTCACCTCTGCCATTACGAATGCAGTCGATGCCACTTGCGCTGTCATTAAAAATGTAAGCCTGTCTTTTTATCATAACTTACGTCCCATATTCAATTTATTAGGTGAACACGGCATCATGGGACCGCGCAGGCCTTATGAAGATAAGCGAGAAATGCCCGCAAAAATAATCTATGGTGTATTATCAGCCCCATTCGTAGGTGCTGCGGCGGCTGTCACCAATACTATCGATGGTGTCTGTGCCTATTTTAAAAATTACGAAAAAACAATAAAAAAACCCGCCATATTAGCGACGGGACTTGTCGGCGGCACTTTGTTGGCAATTCCAACCTATCTTGTACGAAAAACCATTAAAGGTTTATATAATTGCACACTACGGCCTATTGTTGATTGCGTAAAAGGAAAACCATTTTCAGGTTTCAACATGTTAAATGGTGTGGCTAATGTTCTCACTTGCGGTGTATTTTCAGCTGTAAAAAAAGTCTTTAAAACATGTACGGGGTATTCTAGCCGGTTCGGTTTTCCGCAAAACGAAAATCGGAATGAATCGACTTCATTGTTACCGAATCTATTTAATGAAGTGCAAAATAAATTTAGACAGGCTATTAACCTCGCCGCAAAAGGTGAATTCCCCAACGTCACAGATGGGCAAGGCAGCTTTAGATCCATCATGCGTCTATTTTATGGCATGCGTCATAAAATCGAAGACATACTTAAAATTCTGCATAATGCTTATCTTGACTATGCAGGTGAGCTTAAGCAGCAAAATGTCGAACGGACCTCAGTTGTTTACAATATGAATAGCTTTTTCCAATCAGCTAAATATATGAATGCCAGAAATAGCATTACTCTACGCAATGGTGAAGAACCACTCATTGAAAACGTTGAAGCCTATTTGCGGCCTGCGCTTTCTCGTTCCAGCGATTGAGTTGTTCAGAACAATACAATCACACGCGCTGTGCCTGCCCAAGCAGTGTTAAGATGCGGACTTGCTCCAGGTTTAGGAATGACAGAAAGCACTGGTTCAACATAAATGCCTTTTAGTATTTGTGCTTGGTAGTACGCTTGAAACATTAATTCTGTCTTGCGGCTAAAACTGTGTTGATTTAACCACGATAAAGCGGCACCAACCCCCATTGAATCTTTGTCGCGGCAAGGTATCAATCTAAAAGCCGTTAAACCTACACCTACATATTTGTTCATTGGCAATACATTGGAATTATTTGCGCCATATTGATAAAAAGCTGAAATATTCTCACCAGGATGTTTATACCATAAACGCTGAGAGCCAAAGAGATAATAACCTGATGCATTTTTTTCAGAGAGATCAGGTTCGCCCGTGATCAAACCCGTTTGCTGCCATGCACCAACACCGATGGTACCAGGTAATTGGTTTTTACCAAGCAACCAATTAAATCCCGTTTCGGCAATATAAAAATACGATCCATTAAAATTGGGGCCAGTTAACCCTGTTTGTTTACCTTGAGCTAAATTGCCATCGTATGCCCCTAAAGAAAGATACCAGGTTTTTAGCGGAACAAAATTGAGTGTGATGCCATAAGCAGAATTGTAATAGCCAGGCAAGACACCTAGCATCGTTGTATTTACAAAAATCGGTGTATAAATTAAACCAGAAACAACAGGAATATTTAACTGATCAGCTTCCAATGGGACAGGCTTAAGAACATTGTTAAAATCTAACGTAGGGTCAACTTTTCCAATACGGAAAATGAATTTATCATTAAATAATGTTTGCCTATACCAAAGTTGATAAAGTTCAGAACGATTTAATGGAGGAGGGCCAGGCAAACTATTATAGCCTTGAATAGAACCTGCTTGTTTATTCGTGTCTTGGCCGTTGAATTGGAGATATTGAACGCCAAATAATCCTCCCTTCCAGCCGCTTAATTTTTCTGTATCCACTGTCAAACTGGCTAAAAATAAACTATTTGCTGTCCATCTATCTGCATGAGGAATACCACCTGAAAATAGATTGTTGACATCACCAAGCCACGCACCATCGAAATGAATACCATGATTATTTTGTATAGCGAATTTTCTTTCAATAAACTGCTGTGCTTCACCCGTTCCTGGCGTGATGTTGACTGCGGCAGGATTAGAACTAATATTATTAGCGGCTGAAGAACCTTCAGCCGCATTTGTATTTAAAGAAAAAGAACCCGCTAACAAAAAATAAAGACAATAAATTTTTTTTAAATTATTCATCATTCACTTTCAACATGATTGAGGATACGTTGTGTATACGGTTCTTTGTCCTTTCTGAGATAAGCAAGTTCACCGTAAATATAAGTTGCTTTTATGTTGGGATCACAACCCAAGGTCATCAACATAAACAGTAACTCAAAAATGTCTGTTGCCTTGTCATGACGATAGCGCATATAAAGTGATGCATCTGGATCAATAACAATAAAATCAGCTTCCTTTCCCAGTTCAAAATTGCCGATTTTATCATCCAGTTGTAACGCACGTGCAGCACCCAGCGTGGCAAAGAACCAGCGTACCATGCTGGCTAATTTATAATTTTTTAACATAGATACTTTATACGCATCATCCATCACGGCAAACATAGACAAGGTATTTCCAGCACCCCAATCGCTGCCTAAAGTAATATTGTTTGTGTATTTTAATACGTGCTCAATATCAAATAAGCCGCTGCCTAAAAAATTATTACTAATCGGACACCAAGAAATAATCGCATGGGATTTTTTTAATGACTCGAGTTCAGGATCTGTTAAATGGATACAGTGGCCGAATACGGCTCTTTTATCATTAAGACCAAAATGATCATATACCTCTAAATAATTTTTGCTCCAAGGAAATAATTTTTTTACTTCTTTAATTTCATTTAAATTCTCATCTAAGTGAGTTTGAATATAAAGGTCAGGATGTTCTTTTTTCAATGTACCACATAATTCCAACAATTTGTCAGTGCATGAAATGGCAAAACGCGGAGAAAGACAAAAGGAAAGCCGACCTTTATTATGCCATTTCTTGATGAGTTTTTTTGCAATGTCATAATTTTCCTGTGTAGGCAAACATAATGATTCAGGAGAGTTCCTATCCATCATGATATTGCCAGTGATAAATCGCATTTTTCGTCGATTCAATTCTTCAAAAAAGATATCAGTCGCTTCATAAAATAAAGGACCATAAGAAACAGCGGTGGTCGTTCCATTCATCAACAGTTGATCGAGAAAAAAATTCAATTCTTTTTTAGCCGTACTTGGATTGCTGTACGTGCTTTCACTGGGAAATACATATTGATCCAACCAGCCTAATAATTTTTCGCCATAAGCTGCAACAATTGCGCTTTGTGCTGCATGTTGGTGCGTATCTATGAAACCTGGCGTGATTAATTTCCCTTTATATTCGACCGTTTTAATGTGAGCGATTTTATTTTTCATGCTGGCATAACTACCTACTTCTTTCACTTTGCCTGCTTGAACAATGAGTACTCCGTCTTCATGGTAGACATAGTGTTCTTTTCCCGCCGCTTTATCTGCTCTAGGAAGGTTTTCAATCGTAGCACTGTCTTTGAAATAAAATATGGATCCTCTATATGCGATTTCTTGATCGTTTGCCATGACGCCGTCCTCCATTATTTCGGATAAGATTCTTTGACAAAGTAATTAAGTAATATGGAAAAAATGATAAAAAAAGGTAATATCCAAAGATAAGTAAAAAACATCGTGGATATTTTAGTAATAAATAAATACGGGAAAAACATTAAAATCGTATTAAACAAAAATACACCTGTATTGGTGACACTTAAAGCGACTCCGCGCGTACTGTTCGATGAGATTTCACTGACTACTGTATAAAATAACATTGCGCCAGAGAGCAAAAAGCCTGTCGCAAATGAGACCATTTTAATAATCACTAAGGTTTGAATTTGATAATGCGGAAGGTATAAACACATTAACAAAAACATAGTCCCTAAGCATAATGAAGAGTGAATAATCAATTTTCTTGATTTAATTCGATTTGAAAGCCAGCCTAAAACCGGTGTGCCTATACCAATGCCAATAAATATCATACCGCTGATGTTAACGGCATCGAGCATTTCTACTGAATAAAATTTTTGTACATTGAGATACCAAAAACCAGCATAGGCTAACAACGTGCCGAAAGAGGCGGTTGCCGCAATGGCACATAATGCAATTTGTCGATTTTTAAAAACCTGACTCAACGAATCTTTTAAAGAAAGACTTTCTGGTCTTGTATAATCTGAAGGTGATTTTACCAATATTAAAGTTAAGATAAATAAGATGGTACCGCACAAGGCCAATAGTTGATAAATCTCATTCCATGTATGAGTTGCTAGTGCTACGCTAAAAATATAGTGAATGATAGCAGCTAATACACAAGACAAGGTCTGGGTCAAACCAAATAAAATGGGAAATAAGCTTGCTTTAAACCATTGCGAAATGATTACTCCAGCAGCGATAAAAGCGAAGGCTGCGCCTATACCTTGGATTAAGTTAGATAAAGAAAAAAGGATGACATTATTTGCAAACGAAATAATAATATTTCCGAGCGCTAATAATAAAACACCGCCGCTCACGACAAATCTAGCATTGTATTTATCCAATAAATAACCGCCAGGAATTTGCATAAAAGCAAACCCAACAATAAATGCGCCTACGGCGATAGAAACACCCACATTACTCACATGCAGAGAAGTTTTGATGGATTCAGAAAAAACAGCAGCCGCTGTATTTAGACAAAAGGCGTAAACAACAAATAAGGTAACGATGAACCAAACGAGACTACCATAAATTATTTTTTTCATTAGATCTATTCCGTTAGATAAAAATTTAAAAAAGATTATATATAGTGTGTTAAATTTATTCTAACAGATACTATTTATCACTAACAAGTTAGATATTTATGTCATACATAAATAAATATAGTTATCATCAAGTTAGATCATATTGAATGGAGATGAAAAAATGCACTGGGATGATTTGCGCAATAAAGTCAAAGGAATGGTAACGACTTCATCAGATCCAAATTTTGCCTCTGTTAAAGCTAAGATGGTGTGGAATGAAATCAAACCAGATCGATCACCTGATGTCATTGTTACTGTTAAAAACGATGATGATATCGTCGATGCAATTCATTTTGCGCAAAAAAATAAATTGAAAGTAGTCGTACACGGTGGAGGACACACTTGGTGCGGCTTAGCCATACGTCATGGCGGAATGACCATTGATTTGTCACTACTCACGGAATCTGTGATTGATAAAACCAGTCGTACCGCTATCATTCAACCCGTCATCAGCAATCAAGAACTTGCTCGCCGTTTAGCAAAATATGATCTTGCCTTCCCTATCGGACATTGTCCCACTGTCAAAGCCAGCGGGTATCTTTTGAGTGGCGGCATGTCTTGGAATTTAAGTCACTGGGGACCGGGTTGTTTAAGTGTGGAGGCCATCGAATTTGTTACTGCAGATGGAAAAAAAATAACAGCCAGTGCTTCCGCACATCCTGATTTATTTTGGGCTGCAAGAGGATGTGGACCAGGCATGTTTGCCGTTGCCACACGCTACCATTTAAAGTGTTATCCATTACCAAAAGCCATTATGACTAGTACCTATTATTATTCTTTGGATGATTTAAGTGAGGTTGTAAATGAAGTCACTGCGCTTGGTTGGAAAATGCCTAGCATCGTTGAACTTTCTATATTTTTAATTAAAGCACCACCCATGCTTGCTGAACAATGCAAAACAACAAACGGGAAATTATGTATGGTGACTGCTGTGGCATTTGCCTATACGAAAGAAGAAGGAGAAAATGCGCTTCAAGTTTTAGAAAGCGGAAAAATGGTGAAGAAGTGTTTGTCGAAAGATTTATATGAACAAAGTAGTTTTGAGAAACTATCAGAAGTTTCAGGTATCACTTGGCCGGAGAATCACCGTAACTTATGTGAAAATCAATGTTCCAAAGCGAAACCTGTCGATATCTTAATGGCTTTACGCGATAAAATGATTGATGCGCCATCAGCTAAATCCGTCATTGTTTTTTGCCAGAGCACCGGACAGCATAATTTGTTGCAACCCAATCCTGATATTGCACTTTCAATGGATGGGCAATCGTACGGCGGCATTTGGTCAATTTGAGAAAAGCCGGAAGATGATACGGCTAATATGAAATGGCATGATGAAACAAGCGCTATTCTCAACCGGTTTACCAGCACCCATTACATTGGAGAAACTGATATTGTGCAAAATCGTTCTCGGATAATGCAGTCCTATACTGCAGAAAAATGGGAACAATTGGAACAAATTAGAATGCAATATGATCCTAATGGATTATTTTTTGGATTTAGTGGCGGTATTTAACCCGTCTTATTTGTAAGCAACTTCGATATACTACTAAATAACGAACTAGAATTATTAGGAAATATACTAGGAAAGGCTTTTTTCGCTCTCTCATAAATCCGGTGTAACTCTCCTTGACCCAACGCTTTGGTGTGACCATTAAGAATGTTAGGATCAGCACCTTCAAATAAAACTTTTGCCAGGTCGTTAGCAGCGGCATTTTTTTCACCCGCTGAAACACCAAAATTCCATGTTGTATTAGGACTGATTGAAATCGATCTTGAGTGTTCATTTTCATCTCTATCTTTGTTTTCATATATATAGCGATAGAGTTTCAAATAGGTTTTGCCCTGTTCTATAGTAGTAACACTAGTATTACCCTCAATCATCATATCGATGATATCAAGTATCATTTTAGCTTTCTCTGTCGGTTCAACTTTAAGTCGCCAAGATTTATTGTATTCTCCCTCTGCTATTATTTTAACGTGCTCACTGATTAGCAATGGTTTGATATAATCGAATTGATCCTTTCTCGAGCATACTATTTCAAAACAATCTCTTCCATCTTTCGTCCGCCGTTTTTCCTCAACTTCTTGATGTACCCAAACGCCAATAAAGAAATCTGTTGCAAGTGAAACACTAGCGAGCGGCACATCACGAGCTATTGTTTTTTCTTGATCGACAAGGGTGGTTGTTATATCAGTATTAGCTTCAATTTCCGTCGTGTCGGATAAGGGATTGGTATCACTACCCCTCCCTCTCCTAAGAACGCAGCTTACTAGTTTCCACGTACTACGCTCAAGCATCTCTAAAGCCAGTCACACTGACCCAACTGTTCAGTAAATTTGCCTTTCACCGCCTGACCACTACGCAACCGATACATATTTCTTTGGATGCCTTTTCGCTTCAGCATTTTAGCTTCACGCTTAACAAAATAGTCATACCATTTTGCATCAAATGGCGTTGCTTCACCGACAATTTGGACATGCCTACTAATTGGTATGTGATACATCTTTAGCAAGTCTATCCACCGTTTCGGATTATCAGGGTCTTTCGCAGTAAATATCCAGTTCCTGCTTCCTTGGCTGCGATAATAATTCTTTCGCCACCAAGTCGCATTCTTATCTGGATGTCTGCGCTTGACCCAATTAGCCAGCGCACGATAAATGCAATCGTCAACATAATAGAACGCACCTTTGGAAACAACATGACGATAGTAATTGCCCCATCCTATAATTTTAGGATTGAGAAATTTAATCAATTCTGCCGTTTTTGCTGTCCCATATCTCTTGATGATTTTCCGAATATTAGCCAAAAAATATTTGATATTATTCTTGGCAGGCTTAACAAGTAACTTGCCTTTGTGTTTGCGTACGTTAAATCCAAGAAAATCAAATCCATCATCAACGTGCGTGACCTTAGTTTTCGTTTCCGAAAGTTCGAGGCCGCGTTCACGTAGAAAGCTAGCAATAGCAGGTTTGACTTTAAGCTCCAATACTTCTTTAGAAGCACCAGTTACTACAAAATCATCTGCATAAGCTATGACATGCACTTTGTCGCGGTCTGTCACAACCGATTTAACAGCTTGTTCCAATCCGCTCAGAGCCATGACTGCAAAACATGGTGACGCTACGCCACCCTGCGGCGCTCCTTCTTCTGTTGGATAGAGAATATGTTTATCCATGTATCCTGCTGACAACCACTGATCTAAAACCATTTTATCCATAAGCACATGGTCTCTTAACCATTGGTGCGCAATTGTATCAAAACATTTTCTAATGTCCCCCTCCAAGATAAATTGAGCTGATGTTTTTCTCGATAGAAAATGAAAACATGCTTCAATGGCATCCGCTGTGCTGCGTTTCTGCCTAAATCCATAGGCACCTTGATCAGCATTCACTTCCATAACGGGTTCTATTGCTTGCAGATAAAGTGCCTGCATTGCTCTATCACCAATTGTTGGAATGGAAAGCGGACGACGCTCAGTTGAGCTATTCTTCTTTGGGATATAAACACGTCGAAGCGGTTGCGCTTGATAGCCTCGCCGCTGTAATGATACTGCAAGTTGCACTTTCTCTTTATGTGTTTGACAAATTTTACCATCCACACCCGCGGTTTTTGATCCGCGGCTTTCTGTTACTCTTTTCACTGCTAATAATTTAGCAGCCAGTGAATGAGTCAGGAGCCATTGTAGAGCTTTCGCTTTATTATGACGCCCTTCTTGAACAGCTTTTGCGATACGCATTTGGAGCCGACGCACCGATGATTCCACGCAAGGCCATTGAATGTCCTTCCATGCAAAAGTATCGGCTGAAGACGCACCAGTCAAAGGCTTGGGTTTTATATTTTCTGCTTTGCGTGCAGCCTTAGCTTTACGCTTACGCTCTTGCGCACGCTTAATCATGAATTTATACAAAAGCCCTCGTTTTGCTGTCATTTGCTTTTCCCCAGTTTCATTTGGTTCTCCACATTCTCTCGCAATAAAATACCAGTCAGAAGTTTGCACTCTTTCGAGTTAGAGCATTCACTCTTATCCATGCCGTTACAGCATGGCTTTTGCTTTCTCTGACCTCCCATACCTGCTGACCCGTCGGCTCACTTTACAGCTTGCTTTCTCTTCATTTTCATAAAGAGAGATCATCAGGCTTACCACGTTTCACCTAAGAGAGATAAACGGGTTAGGCTCCGCCACTGCACCGGTAGCATTGTTGTCTGTGTGTAGATGAGTGAGTGTACATCTACACCTGGCTACTTACCGTTTTGGTTCGAGCTTATCAGCCTCTTTAGCTCGTTGAAGTTCACGGCGCTTTTAAGCGATTCACTTACATTAGCCATACCATTCCACCCAAGTTCCCTACTGCATTGAGGCTTGCAGAGTTGATGACATTTCTCACGAATTTCATCTTCTAACCAATAAACAATTACGGGCTACACATTATCCTTGAGGCTTCACACCTAGCAATTACTCGCTACGCATGCTCAAGTAGGGTACCAATGACGGAACATCGGGCTTTAAAATTCAGTATGATTTTCCGTTGCAATATTGATATACTGACAGCAGTAAAAGAGGTGTCCGTCCCCTTTAAAACCCCTTCGGAAAAACCGAAATTCAAATCATCCGAAAGATAAATCCTGACTAAATTTTAAGGCAATCTCTTAGGCAACTTTCCGTGTCGCACCCTCACACCA
>Ga0207078_1126_pt1 | contig 10008 bp, 7 predicted proteins | sample Alteio_BWMinHeat_60_FD_153579 | JGI IMG/M metagenome (GOLD analysis project Ga0207078, IMG submission 153579) | Enriched cells from forest soil in Barre Woods Harvard Forest LTER site, Petersham, Massachusetts, United States -... | ecosystem: Environmental > Terrestrial > Soil > Temperate forest >... | reverse complement strand
CACATCATGATTGTTAAAACTTCCCGATTTAACTGTTTGCCATTTTGATACCCAGGAAATAAATTTTTCTGCTTGCTCACCCCAAAATCCATCCGGATCTGAAAGTGAGCGCTGATAAAGTGCATGATAATCTGCTGCGTTAATATATGCTTTATCAGCAAATGAAGAAGGAGGATATTTTTTAGTATCAGTCATTTAATTTAATCCCATACTAACCAGTTTTATGCTTGGATCTTCGCTCTCGGAAAGAGTGAAACCTAAATATTTAACTAACTCTAACATAGCTGTGTTACTAGACACTATTTCGCCCTGCATGCTTTTCAACCCATGTGATTTTGCTACTGCAATTAAATTCGTCATCAGACGAGTTCCAATCCCTTTATTTTGCCATTCATCTGCTACCACTAATGCAAATTCACAGGTTTCTTGATCAGGATTAATGATATAACGTGCAACACCAATATGAATTTCTTCATCCTCTTTCTTATAAGTTGATATTAATGCCATTTCGCGATCGTAATCGATTTGAGTGAAACGCACTAACATAATAGGTGTTAATTCTTGTAAGTGTTCCATGAAACGAAAATATTTTGCTTGTGGGGAAAGATTGCGCACAAAATCTTGTTCGATTTTAGCATCTTCAGGACGTATAGGACGAATCGTTATATTGGTACCATCGGATAACTGCCATGTGGAAATTAAATGACTAGGATACGGACAAATCGCCATGTGAGAATAAGGAATATATGAGACGGGTGGCACATCAATGACAATTCTCGCATCAACAGCCACAGCTTCTTTATCATTAATGAGCAAAGGATTAATATCCATTTCTTGAATAAAAGGTAATTCACATACCATTTCAGAAACACGCAGCAAGATGTTGATGAGTGCATCTAAATTGGCTGGAAGCATATTGCGAAATTGGCCAAGTAATTTTGCTACACGCGTTCTTGAAATAAGATCTCTCGCAATCACTTGGTTGAGTGGCGGCAATGCAATCGCCCGATCTTTGATGATTTCAACCAGTGATCCGCCTGAACCAAACGTAATCACAGGACCAAACACTTTATCGCGGATCACGCCAATTAATAACTCACGATTATTAGTATTTTTATACATACTTTCAATAGTGACACCTAAAATTTTTGCGGAAGGTGAGTAGCATTTGGCGTTTTCTATTAATTGATTAAATGTACTACGTACACTTTCTGCATTTTCAATATTAAGTTGTACCCCCCCTGCATCTTGCTTATGCGTAATATCAGGCGAATTAATTTTCATCACAACTGGAAATTGTATGGATTCTGCTGCAACCAATGCTTCATTAGCAGAACGGACTTCAATCGTTTGTGTAATGGGAATACCAAACGCTTTCAAAATGGCTTTTGATTCAATGGTGGTTAATATTTTACGTTGTTCTGACAAAGCAGATTCGATAATTAAGCGAGCGCCATTTATATCTGGTTTAGGTTGAGGTGATAAGGGTGCAGGAACCTGCAGTAATAATTTTTGATTATGACTATAATTCGCCAAATAAGAAAAAGCAGCCACTGCCGCTTCTGGCGTGTCGAAATAAGGAATTTTATTCTCTGCAAACAATAACCAAGATGACTTGACATGTTTTGCTCCCATCCAGCAAGCCAGTATGGGTTTATCACTTTCTTTTGCATCAGCAATCACTTGCTTAGCTACATTTAAAGGATCTGTCATCGCAACAGGAATTAAAATAGTTAAGAGACCATCGATGTTTTCATCTTTAGAACAAATATCAACCGTAGCATGATAGCGTTCTGGCGGTGCATCGCCGATAATATCAATCGGATTCTGATGTGACCAAGTGGATGGCAACACTTGATTAAGCTTTGCTATTGTTTGCTCACTCAGTTTAGGTAAATTGACTTTTAATTCTGACGCCGCATCCGCAGCCATGACACCTGCCCCACCACCATTCGTAATAATAGCTAAGCGATTTCCTTTTGTTCGATATTGTGTAGAAAAAATATTAGCAGCAGAAAAAAGTTGTTCGATTGTCATGACACGTACGGCGCCCGCTCTGCGCAAGGCAGCATCGAATACATCATCATCTCCCACTAATGCACCCGTATGCGATTGGGCCGCTCTGCTACCTTGCGAATTCCTGCCTCCTTTTATGACGATCACTGGCTTCATGCGTGCAGCCGCTCGTAAACCACTCATAAAACGACGAGAATGATGGATACCTTCAATGTAAAGTAAAATACTTTTCGTTTCTGTATCGAGTGCCAAGAAATCAAGAATTTCACCGAAATCAAGGTCCGCTGCATTTCCCAATGAAATGATGGAAGAAAATCCAATTTGCTTATTTAAAGCCCAATCTAAAATAGCGGCAATGATGGCACCTGATTGGGAGACAAAAGCAATATGCCCGGGAATGGCGGCATTATCGTCGAATGTGGCATTGATATTGAGATAAGGACGCATGATGCCCAAACAATTAGGCCCAATCAAACGTATGCGATATTGATGCGCTAGGTTTATAACAGCTCGCTCTAATCCTTTGCCCTTACTTCCCGTTTCACTAAAACCCGCCGAAATGACGACCGCAGCACGTACACCTTTTTCACCACATTCACTCATGATATGGGGTACGACGCTTGCGGGGGTTGTGATGATCACAAGATCAATAGGCTGAATGATGTCCTTAATGCTAGCGAATGCTTGTTTTCCCTGAATTTTTTTATGTTTCAAATTCACAGGAAATAAATGACCGGCAAAATTTCCTTTTAATAAATGATGAAATACTTTCATGCCAACTGAATTTGGTCTATCACTTGCACCTATCACTGCGATTGAAGAGGGGTTAAATAATTGGTCAAGATAATGAATAGACACTTTGTTCTCCTTTGCTTGGAGACATTATACCGTATTATTCGCTTGGCTTGGATTATGTTATGATTTGTGAAAGGACATTTCCATTGAATACTGAAAATAACAAACTCCAATTAGTTCGATTAGGCATTGATACGAAAAATGAATTCATTATTTTCATGCATGCCGCTTGTTTTGTCTGTAAATCAGAAGGTTTTGAAGCATCGACGCGCATACTGGTCACTGCGAATAATGAATCTATTATTGCCACCTTAGATATTGTCCATTCAGATATTTTAAAACCTTTTCAAGCGAGTTTATCTGAAAACGCTTGGGAACGATTAGGTGTGAAAGAAGGTGATTTTGTTACTTTATCACACGAAAATCCGGTGACATCGTTAAAATTTGTCAGATCCAAGATACATGGCAATGAACTTAATTCGGGAGAATTTGATGCAATTATCAGCGATATAGTCGCAGGTAAATATTCAAATATTCATCTCGCTAGTTTTATTACCGCCTGCGCTAATAATAATCTTACTATGAATGAAATGATCCATCTGACAAAATCCATGATAAAAGTGGGAGAACAATTGCACTGGGACCATCCTTTTGTCATGGATAAACATAGTGTAGGCGGCATACCTGGGAACCGCACATCACCTATTGTGGTTGCTATTGTGGCTGCAGCAGGACTTACCATTCCTAAAACATCTTCAAGGGCCATTACTTCGCCTGCAGGAACAGCAGATACAGTAGAGACCCTGACAACGATTGATCTAAGCATCAAAAAAATGCGTGAAGTAGTGAGCAAAGAAGGTGGTTGTCTTGCTTGGGGAGGAGCCATTGGTTTAAGTCCAGCCGATGACATTATTATTCGTGTTGAAAGATCATTAGACATAGATCCAACAGGACAACTGGTGGCTTCTGTGCTTTCAAAGAAAGCAGCTGTAGGGGCTACCCATGTTGTGATTGATATTCCTGTCGGAACCACAGCGAAAATCCGTTCTGATCAAGATTTTATTAAATTAAACGAGTGTCTTAATAGGGTAGGCAAAGCAGTTGGTTTAAATGTATATGTATTAAAATCAGATGGCAGCCAACCGCTTGGAATAGGGATAGGGCCAGCACTCGAAGCTAAAGATATTTTAGCTGTATTAAATAATGAAACTCATGCTCCACTTGATTTAAAGCAAAAATCCATCATTTTGGCGGGTGCCATATTAGAGTTAGGAAATAAAGCATTGCCTCATCAAGGCGCTTTATTAGCATCACAATTATTAGAAAATGGCACAGCACGCAAAAAACTTATTGCTATATGCGAAGCCCAAGGTGGATTTAAAGAGCCGCCTACCGCTAATTATACGCATGCTATTGTTGCGCCACATAAAGGCAGCGTCACTGAAATCGACAATAGAAGTCTTGCCACAGTCGCAAAGCTTGCTGGCGCACCACATGATCCCGCTGCAGGGATAGAATTTTTTGCGAGAATAGGCACTCAAATAGAGAAGGGTCAATTGTTATATCGCATTCATGCTGAATCAAAAGGTGCGCTTCAATACGCTCTCGATTACGCTCGCTCAACACCTAACATTATCAAAATACATCGAGAATGAAATGAATAACATTATCTTTTCCTTGCCAGGCAATGAAGTACTTGCAAACACATTAGCCAATAAGCTGAATATTGAAATGGGTAGCGTGGAAATTCGAACATTTCCCGATGGCGAATATTATGTCTGCATTCATTCTGATGTTAAAGATAAAACAGCTATTCTTATTTGCACACTCAATCATCCCAACGATAAAATTTTACTTTTAATGTTTGTTGCACAAACGCTCAAAAAATTAGGTGCAAATAAAATCTATTTAGTTTCACCTTATCTGCCTTACATGCGACAAGATAAACAATTTCATCCAGGTGAAGCGGTCACATCATATCTTTTCGCAACCTTTGTTTCTACGTGGCTCGATGGATTAATAACTATTGATCCTCACTTGCACCGCATCAAAAAATTGTCTGAGATTTATTCCATCCCTTCCATATCAGTATTGCATGCAACAAAAAAAATAGCAGAATGGATTCGTCAGCATGTTGATTCGCCATTTTTGATCGGGCCAGATGAAGAGAGCAAACAATGGATTAATGAAGTTGCTGAATATGCGAATGCTCCATTTGTGATTTGCAAAAAAATTAGATACGGTGACAGAAATGTGGAGATTTCAATTCCTGAAATAAAACATCTTGGCAGTGTTCCTGTTCTTGTTGACGATATTATTTCTACAGGAACAAGCATGACCGTCATCCTCCAACAATTAGTCTCTCATGGATATAAAAACTCCATTTGTATAAGTGTTCATGCATTATTTGATGATGAAGTACAACAAAATTTAATACGGGCAGGCGCGACAAAAATAATGACATGCAATACGATAATTCATGCTTCTAATCAAATTGATTTAACAGATGATATTGCGAATTGTTTTTACTAAGATTTAACCCTCCTCCTTACATCACGGAGGTGTCCCATAGGGTACATTAATGGATGATTTTACGCTGGTGACACCATTTTCTGTTTTTGCAATTTTAACTGCTTCATCGATCTGTGTTTGGTTCGAAACAGTTCCACTTAATGTGACAACACCGCCTTGAGTAGTGACCAGAATATTAGCCCCAGTTAAAAGTGGATCTTGACTGATCTTGCTACGTATATTTGTAGAAATCACATCATCATTGGTCGGCGTAGCTGTATCATTAGGTGCTGCACTTGTACCTTGATCTAATTGTGCTGTCATTATATTCGTATTTTGCGCAATGAGTTGAGTAGTTCCAAATGACATCATGATGAAAATCATTAGTTTAATACAATTTTTCATGACATGATCCTCTTTTAGTATTCTTACCTATTATTATAGCTTCAGCTCAGACTTGATTGTTAAATAAAAAAATCATTTTTTATGCTCACGGATCCATTGACCGAAATGATCGAGAAATCCTTGTAAAAATTTCTTCGAATTTTCATCTGTAATTTGATACTGGTCATCAATTAATCCTGTTTTAAAGACAAAATACACTTCCGGTAACCCTGCCAATATAGCACCAATTGCAACCATAATACTGCGTAAATGAGCCTGAGCTGCGGCAGTTCCTACACTCCCTTGACTCGTACCAACAATAGCAGTAGGTTTGTTTTTCCACACATTTTGCCCATAAGGACGCGTTCCCCAATCAATTATATTTTTTAAAACACCCGGGATAGATCGGTTGTATTCAGGTGTCACAAATAACACTCCATCCGCTTTAGATATATCATTTTTAAAATGAGCGACTGGCGCAGGTAATTGACTTTCATTATCTTGATTAAATAAAGGAATATCATCCAATGTGAGTATGTTAAATTGTAATTCAGGATGATCCAATTTATCTAATGCCCGCATTAGTTTTTTATTAAACGATTCCTTGCGTAAACTTCCTACTATCGCCGCAATTTGATACATAGCTTTGTCCTTTTAAAGAAGATTAAATTTTAATCTATCATAACCCGAGCAAAATCTTTGATCCATGTTATGATTAAAACAATTAATCAACTGAGGATAGTGAAATGACTGTCACGACAGGCTTATCCGGCAATGAAATCTTCTGTCTAGCCCAGAAAGGTTATACCCCAGGAAATATTGTCGTTGGCAACAGTGTTTATTCCTTAGGTTTAATAAGCAGTGTTGGCACAGGGTTCAAATCCATTTTGGGAGGCGAACTAGAACAAGTGACCAAATTGATTGAAGAAGGCCGGGAAGCTGCTTACAAACGCATGGTACATGAAGCTAATACAGCAAGAGCAACCGGGATCACAGGCGTTACCAGTGAATTGATTTTTCAGGCAGGAAATATTGAATTTTTATCCATCGGATCTCTGGTCTATTCTGAAAGCAATCAATCTCAATTCACCACTTCTGCTAATGGACAAGATTTATTTGCACAACTTGATGCTGGATATAAACCCATCCATTTTGCTTTTGGCAATGTTGCCTATTCCATGGGTCTAGGACGCGGTGTGCTGGGCGCAGTCAAAACACTCGCACGCGGTGAAATCAAAGAATATTCTGATATGTTCAATCATACACGACATCTTGCACTGGAACGCATCATTGCACATGCAAAAACATTTAATGCCAATGCAGTGCTAGGCATTCAGACAACGATATTGCCGTTTAGTGGTGTCAGTGAAATGTTGATGATTGGCACTGCTTCACAAAATACGAAATTGCCCGCACAAGGTACCCAGCAAATCATCACGAGTGACTTAACGAACATAGAAATGTGGAATTTAGCAAGCATGGGTTATGCACCATTACGGTTGTTGCTGGGTACGTCTGTCTATTCTTTAGGATTGGTAGGCGGAGTCACTTCCTTTTTAAAATCGTTTAAACGCGGTGAAATTACCGAATTAACAAGACTCATCTATGATGCTAGAGAAAATGCATTGGGCATTATCAATGAGGAAGCAAAAGCCATCGGTGCAGATGATGTCGTCGGCGTGAAAACCTATGTCTATCAATTAGGTGGAGGCCTCATTGAATTCCTTGCTATTGGCACTGCGGTTAAAAAAATATCAGGAACTAAAACAGAGTCATCACAATTGCCGCCACAAGCTATTATCGTTGATCAAGATACTTTTTTTGATACTTCTCAAAGGGGCGCATTTGGTGTAAATGTAAATCAAGAATCTAAACCTGTTCGTGTCTCGGGAATGGCTGCACTATTTTCTAATCTTATCTTTGTTATTATTATTATCTATATCTTCAGCAGATACTTAAGACATTAAATTGTGAGGTGACATATGCGATTTTATCCACTCGTTTTAATCTCTCTCATTAGCATTCATTCTTCTTACGCAACTAATACGCAATCCCTCGATAATCAATTACAACACATAATTAATCACTACTTAACCAATGAAGGGAAGAAAGAAGGCGTCACAGGCATCGCCGCTACCATTTCCTATCCGAATCATCAAGGCATAATGAATAAAACCTTTGTCACTGGTGTCATCGGTTATCCGCCTTATAACAAAGAACCCGTCACAAAAAATAATTTATTTGAAATCGGCAGTATTACTAAATCATTTACATCTGTGATGATTTTACAATTGCAAGCAGAAGGATTACTCAAGATAGATGATAAAATCGGCAAGTGGTTACCACAATATCCAAATTGGAAAGATGTAACGATCAAGCAATTACTAAATATGACCAGCGGCATTCCTAGTTATTCACGCAACAAAGAATTTCAAAATCTGATTTATAAAAATATCCGCGCCGAATTAACAGATGAACAACTGCTCAAATATGCAAACCCAGATAAACCTGTCACACCTGGGAAAACATTTGATTACTCAAATACGAATTACATCTTAGCGGGTTTAATTATAGAAGCCATTACACATCATTCTTTCGCAGATGAATTACAAAGTCGCATTTTAGATCCTTTCAAATTAAAAAATACTTACTATGTCGCGGGTCTTAATTGGAAACGCACACGTGAAAAAGTGATGCCGCGAATGGTGCATGGTTATTATTATGATGATGAAAGCAAAAAAATGATTGATGTGACAGATAGCAATTTGAGTTGGGGAGGGCCTGCCGGTGCCCTCATTTCTGACACACAAGAAGTGGCCACCTGGGTGCAGGTCTTGTATCACGGTCTAGCGATTCCAGAGTTACATCGCGAAAAAGCCTTAAAAGAACTTGAAAGTGTGGTCTCTGAGACAGGTCAACCCATTGATACTGTCTCTAAAGAAAATCCAAGAGGGTTTGGATTAGGGGTAGGCTATTTGTATGATAAAGACTTGGGCCGGTTTTGGGTGTATGAAGGAAGCGGCATGGGTTACCGCACGATGTATCTATGGAAAGCGTGTAACAATGTGAGTGTGGTGGCAGCATTGAATAATAAAGCAGGTGAAGCGAATTCTAAATTACACGGTGGTGATCATATACAAAAGCTTCTGCTGACTATATATAAGAAAGTGATCGATACCTATCCAACATTTAGGTGTCATGATTAGATTGTCTTAATAATTTCTTAATTCTTGCTTAATATCCACATAAGCAATATTTGCTAAATTATATAATTTAACCGAAATCAATATGATGTTTAGAGCAAATATTAAAAATAAATCTGTTTCTAGTTATCACACCATTGTCATTGGTGGCGGCCCATCAGGCGTTGCGGCAAGTTATTGTTTATCTCAACATGGAATTGATCATATTGTTCTAGAAAAATCACAATATGTTGCGCCTTCTTGGCGACAAACCTGGGACAATTTCGAGTTAGCGATGCCTGTCTCTGAATTGTATGTACCAGGTTATGATTTTTCTCACTTCCCATCCAATAAACATCTTAAAAGGGATGAGATTATTGCGGTATTTGAAAATTATGCGAAGGACAATCAATTACCTATTGAATTTAATGTTGAGATTGACCACATCATAAAAGAGAATAACAAATTTATTATCTTCACCAATTTGGGAGCTTGCTCAGCTAATAATATTATCGTCTGTACAGGTCCAAGGCATCGTTTAAAAATACCTCCGTTTGCAAAGGAACTGCCGAAAGAACAAGTCATCTTTGGCGCTTATTATAAAAATACTGAGATTTTAGGTACTAATATGTCGAATATTCTTATTGTCGGCAGCGGATATTCTGCACTCAATATTGCCTACGATATTACCCAGAATTCAAATCATCAATTACATTTAGCTTGTTCATATCAAGACCGTCAGATACAAACAAATAATTCACATGTGTTATTTAATCATGGGAAAAATACCGAAAGATTTTCCTTAAATTACTTTCTGCAAAAAGGTATTCCAAACCATGGTCGATTGATCAGTGTTGAAAACAATCAATTGATTTTTGTGAATCAAAATGAAAAACACCGTATTCATTCAACTTACTTTCATAAAGTTATTTTTGCAACTGGATATGAATATTTTTTCCCTATGTTAAGTGAGTTGCCTGGTATGAATTCAACTCAATTACCAAAGCAAGAAAATGGTAAAACTCAAATTAATGGACTTTATGTCGTAGGCATTCCAAAAGACAACACTCAACGTACAGTCACCATTACACAGGGAAGTAGAGAAGCTGAAGAGTGTGTT
>Ga0207078_1125_pt1 | contig 10212 bp, 12 predicted proteins | sample Alteio_BWMinHeat_60_FD_153579 | JGI IMG/M metagenome (GOLD analysis project Ga0207078, IMG submission 153579) | Enriched cells from forest soil in Barre Woods Harvard Forest LTER site, Petersham, Massachusetts, United States -... | ecosystem: Environmental > Terrestrial > Soil > Temperate forest >... | reverse complement strand
TCATAATGTTTAATTCATATATTTGATAAGCAAGTTAGTATGGTTTTTTATCCGGCAATATTATTTCCTCCTAATTTTACAGCAAAATTCACAAATCAAGCCTCCATTAATTACCATGAAATCAAAACCCGCTTCAATTGTACATCCAAATGCAACCCCTGTTGAGTTAGACCTGTCTGATTTTTTATATGAAGCCTTTGATGCATCTACTTTTGCAGATGTAAAAAGCTGGTCTACATTCTATGATACTATTCCAAAAGACCCTTATATCAAGGAAGGATACCGTTATAAGGCAATTGGCTGGTTCAGGATAAAGCATACAAAAGCAACCGCAATCCAGGGCATTGATGCGCACATTGCGGAGGTTAATGAACTTAGTGGCATGACAAAGCACGAAAGTGATTCTTATCTCAGCACCACAAACCCTACCTGGCGTTCTGCGGAAACAGGTTATGAATGCTGGAACTTACCTCAATATGCTATGCAGCAATCCATAAAGTATAACCCTGTGCATGGGGATATACGCAGGGAATATCCCAGGATCAGCAATGCGATAATTGACAGCGATGATTTTCATGCTTTGTTGGTGCATTATGCTTCTTATTTTGACTGGAGTGATGCCATAGTTTTGGTTCAATTTCAAAGGGTTGATTGTTTGCCTAACCGCGCTGGTTTGCCCGCCGTGGAAGGTTTTCACCAGGATGGGAACAGGCATGTCGGGATGTTTGTGGTAAACCGAAATAATATTACAGAGGATTCGGGTATCAGTCAATATGCGCTGGATGAGGATGGCAAAAAATCTGAAACCCTGGTTTTTGATTCTGTAATACCTGCCGGGCAACTGATCTATTGGAATGACAAAAGGGTTTGGCATTATGGCACCGAATTGAAAATTGCGGATCCTGCCGCAAATGGTGGCAGGGGAACACGGGACATTATCATCATGAGCGCCAAGACCCCACCCGCCAACATGCCGATTGGGCCGGTACCTAAACAATACAGGTAGAGGATTAAATCAATATCTCATACTTCAATGAGCCACCAAAAACTTACCGGTTTCTGACGAATTTCCGGAATTAATAGTATAAAGGTAAACGCCTGACGGTAAATCCCGTGTATCAATATCAATATTCTTTTGTCCGGCACTTAATTGCCTTTGCTGAATTACTTGCCCATTTATATTCTGAATATCAAAAGTTGCAGATTTATCAAGGTTCTTGATGGCGATAATGATATGATCTGCTGATGGATTCGGAAAGACTTGGGTAGTGATGCTCTCTCCTGCAATTGGCCTCGTGCTGTTAAAAAAATGACCTGAGAGCGAATAAATATTCGCAGAATCACTTCCACTTTGGTCGGAAACAAGAACCATTTTTGTACCTGTGGCCAAGTTGAAGTAGGAAGCGAAAATGAAGTATTTTGGGCCTTGAAAAAGGAGGGTACCGTCTTCGTTAAATATACAGTAATATGATCCTGTAAATGAATTATTCGGTCCTTCTGTAATCACACCAAGTGCTACTTCGTATTTGTTATTATATAAATTTTTTCTCACCAAAGCACCTCCCATAGCAACATGCATCCCTGCAGGAGCCTTAATTTTAATAGTCTGGTCCAGTGTATAATCGGTATTGTATATTGATACTAAATATTTCCCGGTATCTATCGTCACGAACCTATAGTCTGTATCATTAATTTTGGTAACCTTTACTCCATTAGGGAAAGTATGATCCAAACTAATCTGTGCCAAAGAAACATGAGTGAGTATCGCACAGAGTGCGGTAAGGAGTATGTTTTTCATAATTACTTCCATTAATATAAAGTTTAAGACGTTAAAGATATGAAATTTATTGCTATTGCAGAGAATGATATAAATTCTATGGCTTGCCTATCTTACCGGATATGCCATTAACAAACATTTAACTATTTGTTTGAGACACTATTAAAATTTTGTCTATACCTTTGATTTAGATAGTGCTATATTCATTAACTTTTAATTAAAAGAACCATGAAAACATTTATTAATTTTTTCCTTTCTTTTATAGCGATAGGTCTTTTTAGTAATGTTGCCAACGGGCAGGATAAATGGATAAAGAAAGCAAATTTCCCCGGCGCAGGCAGAATCTATGCAGAATCCTTTAGCATTGGCAATCGTGCTTACATTTGTGGTGGAGATACGTCTGATGACTTTCAATCAGGTTTTCCACTAAAGAGCGATTTATGGGAATACAACCCTGACAGTAATAAATGGACCCAAAAAGCCGATATTCCTTTCAGTATAAGGTTTGCCGGAGTTTGTTTTAGCATCGGAAATAAAGGTTTTGTTGGGGGTGGAGATGCCAGAAATGATTTTTGGGAATATGACCCATCAAACAATACATGGACGCGAAAGGCCGATATCCCTGGTGCCTCGAGGCTTTATCCCGCCTCCTTTGCCATTGGTGGTAAGGGTTATACAGGCATGGGTTTCGTTTGGGGCAAAGGAAATGTTTTAAATGATTTTTGGGGATATGATACCCTCACCAACAACTGGTCTAGAAAAGCCAACTTTGGTGGTGTGCCTAAAGTTCATGCCGTAGGTTTTTCTATTGGAAACAAGGGATTTGTTGGCACGGGTGAAGACAGCAGCTTTAATACCGGTGCCTCTAAACTCTATAATGATTTTTGGGAATATGACCCAAGAATAGATAAGTGGACAAAAAAGGCGAATATCGGACTGCATGGCAGGGAACTTTCAATCGGCTTTAGTATGGCCAATAAGGGTTATATTGGTTTTGGAATAATAGATTCAGTAGGGACAGAAAACGATATGTGGGCTTACGATACTACCGCTAACCAGTGGAAACAAATGTTGTATTGTGCCCAAAGTTATACCGTGTATGCACCTTTTGCTTTTAGTATTGGCAATAAAGCCTTTGTAGGGTCAGGAAAGGAAAACGGCGGAAATTTTCACAACGATTTTTATCAATATACAGACCATACTTCCGGGATAAATACACCAGAAAACAAGATTGATTTTAACATCTACCCCAACCCCAATGCCGGGAATTTTAGCCTGACATCCTCCTATCCTATTGAGTCTTATAGCATTTCTGATATCAATGGAAAAGAAATTTACAGTACTATGGTAACCATGGAAAGCACCAATACCATAAATATTGACCTATCCTTGCAGAATGGCTTGTACCTGGTGCGGGTAATTACCAATAATGGGACTGCAGTAAAGAAGGTTTTGGTGGCGGGGAATTGATACCATTATAGTCCAAGACTGTTGGATTCTGTACGCACCCAGTCGGCGCTTCGCTAGAGACTGGGCGCGAGGGGGCTGTTGGGATTCTGTGCACAACCAGTCTGCGATTCGCTAAGACTAGGCGCCGGCGGTAGTTTATTCGATACTCAGGTTAATGATCTTCACCATTGGCATTTGTCCTTATTAAATAAAAAGATTCTCCACCGAGTCCTAAGCCAAAACTTTTGGTGATGCCAGCAATGAGTAAATCCCCATTCTGTAATTGAATTGTTTTTAATGGCCAGGTACCCGAATTGCCGCCATATGTATGGTCCCATAAATTGTTGCCATGGGCATCTGTTTTTAAAAGATGAATAACCGGGGCGGCTACTACATTGCTTTGTGAATACGCAAGCGCAAGAATACTCCCATCCCTTGTAAATGACATTTCATTTGAAGAATTTGAAAAAGCGCTAGCTGAATTGGCAAAATAATTTTTTGTCCACATAATATTCCCATTGGAGTCAAGCATTGAAAGCCGGAGACAGGGTGTATAAACGACATCAAGATTAATCGTATCGGGACACGAGTACACGAGATACCCGCCCGAAACTGTCTTGATAATGACACCATTTCGGTAGTCGAAAGCAGAATCAGCAATTAATTTTCTAAATAGGAGTTTTCCATCGGCAGCATATCTGCAAAAATCATAATTATATGCGAGATAAGGAATATTATAGTCTGGATAAACCCCTACTGTGACAGCGCCATGATTATTGGCAGTGTCAAAACTGTAAATTAAATGGCCGCTGGAACTTTTGGGTTTTATTTGGGAAAGTATTGTTCCGTTAAGATTCCTTCTTTCTATGAAACCTCCACTTTCATTTGAATCCAATGCCATAAATGTCCCATCTTTTAGATCAATAATGTTAAAATTAAAAAAACTATTTGGCAGTTTTACCTGTCCTTTTAAAGCACCATTGTTTGTATAAGTTGCTATATAAGTATCATTTACTCTTGGATCAGGGGTTTGAAGGTTATATATAATGACATAGCTTCCATCGTTTTGTAGCATAATTTTGTGAGTGCAACATTTTCGCGACGGTAGCGGGATACTGTCTTGCCAAATAACATTTCCGCATGGGTCTGCTTTGCATAGAATGACCTGCTCATTAGGCTGCATTTCATTTCGTGAATAAAGCCATAGCAGATTACCATCTTTATCCTCAACAATATCAGTGTAAAATTCCATATTATTGACAGGAAAAATTTTTGTAAAGCGTCCATTGCAACTTATAGAAACCGGAGGCTGCTTCTGGCACGAATAAATGAAAAGACCAATAAAAAGCACTGGAATAACCGCCAGTTTTATGTTCAATATGCTATTTAAAAACTTCATTTTAAAACGTTTCCATTTGCATCAAGCCAAAGAAGTGCCGCACAATGATATTTAGATCCCTCAAGATAATATCCGGATTCATAACTAAGTGCTGCGGTATAGCCGCCATCAGGTCTTTGTACCAATGAAACCATATCCGCATCACGACTACCAAAATATACTTTATTCCAGATTATTTCACCACTTGGGCCAAGCTTAATGGCCATTGGGTAAACAATCTGTGTTAAGCTCGATTGGGTTTTACCGAAAAGGATAAAATTGCCATCCTGTGTAGGTAAAATGTTTTCGGCAAAATTATATCCTTCAACGGGGGGATAAAGTTTTTCCCATAATTTTGTTCCATCCGGCGCAATTTTCATTATGCCAGCAACTGGAGATTTAGTACCAGTAGATTGGTCGTCAGTAGTATCAGCAGCCACCATATAAGCACCATCGGCAGTGCCACAAATACCGGTGGCCATGGTATAAGTATGTTTTTTAAAGTGAAATTCTTTAACCCAAATCCTCGTACCTGATGATGAATATTTTGTAATTAATGCACCAAAATAATGAGAAGTATCGTATAACTGAAAACTCTGCCCACACCCCAGGTAATTGCCACTCTTATCCTCATAAGATCTTGCCAGGATATTTGTATTATAACTGTTAATGTTCCTCCCCCAGATTTTTTTTCCATTGGCATCAATTTTCAATAAATAACCCTCAGGAAGATAATACCCCAGGCCAGTTCTAAAGCTCCAGGTTTTTCCCGTTAGCAGGTAATTACCGTCGCTTGTTTTCATGATATACCTTCCTTCATCGTCATATACGCCAAGAGAATAAGCATTGTATCCTGCTGAATCGCCATTTGAAGTTGTACCTCCACACAGGATATATTTCTTATCGGCATATCTAACCCCTGAAAAAAAATATGAACCGTCCTGTTTTTGAACCACCCCGTAGGTTAGATCATAATTATTACCACTTTTAAATTGATAATTCCATTCTACATTGCCTTGGGGATCAGTTTTGATCAGCTTAATATGTGATGTTTTTTCTGTCAGTTTTTGCTCATTGCATGTAAGAAGGTAGCCCCCATCCCTGGTCATAATCATTGATGCCGGGATAAGATCGGCTGCTTCCCCATACATGGTTATAGAACTGTTACGCACCTTATTGACATTTGTCTTGATGCATGATAAAACAGCGATTAGAATAAACCAAAGTAATACTTTCTGGTAATTTTTTTGATTAAAAATATTAATTTCTAAATAGTTGACAAGCTTATCCATGTTATCTCCAAAACAAAGAAACATTATTTAATTCCCCTAAAACTGTCTGCTAAAATAAATAATTATTTTAATTGGACAAAAATTCTTTATCTAAAAGGCGATTACTGAAATGTTATATGAGAGGCAGTTATTGGGGCAGAAGATTTGTTTTGGGAGTTAATTCTAGTACTTGGTGGCTCTGAGACCCCCAAATTTTTCCATATTTTTGCCCCTATGCACAGCAACATCTATTTTACAGATATCAAGAGTCATATCCTCAGCCATATCCGCAGTACAGAAACATCAGTAAAGCTGGCCGTATCCTGGCTTACAGACCGGGAAATATTCGCCCTGCTGCTGGATAAGCTGTCAAACGGCATAGCGGTGAGCCTGGTAACACGAAACGATTATTTCAACAACCATCCTCAATCCCTGCCATGGAATGATTTTATAATTGCGGGCGGCAACCTTCGTTTTTCGCGCAATGGCGAGCAACTGCATTATAAATTTATCCTGGCCGATGACACCGCGGTACTCTGCACCTCATACAACCTCACTTGCTTTGCCAATGGCAACAACCGCGAAAATGTAATGACCTTTAGCGAACCGGCTTTTGTCAATCAGTTTGTTGTCGAGCATGCCTACCTCTGCAGCACCCTGCCCTTGCAAACACATGTAACCCCTATGCAGTGGGCGGAAGTACCAGAAGACCTGCACGGCTTCTACAAAGGCACCCTAGAGAATGATGCCAGGAAACAGAACCCTGATTTTTAGCCTACTTTTTGCCTATACAAAGTCAATGCATCCAATATCAATTTTTTCAGGGAAGGTGCTTTTATTTGTTCCGCTGCTTTAATCTGAATGTAACGAGAAATTTTTCCTGTTCCTTCAAGCAGTTTGTCAGGGTCTGGCAATTCAGTACCCCTGTTGAAACCAAGTTTTAAGTCCTTTTTAGAGGGAATAATGACGCATATCAGGTCAACATATTTTTGCTCATAACAATAGGCTATCATTTTTGCCGGAATATCAATTTGTTCAGTAATGCCTGAGAGTTGTTTTAAAACAATTTCCAGGAGTTTTAAAGCGCTGCTGAAAACTTGATCCGCGTATTGCGATAAAAATGCATCTATTTCATCGTTTTTTGGCATTTTTTATTTGTTGGATTGAGCCAATAAAACTAATACATTTCTTTCAAAAATATAAGAAATAATTAACCCTGTCCCCGAAGTACAACTGGTTTGTACGTAAGTACTACAACACCGTCTTTAAATGCCTTTGTCGAAATTAGCTCAAGATTTAGCTGGTGTTTTATTCCTTTAAATATAGATGTCCCGCTGCCTATTGCCAAAGGGTCAATCATAAACTGAAATTCATCAATCAACCCATTTTCAGCAAATTGTGTTACAATACTTCCACTGCCAAGTATGGTCATGTCATTACCCGGAGTATTTTTTAGCTTTCTTATTTCTTCCACAATATTCCCGTTTATCACCGTTGTATTGTTCCAGTTGGACCTTTTCATAGAGTTTGAAAAAACAATTTTTTCTGCTTTGTTCATTCCTTTTGCCACATCAGGCAGCATTTTAATCGCATTCTCTGTCGGCCAGAAACTTGCCATTTGATCATAGGTTACGCGGCCAAAAAGAAGGGTATTGTTATACATCAATTTGTCTTCTGCATATTCTGTTTCTTCGCTGCTTTGCTGATGCTGGTGCCATGCATATTCGCCTTTGTTAGGGCCTTCAAAGTATCCATCCAGTGTCATGAAATTAAATACATTTAATTTTCTCATTGTTTTGGTTTTAAATTGTTAATGTTTTATGATTATGGCACAAAAATACCTTGCGTCAAATCAATGAACATTGACATAGGTCAAAAAATGCTATCTGGATTTTAGCCTGCTTAAAGTTTCCTGCGTGACATCGATATAAGATGCCAATACTTTATTGGACAGTCGTTGCACTAAAAATGGGGTCTCTTTTAATACGAGTTCATATCGCTGTTTAGCAGAAAGAGTTACCAAACCTTCAATTTTTTTGTTCTGAAATGAATAGGCCATTTCTAATATTTTTTGATAGAATATTTTCCAATTGGCAATTTCATCATTCAGTTTATAAAAATCTTTATGATTTATTTCTAAAAGCTCCGTATTTTCAAGTGCATCAATAAACTCAAACGAAGGTTTTTTTGAAATGAAGCTTGTTAATGCTGTTCCAATTGAGGGTTCGCACATCACATATCTCGTTTTCTCATGCCCCTCCTTTGTAATAAAACCTGTTCTAATACATCCCTGTTGGATATAATAAAACTTATTGCACACATCACCCTGAGATAGCAATATGGCATTTTTTTCCACTGACCTGGGTTTAAAGCAATGCGCTATTTTGTTTAATTCATTTTCATCAAAATCAACAAAATACTTTAGAAATATTTTTAAATTTTCATGCATGGATTCAGCAAAGTAAGGGAATTTTTATTTCTAAACCACAAATGTTCTGGCCTGTGAGCCACAGGCCGGGGTCATAAAAAATAGTCATCCTTGGTATAAAGTTCTGTACTTAATATACGTCCAGACCAAACCTACTAAAAAAGGCATGTTTAAAATGATGACATAAATAAAGCTTGATTCAAATTTCTCATTGTATTTCAAGTTAAATATTATTTCATGAATCACAGAGGTCATTATGCATATACTAGGAAGCAAAAACCAGCATAAGAGTGTCACTGTTTTATTCCTTTTAATGACGTAAAGCCTAACCAGTAAGATTGGCAAGCATAAGATACTGATAAAAAATGAATATATCAGAGAGGTCATAATGGCTAAAAAATAAACTGATTGCGATGTAAACCACTCACTGTTGTAGTTCCTATTCTCAATAACGGAAAAAATAATTGTCAGGAGGAGGACTGCAATTGAAGGGTAAAGTATAGAATTCTTGTAATAATCGCTGGTTGTCATTAATACAGATCCCTTTGAACCCTTTGATTGGCTGTTTTGTCATTATAAACCCATGAAGGCAACAAGTTCAAGTTTGGCAATTAATTTTACCTAAAGACCTCTCTCGCCACGTTATGCACCAGGCCTTACCGATGCTTGTTTTTTTCGTTGTTTAAAATATTCCAGGATTTCTTCTTTTGTCATCTTCGATAACTTTTCGCTTAACCTGTCCCTTTGCTGACGCATAAATTTTACGGCGTCAAATTGTTTTTCTTTCGTCTTCATATTTTTCAAATTCTCTTGGTGAACGAATTTCTAATTGTTTGTATCCATATTTGATATTTATAGAGTTGTAACCCCTTATTCTATCAACATTAACTATATGTTTAAAATTCCAGCTTACTAAGAAGTCTGCCCTATTTATTGTGGCTAATGCAATATGTAAACAGTCGGCGAGACTTGTTTGTCCGACAACTTTTTCCGTTATGTATTCCCGGGCCAAATCAACTGCCTCATTGGTTGTCTCAATAAACTCAGTATTCTCGACCTTAATGCTTTTGACAAGGTCTTTTACTTTCTCTGGTGCGTTTTCAAGTTCGTCTTGCGTTACGGTTGAAAACAGTAATGTAAATTCATTATTTCTAAGCCTATTAAACAACGGAATTGTATGTTCTGAAAACTCCTCATCGTAGTAGCCTACGAAAACTGAAGTATCTGTATAAATTCGCTGTTTCACTTATTCAAAATTATGAAATTTTTATTCAGCAAGTCATTTTTTTATACTACCGCCTCTTTATTATACTTTCCTTTATATTCCAAAGGCGACATCCCCGTAATTTTTCTAAACACTTCCCTAAATGCTTTAACATCAGAATACCCTACCTCGTACATCACTTCATTAATGGTTTTGCGGGTGGATTCAAATGCCTTCTTGGCTGATTCGATTTTTACACGCTGCGCATATTCTATGGGCGTATTTCCTGTGGCTTTAATAAAACGCCTGTCAAAATTCCGCCTGCCTACAGCGAATTTGGAAGACAAATGCTCAATAGATATTTTTTCTTCGAGGTTGGTTTCAATATAGGCCTGTGCTTTTATTACCATTTCGTCTCCATGTCGTTTCTGACCGGTAAATATGGCAAATTCTGATTGACTGTTCCTGTCCATTTCAATCTGAAAAGATTTTGAACAATAAATTGCTGTTTGCCGGTCAAAATATTTTTCTACCAGATATATCATCAGGTTTAGAAAAGAATAGGCGCCCCCATTGGTATAAATCCTATTTTCATCAGTTATCAGATGGTCGGTTTGCAAATTTACTTCTGGAAACATAATCCTGAAATTTTCCGCTATCTCCCAATGCGTAGAGCAGGTTTTTCCGTCAAGTAACCCGCTAGAG
>Ga0207078_1124_pt1 | contig 10242 bp, 8 predicted proteins | sample Alteio_BWMinHeat_60_FD_153579 | JGI IMG/M metagenome (GOLD analysis project Ga0207078, IMG submission 153579) | Enriched cells from forest soil in Barre Woods Harvard Forest LTER site, Petersham, Massachusetts, United States -... | ecosystem: Environmental > Terrestrial > Soil > Temperate forest >... | reverse complement strand
ATATTGGTGGCATGCCATTATCATATAACAATCACCTCATGCAGCTTGAATAGCAAGTGTTGCAATTTCTATGGGATTTTTTTCACCCAGTGATTGTTGATAGACTTCTTGAAAATACGCAACAAATAAGCCATAGATGCAATTTAAATGTTGAAACAAGCGTTTTTCATCTTCTTCTGAATGAATGAGTGCTGACAACACTTCCCATACAAAATGATTGTGATTGTCACGAATGTCGTGGTTCACATGTCCTCTTGCGCCTGACAAATTGTCTTTACCAAAGATTTGTTCTAAATTATCAAGCCAAACAGGTTGAGTCATACGTGTTGTGTATTCGAGAAAATAAGCACTGGCGATAGAAGCTAAGGGGCCTTCATGTTCTAAAGTGAAATAGAAGTAGCCATTTAATAATTTAGTTGAAAAAAGGGGTTCGTAGTTTTGATATATATCATCTAATGTTAATCCCGACAATTTTTCGATATCGCGTGCAAACATATGCCCATGCAGCATTTCATCTTCTATATAATTGGCCCAAGATTTAGCGAGACGTGGGTTATGTTTAGTAAAATAATGGATGACTAATGCATCAATCATGCGTTTATGTCGAATTCTCAGCACAGTTTCAATGCTATGTCGTATAAAATAATTCTTATCGATTTCTTTACTCTCTTTTTGGTACTTTCCGTGTGGTACTTCATTGTAAAATCGTTCAATCATTGAATTAAGTGTGTGATCTACCTTTTCTCTTAACTGAGCATGTTTTTCCATAACTATTCCTATTTTATTTTATATGTTTAACGATTAAATAGCATGCTATATAAAATATTGCAAGCAAATATTAGGAAATTTTATTAATTCAATGACAAATACTTATTTCGTTAATACCACCTTTCCCATCGCTTTTCCCACCAGGCACGGGCACGATTAGTCCGGTGGTGGCCGCTAAATAGATACACATTTAGTTTATCTTATCTATATGATTTCATTTAATATCCCAGACATACTCATAAAACAACCAAAATAATGAACTATACTTAATATAAAACATATTGAGTTATTCATTTTATGAAATCGCATGATGTGTTACTCGATGAAGAATCATTAAAGCGACATTATGATTTTGTTAACCCTAACTTAATCAAGGTGGCAAAATTTGAAATCAGTAATCGATATAATGAATTTAAAAATAGAAAGAAACAACCACAAATTGAATTAAAAGAGGGAAAAAAAACTAAAGAATTATTGCAAGATATTCGTGAAGAAAATAAAAAAGATAAAAAACAACATCCAATGGATGTGGTGGTAAATGGCCTTATTCTAGGTGTCATACCAAAATCAAATCAAATCGACGATATCATTAAACAAGCAAAATCATCGCAGGATCCGGTTAAAGCTATTCATATATTTAGCATCACAGATGAATTTGAACAAGGCATGCAAGGAATGTTGCAGCCACGTGAGTTAGAAGAGTTGCAAAAAAAACATGGAATTGAATTTAAACATCATCAAGTTCCTATGACAGATTTCGGTGCGGAAATCACATCGCAATCAATACTGGCTACAGTATATAAAATGCAAAAAATTATAGAAGAGGGTGGAACGGTTTATATTCACTGTAAAGCTGGACGTGCTCGCAGTGCGATGATTGTTGCGGCTTATCTATCGATTTTTGGGAATCAACACAATTTAGAATGGCAAGAAAATGATGCTACAAATCCTCCTCTTAATCAAGCAGTGAAATTTCTTAAAGATAAAAGATCACAAGTTGATTTACATGAAATAAAAGTGACTGATTGGAAAAATTTAATGCAACAAAAAGGGGGGATAGCTAAATTACAAAAAGCACAAGAAGCGATTAATCTTCATAATGCGATTGTGTTAAAACTGAAAATTGAAGGTATAACAACTAGAACAACAGATGATTATATAAATAAATTTAATGAATACACGAAGAAACAATGGAAAGGCATAGATTGGGAAAAAACACCCGTTAAGAAAATATCTAAAATTGAGAAAATGATTAATCAATTAATGCATAAGAATGAAAAATGGAATTTTAATCTTGGCACAACAGTATTATCAAATCTGGAATTTAAAAATATATTAATTGATTTGACCTCTTTTAAGCAATTGAAAATTTATGCAACTCACGCTCAAAACTATTCCAAACAGACAAGCGAACTAACTCAATATGTTAATGCATTTTTAAAACAGATTTATGAAGCAAAAGATAATAATTGGTATGAAGAATTAAAAAATAATAAAGGTCATCTTTGGAAATTATACAATCACAGCAAAGCAACAGATGATATAAAACAAATCATTAACTCATTCATTACTGATATTGATAAGTATTATCATAATAAAATGCAGGTTAAAATGTCTGTTGCTCCAATGCCAAATAGTCAGCCTACAGTTGCATTTGAGAAAATAAATTTTAGCCGAAATCCTGCGACTATGTATTTTAATAAAAATTTAAATGAATCCCCAAAATTTAAGATATTACGCTTACTCACTATAATGGAAAAAAATCTCAATACATCTAGCGATGAATTTAAACAAGATAAGCGAATATTAGAACAAAAATTAACTAAGTTAAAAAATAACCAACCATTCACGCAAGATGATAAAAATGATATTGAACAAATTGATAGAAAAATGAATCCTTCGATAAAATTGAAAAGATAAAAAAACGCCGTGTAGACAGAGCAACACGGCGTTTTTGTGTTAATGATTTAAATAGGTATGCGATCACCATCTCCACTGCTATTACCAGCTATCCCTGGAATGAGTGTTGCGCCAATAGGTGAGCCAATACCAGTTACATAATCATAACCCACTTGTGCCGTACAATAAAATCCACAAGAACCATTTGTGCCTGTGGTAATGTCATGGAACAAATTATTATAATTTTGTTTAGCAAGTGTATAGAGCATTGAATTTACGTTGGTAACCGGTTGTGTAGTTTGTGCTTTAGCAACTGCGATCAACGCTGCCCACTGCGGTGCACCAGCACTTGTTCCACCCATCACCATCCAACCTCGTTGGCCATAGGTATCATAGACAGAAACTCCAGTGTTAGGATCTGCATTATATGAAACATCCGGTACACCGCGACGATTATTGGGATTGTTTGGTATAGGGAAGCTGGATTGATAGCTAGGAACAGCTTCATAAGCACTGAGTCCACCACCACTGCCTGACCAAGCTGATTCACTGATATAATTACCTGATGAATCAAGGTGTAAACTTGTACCACCAACGGCAATGACATTGGGTGAGGTAGATGGATAAATCACACCAGCGCCGCTGTCACCTGTAGAAGCAGTGAATGCAATTCCAGGTACATTAAATGTGGAATCGAATGATGATTCTGAGGAAAATTCACCACCGCCCCAACTCATAGAAATGGTAGTCGCACCTTTTTGTATGGCAACATCAATGGCAGTAAATAATGAATTAAAACTATTATCTGCGGCTTCCACTAACATAATTTTAGCTTGAGGAGCAATGGCATGTGCCCATTGTATATCCAAAGCTATTTCAGTGCCCCAACCTGGATCACCTGCAGGTTGCGAACCTGATGCGTATATTTTTTGAAAACATCCGTTTGCTGTTGTACAAGCAGGTAAGTGAAATGTAGAACTAAATACACCTAAATCTGATTCTGCATTCGGATTATCAAAGGCGTCAATAATGCCGATCACTTGTCCTGTTCCTAAATTTGTGAAAGAGGACAAGCCATACGCTTTTTGCATTTGTGCAGGAGAATAACCGCTTGGTAATAAAGACGGTGTATTCGGTTTAATGTGATAAGGAGGAGAAGCTGTTCGCAATCCATCAATTGAATCGTATTTTGCTTGTGCATTAACTGAAGTGATTAGCAAGGGGATTAAAAGTAACGTGTATTTATTCAATATCTCTTTCATCATTCAAACTCCTTTTGAACAAGTATTTCCGGGTAAATGAAAATAACACGTTCCATCTTACTACACTTTATAAAAAAAATATAAGATGGTTTCCTTTTTTTTTCTCATATACAATCGTTAGCAGTTTTTTGCTGAAAGGCGAGGTTGTTTTTTATACAAAACAATTTTTCTTCAGTGAAAACTATGTAAAAGAGGATTGTTCTTTATGCGATTTCGCATGGATGGATAATCAAAGGATGTTCGCTTTATTTTTCTATAAAGGAGTTATGAATGTTTACAAAACCATTTCCATTTAAATTAGCCTTAATTAGCTCTCTGATTTCAAGTGTCGCTTTTGCAGTTCCAACTCCTCCAAATATAATTGTTAATTCAAAACATGCAAATGTTGTATCATATTGGACACCTGAACGTATGCGTGCTGCCACTCCAATGGATTTACCTCAGGCTGATTTAAATAGTGTAACTAAGCTTTCTGAAAAAGAACTAATGGAAAAGTATGCTAATTTAAAACCACAACGTACAGAAGCTGCTCCTCCGACAGTGAATGTACAACCACAAAACACCCAATTATTTCAACCTATCTTGAAAAATACAAAATCATCTCCGCGCGATGCAGGTAGTTTGAAAGAACAATTTTCTAGCTCACAATTAGTGCCGGTTAGTGCTGATCAAACATATCCCTATAGCACTGTAGGTAGATTATTTTTTACTACCCCAAATGGTGATAAAACGTGTTCAGGCGCTGTCATTGCAAATCGTATCGTACTTACTGCTGGACATTGCTTACATAATGGTAATAACAGTTCAACAGGTTGGTATAGTAATTTCATGTTTATTCCAGCTTATCATAATGGAACTGCGCCTTTTTCACAGTGGACTAACGCTACTAGCATTGTTACAACAGTATGGTACTCAGGCGGCGGCAAAGTACCTAATGCATCAGATATTGCCATGTTAGAAATGCAAGACTTAACTATTGGTGGTGCAGCTAAGACCATTGGTAGTGTAGTAGGTAAATTGGGGACACAAACACTGAGTACCATTCCAAATCATGCTCATATGTTAGGATATCCAGACAATTTGGATAATGGCCAACTCATGCATCAAGTCACTGCACAAAGCGCCCTTGCTGTTGCACCGAATAATGCTGAGTATGGTTCAGATATGAACCTTGGAGCAGGTGGTGGTCCTTGGGTGCAGAATTTTGGTGTGGCTTCTGTCGGTCAAACGGGTGGAACCAATCCAGGTCGTAATTTAGTAATAGGGGTTACCTCTTACGGCTATAATAATACGACTACATTGGCGAATGGCAGTTCCATTTTAGATGCGACTTTTACTTCGATGTATAACTTTGTGTGCGGTTTGCAAACAGGAAATTGCTAACCTATAAAATAAAAATACACTCCCTAGTTAATGCTGGGGAGTGTGTTAACTCATGAAGAGTTTACTATGTTTGCCAGAGTGAAATATCCCATAAAATTGCCAACCTCTCAACGAATCTCTCATCGTGCTAATTGCGGTAATGATCCTATTCCTGAAAATACATTAGCTGCAATCAGGGAAGCACATTATCAAGGCATGAAATGGATAGAATGCGATGTAAAACTCACTTCTGACAATGTGGTCATTGTTATTCATGACGACACGTTAAAACGCACAACAAATGCAGAAGGTCTACAAGCTGAAACACCCGTTTCAGAAATGACCTATGCTGAAATTGCTAGATTCGATGCTGGCAGCAAATATTCAGCTAAATTTATCGGTGAGAGAATACCTACATTAATTCAATTTTTACATTTAATAAAAAAATTGGATATGGGTCTTGTCTTAGAAATAAAACCCGCGTTAGGTTTAGAAAAAGTAACAGCTATAAAAACTGTTGAAATTTTACATCAATGTCATTTTGATTTTTCAAAATTATTAATAATCAGTTTTATTGTCGAATGTTTGCAAGAAGTAAAGGATTTGAATCCCAAATTAAATACAGGTCTGCTGCTTGAAGAATGGGGAGCTTATACCAGTATAAACACGGGCCTTCTTAAATATCCTGATATGGGGATATATATGCGAAAAGAAAATGTAGAAGATATTTTGCGTGAGTTGAATTGCACTGCGTTAGCTGCTAACCATACCATTCTAAATTCCCAGCGGATAGCAAAAATTAAGGAAGAAACAGACACATCATTTGTACTTGCCTGGACTGTAAATGATCCGCAGATTGGCCTTGAGATGTATGGCTATGGAGTTGATGCAATCATTAGTGATCATCCGGAGAGGCTGGTATTGTCAAAACCGCAAAGTATTTGCAATCACACAACTTTCTTCAAATCTTTTCTCATTGAGAATAGGCATGATCCTAGACTGCGACAGGAGTATGATAGGCAATTTGGATTAGTCATGAGGCAATAACCTTTCTTTTTTGGGTCGAACAAGTAAATAATAAATCAAGCTAGCTAGCAGCATTAAACAAAGATAAATTATAATGATGACTATCACTTTTTCAGCGTGAATAAAACTCATAATAAATGCGGTGAGACTAGTAATTGAAATACTAATTAAATTCATCACAGCAGAGCCACTTCCTGCTAAATGTCGAAACAGTGATAATCCTTTTCCCATTGCTGTGGGATAAATCAGTCCGCATGCAAAAAACATAAAAAGACTGGGAACAATGATGATCCAAACATTATTTCCAAAAACAAGTGCGAGAAAAACACTGATAGTGGCAACGCAAGTAAAAATGAAAATGGTATAGAATAAAATTTCTTCCGGATAAAGTTGCTTCAGTAAACGTCGACAAAGAAATGTTGCTGCTAAAAATGTTATTCCCATAAATAATGCTACCTGCCCAAAGTATACAGCTGTGTATCCTAAGTGAGTTTGAATTAAAAATGGCCCTAACGTATTAAAAACAATAAGTAGTGAATAGGCGATGCCCATCAGTATAACAATCCCCAAAAAAGTTCGATGAGTCAAAATAGTAATAAAATTCCTTTTTAATTGTTTATATTGTAAAGCTTGTCGAGAAAAATGAGTTTCTGGAATGATAAAAAATATTGATAATAATCCAATAAATCCCATCAATGCAAAAAAATAGAAACACATTTGCCAATTAAAATAATATTGTAAATACCCACCAATCATAGGGCCAATAATAGGACCGATTCCCCACATGGTCGCAATTAAGGTGGCAGTACTGATTAATTTTTCTTTCGGCAAGATATCTGAAAATACAGCGCGACTACTCACAGCAAATGCAGCTAGGGTGAAGCCTTGAAAAAAACGGGCGATTAATAATAGATAAGGTTTATTGAAGAGAGCAGGTAATACGCTAACGATTGTAAAGACGAGATAACCGAGCAACATGGGTTTTCGTCGGCCTATAGCATCTGATATAAAACCAATAAAAAAATTACCAAACATATAGCCGAGCATATAAAATGTAATTAAATTTTTTGCGAAAGTATTTGAAGCATTGAGATCAAGACTGATAGCTGGCAATGACGGAGCGATTAAATCGATTCCCATACCTACCAATGGATATAAGCCAAGAATAGTCATCAAAATGAATTTGATATGCCTTTCAGAAAAGGAATGCGTTTGTTCTTTGTGTAAAGTATTTTTCATTGTTCGTTAGTGGCCTTGTTCATCGTTTCGCCCAGTTATCGTTTTCGCGGACGGGCATCCATGCCCACGGCGCTTCCCTGCGTCCTGGTCGCGACGCCTCTCAAACGATAACTGGGCGAAACGATGAACAAGGCCTCGTTAGTTTATACATAATAAATTGTTAAAGGGAGTTTTTAGCAGCAGAAGGTCCGTCGTTGCGCGGCCTCGCAACGACGGACCTTCTACTGCTAAAAACTCGTAATGCTCCCATTGTTAAATGAAGCTTAAAGCATAGCAAAAATCCAGCTTTGATATCATTATAAAGCTTTTTCATTGTCTCTCAACAATAACTTTCATTGTATAAAAATGGTCAGAATCAGATGTGATTTGAATTGTGCCTTCTTGATTTGGTGTAAGTAGCATGACAGGTTTAGTATGAATTTTTTCATTACCATTATGATAATGTATATCATAATTTATTTTTATATTGTCTCTTGCAATGTTATTTGCAAGTAAAGTCAAGTCTAGACGTTGATCTCCACTATTATTTGATAGAGTTATAGATGCTTTTTGGTTAGCAAAAGTCATAATTTGAGGACTTGAAACAAGATTACCATCAAAGAATATTTTTGATGTGATCTTAAACTTGTTTTTACTCATCAAGATGTTATTGGAGGTCGCAATTACTGTTCCGCCTGCGAATAACAAGATCATACTAAGCGCTGACACTAACAATGGGCGATGTGTTTTTTTTAATTTCATAGCAAGCAGTCTCCTTTTTAATGTTAAGGTTTTTATATTGGTAAAAATAAGATTGTTCGGCTGAATCATAGTCATCGTTAATAACAGATTGCCATATTCATGAATACTTGCACTTGTTCGAGCACGAGTTTTTTCATCACAAAAAAGTTCCATTTCAAATTCAAATCTTCTATGGAGAAAGTAGACCCAAGGCGCAAAAAATAATAGCGCTTCTACAATAAAAGAGAGTAATTTCCATAGGATATCATTTTGATCAATGTGAATTTGCTCATGTGCCAGACACATTTCAATTTCTCGCTCTGTCCATTTTTCTTTTATATTGAATGGCAGATAAATTTTTGCTTTTGGAAACCCAAAACTCAAAGGACTTTGGATATTTTTGCTAAGCAAAGCGGTATGCCCTTGAATGCGACATTCATTAGTATATGTAAGTTGTTTGATTGACTTTAAATATGAAAATACAATCCGAAATAATGCGACAAGAAATCCTACAGTATAGGTAATAAAAAGACAAAACGCCCAGTCAATTGATGATTTAGTACTTGTCGGTAGAATAGAGTGAATAGGGAGTTGATTAATAAATTTATCAGGCAATATGATTTTTATCGCATAATAAGAAAAAAGTTGGCATATAAAAAAGATAAATAGGGTAATGACTATTGTTGCTAAACCTATTCTAATAAAAATAATTTTTTGTTTTGATGTTGCATTTGCAAAATCTAATAGATAAACCGAAGTTAATATCAAGAGATTTATAATCGATAGAGCGCCTAAAAATAATAAACAGAAAGCGAAATTCATTTCTCGTCCTTAAGAAGCTGCCTTAAAGCCTCAATTTCATCTCGGTTTAATTGTTCATTTTCAACTAGATTTAAAACCAGCTTACCAGGGCTTCCTCCCAAAAGACGCTGAGCAACTCTTTTTATTTCAGAAATAAAAAATTTTTCTTGCTTTAGAACAGGACGATAAGTAAAGGCCTTACCACTTTTTTCATGCTTGATATATCCTTTCTTTTCCATTGTTTGAACCAAAGTAAGTAAAGAGGTATAAGCTGGCATTGGCCTGCGCTGCAGATAATTTAAAATATCGGAAACAGTCAGTGGGGCTTGTTTCCACAGAACTTGCATTACCTCTAACTCATTTTCCGTTAATCCTGGCTGTCTTGGTCTTGGCATAATGGCCTCTAAACTACTAGTTACCTAGTAGAATACAGCAAGCAAAATAATATGCAACTAGTTACAGTAATATTTAGCAATTTATGTGCATAGGCAGTTCTGTTACACTGAATTTTCCAATAAGGAACAATAATAGGGTGAATGATGAATATATTAATCACCGGCGCCACTGGATTTATCGCCTCACAGATTGTGACTGATCTTGTTTTAGCAGGTCATTCTGTTACCTGTTGTGTGAGAAACACATCCTCTGCAAAAATTTTATTCCCGAGTGCAACAGTACTTCCTTGCGACTTCATCCATGACACTCAGGTTGATTGCTGGATTGAGCGTCTAAAAAATATCGATGTTGTCATCAATTGCGTCGGTATACTTTATCATCCCAACAAACGCATCATCTGGGCTATCCATTATGATACACCTAAAGCATTATTCGATGCTTGTGTCAGCGCTCACGTCAAAAAAATCATTCAAATCTCCGCTCTTGGTGTTGATAAATCTGATGTGGAATATGCAAAAAGTAAAAAAGCAGCCGATGATTATTTGTTAACGTTACCAGTCAAATCTTTTATCTTACGTCCTTCATTAGTGTATGGACGTGGTTCATATGGCGGCACGTCTTTGTTTCGCGGACTCGCTGGATTGCCCTTCATTATTCCTGTGCCAGGAAGAGGGAACCAAGCCTTTCAGCCTATCTACTTACAAGATTTATCGAAAGCAATGGTTCATTTAATTGAAACACCACTAAATCAAAGTATTATTTTAAGCGC
>Ga0207078_1123_pt1 | contig 10285 bp, 5 predicted proteins | sample Alteio_BWMinHeat_60_FD_153579 | JGI IMG/M metagenome (GOLD analysis project Ga0207078, IMG submission 153579) | Enriched cells from forest soil in Barre Woods Harvard Forest LTER site, Petersham, Massachusetts, United States -... | ecosystem: Environmental > Terrestrial > Soil > Temperate forest >... | reverse complement strand
ACAAATCCATTATTGACAATACGAATGACATTATCCTACTCATCAGTACTGACTTTAAAATACTGACACTTAATGATAGACTTGATAAGGCATTTAAGAGATTTTTTGGGGACAGGATATTTGCAGGATCCAATTTGAATGATCTGATAAATAGCACAGACCAGATACCAAAGCAGTTTAAAGAATGGCAAAAATATTATGACCGTGTCTTTAATGGGGAGCATTTCTCATTTGAGGAACAAGGTATTTCAGAAACGGGAGGCCTTAGTTTCTTTGAAACCGAATTCAATCCCGTTCATCAAAATGGCAAAGTAACCGGAGCAGCCATTTTTGTTCGTGACATCACAAAAAGGAAACAAATGGAGGAGGAAATTACCCGGCTCAATGCAGAGCAACAGGCCATTATAGACGGAGCCAACTATTCTATTATTTCTGTTGGGCTTGACGGTCTGGTTAGTTCATTCAACAGGGGATCTGAAAAAATACTTGGATATTCGGCTGAAGAAGCCATTGGCAAACTCGGCCCACAGGATATTATATCCAAAAAACAACTTGTAGCCACTGCGAGGACTTTAAGTGCGGAATTGGGACGGCCCATCCAGCCTGGGCTTGAAATTTTCGGTGCAAAAGCTGAGATAGGCGAAGAAATAAACGAATGGATGGTAACCACAAAAAATGGCTCAACTATTATCCTTTCTTCTTCCATTACGGCCTTAAGAAATGAACAGGGGGATATTTTCAGGTATTTAATCATCTCTACTGACATTACTGATAATAAACGAGCAGATGAATTACTCCAAATGGCTTCAGAAGAAGACAGGAATAGGCTTTGGATCAATGAAGGCATTTCAGAAATGAGTCAGCTTTTGCAGGTAAGGGAAAATGACCCGGTTAAATTCTACACCCAGGTACTGACATTCGTTGCTCAATTTGGACACGCGGCACAGGCGACTTTATTCAGGGCATTTAAAATGGAAAAAGGCGAAGATGCGCTTGAACAAATAGCAGGCTATGCCACTGAACATGGCATGCACAAGCAAATTTATCAATTTGGCGAGAGTCTCATAGGTCAGGTTGCTATTGAAAGGAAAGCCATTGAACTTAAAAACATTCCTGATGATTATATAAAAATAGGTTCTTCACTAGGCCAGGCTAAACCTTCACATATCTTCATTATGCCTTTGGTATTTATGAATGAACTTGTGGGTGTGGTAGAATTAGCTTCATTGCGTGACTTTACGCTTACGGAAAGCGAATTCCTGGACAGGGCAAATGCAGTTTTTGCCTCCTCTATTGATCTCATGAACCGAAGGGCGAAGACAGATGTGTTGCTTAAAGAAACCCTTGATATGAACGAACGGTTAAAGACCCAGGAAGAAGAACTTAGGGTTGGGAACGAGGAATTGATGGAAAAAAGCAACCTGCTGCAGGCATCTGAAGAAGAACTGCGTGTGCAGCAGGGAGAATTGATTCATCTTAATACCCAAATGGAAGAAAAGGCTAACATCTTAGAGCAGCAGAATGAAACGATGTCTATTAAGAATGTCGAACTCGAAACGGCAAGAGAAGCCTTAAAAATTAAAGCCGAAGAACTTGAAATAATCAGCCGTTATAAATCAGAGTTCCTTGCAAATATGTCACATGAGCTAAGAACACCATTAAACAGTATTCTTATTCTTTCCAAATTACTTGGTGAGAGCAAGGACAATCCCCTAACCGAAAAACAGGTTGAATTTACGAAAGTCATTCAACGCTCAGGCGCAGACTTGCTTAACCTGATTAGCGATATCCTCGACCTTTCAAAAATTGAATCACGGAAAATAGACCTTGAAATTGAAAGTATTCTAATAAAAGATATTGATTATGCAATAGATTCTTTGTTCAATGAAATGGCCAAAGAGAAAGGTATTCATTTCAAGATCAATATTGAACCGGGCCTTACAGAAGAATTTATGGGAGATAAAGTAAGAACCGAGCAAATATTAAAAAACCTGCTTTCAAACTCGTTTAAGTTTACACCTAGAGATGGCACCATTGAATTAAACATTTTCAAAGCTAAAGCATGGGCAACATTCAAAAATCTACATCTTCTTAATTCAAAATATAATATATGTTTTCAGGTAAAAGATTCGGGTATAGGCATATCTACAGAAAAGCAGCAACTTATTTTTGAGGCCTTTCGCCAGGCCGATGGTACTACAAGCCGCAAATATGGCGGTACGGGCCTGGGCTTGTCTATATCTAAGGAATTAGCATTGATACTTGGTGGTGAACTCCAATTAGAAAGTGAGCCAGGCAAAGGAAGTTCCTTCACACTCTTTCTTCCTTTAGTCTTCGACCCTGAGTCCGCTTCGGAAAATGATGTGGCAAGTAATTTCAGGCATGAAGAAAAAGAAGTATTGCAAGAACCTGAAAAAGTAAAAGAGACCCTTAATAAGCCATACGAAAAGCCAACAAAAACAAAAGAATCAGCTCTATCAACAGCGCGACTCAAAAATCTGGTTCTTATAATTGAAGACGATATGCATTTCGGGACCATTCTCAAAAAACAAGCAGAAGAAAAAGGGTTTAATGCCATCATAGCCACGAGAGGTGATGATGGTCTGCGGAAAATACTTGAACTGTTGCCAGACGCCATTTTACTTGATATTGGACTGCCTGGCATGGATGGATGGACCATAATGCGGCAAATGAAGGAAAACCCAAAAACAAAGGACATACCTGTACATATCTTGTCGGGTGGCAAGGATGAAAGAAATCTGGGTTCAGAACTTGGGGCAGTAGAATTTCTGAAAAAGCCTCTTTCTGCTGAACAATTGGACAATGTGTTTGAAAAAATGTTGAACACAGCATCTGATAAGAAACGAAAAGCCCTTATTATTGAAGATAGTGAGAAACAAAGTATAGCATTAAGGAAAATCCTTTCTGCAAAAGGCATCGAATGCATTGTTGCCCAAACTGGTAATGAGGCACTGGACATGATCAGCGAATTGGTGCCTGATCTCCTGATTACTGATTTAAACCTGCCTGACATAGATGGTACTGAACTTATTAAAAAAGTAAAACTGAATGCTGACCTGGCTCATATAAATATAATTATTTATACAGATAAAGACTTGAGCCAGAAAGAAAATGATGAACTGAGCAGGTATTCTGATGCGATTATCATAAAGTCGCCAAAATCAGAAGACCGGCTGCTTGATGAAACAACCCTCTTCTTAAAAAAAATAAAGGAGGGCAAAGCGCCCTCAGCCAAATCAAAGTCCATGAAGTCGTTTGGTGATGAGGCCTCACTAAAAGGGAAGAAAATACTGCTTGTCGATGACGACATGCGCAACATTTTTGCCCTATCAAAAGTGCTTGAAGAATATCAGCTTGATGTGGTAATTGCCAACGATGGCAAAGAGGCGCTCACAAAATTATCCGAAAACGAAAATGTTGATTTAGTATTGATGGACATAATGATGCCAGAAATGGATGGCTATGAGGCTACTGCACATATAAGGACACAGGACAAATACAAAAAACTGCCCATTATAGCACTTACTGCAAAAGCCATGAAAGGCGACCGTGAAAAGAGCATTGAAGCGGGAGCATCTGATTATATATCCAAACCTGTCGACATTAATAAATTGATGTCTCTGATAAGGGTTTGGTTATCTTAAGAACCGTTTGATTTTATTTTTAAATGAATTTAAACTTCATCACCCCCGAATAATGGAAATAACCGAAAAAGAAAAAGACTTGCTGTTGTACCAGATCAAAAAAAGGTATGGATATGATTTCACAAATTATGCAGAGGCATCTATCAAAAGAAGGATCATCCGTTTTTGTGAAATACACCATTTTAAGCAATATTTTGACCTGAAACACGACCTGATGAATGATTCAGGATTATTTGCAGATTTTGTATTACAAATTACCGTAAACGTGACAGAGATGTTCAGGGACGCGAGTTTTTTTCACTCGACGAAAGAAAATGTGTTCCCAAACCTTGCAACTTATACGCATTGCAAAATATGGCACGCGGGCTGCTCCACTGGCGAGGAAGTTTATTCAATGGCAATTATGCTGAAGGAAAGCAAGTTGCTAAAAACAATGGTGTATGCAACAGACATTAACCCAGAAGTACTGAACCAAGCAAGGGAAGCCACATACAGCATGAAACAGATGAAGGAATATACCACCAATTATATAAAAGCTGGTGGCAGTGCATCATTTTCAGATTATTACACCGCGCACTATAACATGGCAATATTAAATAGCACACTCAAAAAGAATATTGTTTTTTCTCAACACAACCTGGTGAGTGATGGCTCATTTAATGAATTTAACTTGATTGTTTGCCGGAATGTTTTGATCTATTTCAACAAAGAATTACAGGAGCATGTATTAAATTTGTTTTACGAGAGTCTTGCGCCGCTGGGCTACCTTGCCTTGGGTTCAAAAGAATCCTTGCTTTTCAGTAGTTTAAACACCAAATTTGAAGTTGTGGACAAAAATGAAAAAATATATCGCAAAATTGAATAATCAGAATATATCGCCTTCCAATGATAAAGGATAAGCAAATATGTGATTTGTTGGTAGTAGGTGCCTCTAATGGGGGCATGGAGGCATTTATTAAAATATTAGGAGGTTTGAATCCGGACTTTCAATTGCCAATTGTTTTCGTGCTTCATCAGCAGCGAAGCAACAAGAGCATTTTGCCGAATATTTTATCCGGGCATTCCAATTTAATTGTGAAAGAACCGGTTGATAAAGAAAAAATTACAAACTGCCATGTATATGTTGCCCCACCTGACTACCACCTATTAATAGAGTCGGATAAGACATTGGCGTACAGTTTTTCTGAACCATTGAACTATTCAAGGCCGTCAATTGATATACTTTTTGAAACAGCCGCCGAATCATACACAAACCGAGTTGCAGGGCTCTTGCTTACTGGCGCCAATAATGACGGGGCTGTGGGGCTGGCATCCATCTCCAAAATCGGGGGGATGACTATTGTCCAGGACCCTACTACCGCAAGGTCGAGAGAAATGCCTCAAGCTGCGATTGACCTTGGCTGCAATGAAAATGTATTAGCTTTGGACGATATTGCAGATTTTTTAAATAATATTGATTCGAATAACAGATCAAAGCCATTGGATGCAAGTGAATAATATACTTATTGTTGACGACAGGGAAGAAAACCTGTTTTCACTTGAAAATATGCTTGAAACAGAAGGCAGGACTTTTTTCAAGGCACAGTCAGGGAACGAGGCTCTTAAAATCTCTCTAAAAGAAGATCTTAGTCTCATTTTAATGGATGTGCAAATGCCTGAAATGGACGGATTTGAGACGGTTGAGATATTAAAATCCAACCCAAAAACCAGCAAAATACCTGTTATTTTTGTTACGGCCATTAGCAAAGACACAAAATATGTCATAAAGGGTTTCAATGAAGGTGCCATTGATTATTTATTTAAGCCATTAGACGTTGAAATAACAAGGGCTAAGGTATCAGCCATTTTGTTGATGGTGAACCAGCAAAAAGAACTCGAGGCAAAAAATGCTGAGCTGGCAAGATTAAATCAGGAAAAAAATTATTTACTTGGCATGGCAGCCCATGACTTGCGCAACCCACTCGGTAATATTCTTATTCTTAGTGATTTTATTATGGAAGGTGGCATGGAAAACCTTTCCGGTCCCCACCAGGAGTTTATGACGATGATAAAACAGTCAACCAAATACATGATAGGGCTGATAAATAATATATTAGATGTTTCAAAAATAGAATCAGGGAAACTGGAACTTAAGCCGATTAAAACCGACCTGAAAAAACTGATAGCAGACAATATGGGGCTCAACTTGTATCTCGCCAACAAAAAGAATATAGCTATAGAACTTGAAATGCCTGCGGAAGAAGTATATGTATTGGTTGACAGTGCTTACATGCAACAGGTTTTGAACAATCTCGTCTCAAATGCGGTCAAATTTTCAGAAGGCAGCACAAAAATTACCATTGGGCTGGAAAAATTGGAAGATCATTGCCAGGTCTCAGTAATTGACCAGGGCCCCGGCATCCCTGAAAATGAATTGGGCAAACTATTCAAATTCTTTTCACGCACCAGTGTTCAAAGTACTCAGGGTGAACATAGCACTGGTCTGGGCCTTGCAATTTCCCGCAAAATAGTTGAAGCACATGGAGGAGCTATTTCAGTTGAAAGCGCAAAAGGGATCGGTTCTATTTTTAGTTTTACGTTGCTTTTGTAAAAAAATGAATTTGTATTAATCTAAAAATAATTACTTTTGGTTTCAATAAAACAAAAGTTATGAAATACTATGCACTTTCATTTCTATTTCCTTTAATTTGCCAGTTCGGTACATCTTCCAGTTTTGCAAACCCTCCTACAAATCCAACATCTTCATTTAAAACGGCAAATCTATTTCAGCAAAATAAGCAATTGCTTTTTGTAGAAAACAAGGGTCAGCTAAAGGACGAAAACCATAAGGCTATCACCAATGTAAAATATTATAGCCATACAGGTAGTGTACATGTGTATTGTAAAGCGGGCATCATAAGTTTTATATTTATAAAGATTGATAATGGGGCTAATAATTGTACCTCAGAAGCCAGTGGTACCTTTGTAGAGACGCAGAATATTGCGTCTCTACGCTCGCGTCACCAATTGCACCACCCTTCCAAAATCTCCACCTCCCGTATGGACCTTGTCCTCATTGGCTCCAACCCCAATGCTAAAATCACCGCTTCAGACCAACAAGCCTATTATGAAAACTACTATACAACAGGAGATGCCGATAAAGGAATTATAAACGTAAATGCATATAAAACAATCATTTATAAAAATATATACTCAAATATTGACATGATTCTTAATCCCGCTTTAGGCGGGATGGAATATTCATTTATAGTACATCCAGGAGGCAGAGTAAGAGATATAAAACTTTGTTGGAATGGCACAAGTAATTTAGAAAATCTTATTAGTGGTGGCATTCGTTATCAAAATGTACTCGGAAGTATTGAAGAAAGCACCCCGAAAAGTTTCGTAGATGGACAGGAGGTAAAAAGCAGCTTTATCAAGAAAAAAAACAATTGCGAATTCAAAGTCGAAAACTATAATAATAATAAGGATTTATTAATAGATCCCACCTTGAACTGGGCAACTTATTATGGGGGCGCCAATGATGAGCACAGCTGTGGCATAAGCATGGACGCTTCAGAAAATAAATATATTACAGGATATACATTCAGCAACAGCGGTGTAGCTACTACAGGCGCGTATCAGACTTCATTTGCGGGTGCAGGAACCGGAGCTTTTTCCGGAGATGCTTTTCTTGCTAAATTTGGCAGTTCCGGTAATTTATTATGGGCTACATATTTTGGTGGAAGTGAGGGTGATGAAGGATATGGAGTAAGTACAGATAACCTTGGCAATTTATATATCTCAGGAGAAACAATTAGTACCAACGGCATAGCTACTTCAAGTGCTTATCAGACCTCTTATGGAGGTGGAGGCACAGATGCTTTTCTTGCAAAATTCAGCAGTTCCGGCAGTTTGTCTTGGGCAACCTATTATGGAGGTGATGGTGAGGATTATGGAGATTGTGTATGTACGGATTTTTCAGGAAATGTATATATTGCAGGCACTTCTGCAAGTAGTAATGGCATAGCCACTTCAGGCGCATATCATACATCGGGTGGAGGAACTAATTTTGATGCTTTTCTGGCAAAGTTCAGCAGTTCCGGTAGCTTGATATTGGGCACCTATTATGGAGGAAATGGTCCTGATTTTGCAAAAGGAATAAGTGCAGATGCTTTGGGCAATGTCTGTATTATGGGCTATACAAACAGCAACAGTGATATTGCCTCCTCAGGCGCTTATCAGACTTCCTTTGGCGGAGGAAATTATGACGTATTTCTTGCTAAATTCAGCATTTTAGGCAGTTTGAGTTGGGCTACCTACTATGGTGGGAGTGAGGATGATTATGGATATGGATTGAGTAATGATGGTTCGGGGAATATCTATTTGACAGGCACTACTCCCAGTAGCAGCGGCATAGCCACTTCCGGTGCGTATCAGACTTCTATGGCAGGAGTTGAGGATGCTTTCTTAGCCAAATTCAGCAGTTCTGGCAGTCTGGTATGGGCCACCTATTTTGGAGGAAGTGGTGATGATTATGGATATGGATTATGCACTGATCTTTCGGGGAATATCTATATGACTGGTAGTACTCCCAGTAGCAGCGGTATTGCAACTTCCGGTGCTTATCAGACTTCTATGGCAGGCGGTACTGATGCCTTTATTGCCAAATTCAATAGTTCAGGCAGTCCGATCTGGGCCACCTATTACGGGGGAAGTGCTGTCGATTATGGAAATGGAGTAAGCGCCGATACTTTGGGCAATGTGTATATAGTAGGTGATACAAAAAGCATCGAAAGCATGGCCACTTCCGGCATGTATCAAACTTCTTTGGCAGGTGGTTATGATGTCTTTTTGGCAAAATTTGGTGCGCCCAAATCAGGCATAAGTCAAGATACAAATTCAGATTTATATAGCTTATTTATTTATCCCAATCCTTTCATTGATAAAACAACGATAAAGTTCGATTTGCCGACTGCTTCAAATGTGAAAATAAGTATTGTTGATATGATGGGGAATATTGTGTATTGCTGGACGGACAAAACATTTGGCCAAGGCAAAAACGATATTGAGATTAATGCCAATGAAGCAGATTTATCACCGGGTACTTATTTTGTAAACATTATGATTAATGATCAGTTTATTAACCAGAAAATAATAGAAATTAGATAGCATGGCTTGATATTTTAATGCTTTAATTAATTTGATAAAAATTTGAATCATGAAACATTCAATACTTTTGGCTGCCATATTTTCAGCCAATTTTGTTTATGCTGCTCCACTGGCAGCAGACCAAAATCTAATCAACCACAAAGACTGGTCTTTCGTAAAAAACAAGGGACAGTTATCAGATGAGAACCACAAAGTTATCACCGATATAAAATATTACGGTCACCAAGGCGGGGTTTATCTTTATTGCAAACCGGGCATTATTTCTTTTGTTTTTACAAAGATAGAAAATGATGCAGCTAATGGCACTTCCGAAGCATCTGGTAATCTTGTAGAGACGCAAAATATTGCTTCTCTACGCTCGCGTCAGCAATTGCACCACCCTTTCAAAATCACAACCTCCCGTATGAACCTCGTCCTAATTGGCTCCAATCCTTCTGCTGAAATCATTGCCTTTGATAAACAGGAATTCTACGAAAACTACTATACAACAGGAGATGCCGACTTCGGTATAGCCAATGTGTACACTTATAAATCCCTTGTTTACAAAAATATATACCGCAAAATAGATATGGTATTAAATGCTGGAAATGGCCAAAATATCGAATATTCCTTTATTGTACATCCGGGGGGAAAAGCGAAAGACATTCAACTGCAATGGAACGGCGTGGCTAATATGCATACCCTTAACAATGGGGGCATTCAATATTCAAGCCTGCTGGGCTCAATTACAGAAAGCAAACCAATAACTTATGCAAGTGGAAAATCAATTAAATCAAGTTTCAAAAGAACCGGAAATATTTTCGGTTTCAAAGTTGGGAAATATAATAGATCCAAGGCCTTGTCCATATTCATATCCACTCCCACCAAAGTAGGTAGCCCATAGCAATATGCCATTCTTGTCAAATTTGACCAGCACAGCATCTTGCATTCCGCTAAGAGTAGTCTGGTATGCACCGGCAGTAGCGATGCTGCTGCTGCTTTCCGCATAGCCAGTCATATAAACATCGCCGGAAGACGTTGAAAGGCATTTATAAACATAATCTGTTCCATTCCCCCCAAAATATGTTCCCCACTCAATGCTGCCTGCACTATTAAATTTTGCCAAAAAAATACCGCCCCCCGAAGTTTGATACGCCCCCGAAGTCGCGATACCATTGTGGCTGGATGTTGTTCCGGCAAGATATAAATTTCCTGACCCATCCGTTTTTACATCACTGCCGTAATCACTCCCCGTTCCTCCATAATAAGTCGCCCAAATGATAGATCCTGAACTATTAAATTTTGCAAGGTAAGCGTCAATATTTCCCCCAAAACTGGTCTGGTATCCACCACTCGTAGCTATACCACTACTGCTGGCTGTATAACCAGTGATGTATATATTGCCTGATGATGCATCAAAACAAACCCCAGAGGCTGATTCAAAATTATTTCCACCATAATAAGTGGCCCAAAGCAAAGTCCCTGTACTG
>Ga0207078_1116_pt2 | contig 10392 bp, 7 predicted proteins | sample Alteio_BWMinHeat_60_FD_153579 | JGI IMG/M metagenome (GOLD analysis project Ga0207078, IMG submission 153579) | Enriched cells from forest soil in Barre Woods Harvard Forest LTER site, Petersham, Massachusetts, United States -... | ecosystem: Environmental > Terrestrial > Soil > Temperate forest >... | reverse complement strand
TGCGAAATGGCACGATTCCGGCCATGCGCCGGTTTAGGCTTCTCTACATACCGATGTTGGTGTTGGCCTCTTTGGTACTTGCTCCTCAGGCAAACGCAGACACGATTTCCGGCACGGTGAAAGACCCTTCGGGCGGAGTCGTAATCGGGGCGCGCGTCGAGATCAGCGGCGGCAACTTGTCGCAGCCGCTGGTGCTCACCTCCGATGAATCCGGCAAGTTCGTGGCGCCCAATTTGAGCGCTGGAAGATATTCGCTTCGCGTTGCCAAGGAAGGGTTTGGCGATCTGGTGACCACCGTGGACCTGCACGGCACTGCGGATCTGCCGCTTAGTCTGGCGATCAAGGCGCAAGAAACCAGCGTCACCGTCACCGGAAAGAGCACGGCGTTTGCGAATTCAGACACCATCTACCGCCAACTCCGCGACGATGGACTAGGCGACACATTCCGTTGCGAAAATTTCACACTGCCCGTAGACGTGGGGACTTTCGAGTTGAAATCAGGAACGATTACTTTCCTGGGAAGGATCAACAAACTTGAAACTGGCGCCGTGTTCGTCGGCCAGGGGCACTTCACGCTTAAACCCTTTGCTGTGCTTGATACAAACGAGATGGCGCGGCGTGCGGGCAGTCCGACGGCCGAGGAAGACTTCACCGAGGCAGTGTTTCGTTTCTCGCCGGACCAGTTTTCGCAATTCGCGGCGGCGCTGGGAAGCAGAGCGGAAACGCCGGCGGAGGCCGCGAGCGCCTTTCAGCACTGGAAGGATAAAGTTCGCCACCGCCACGAGGTACCCGAAGGACTAACGCAAGGCCTTCTCGAAAGCGAAACGATCGACAACGTGGACGCTGACGTGCTGGCCGCCCTATATAATCCGAAGCATCCGCCGTTTTTCAACGCCTACATGCACGGAACGCCTCACAAAGACCTGCGTTTCCTGCTGCGCGCCCGTGTGGGAGCGATTCCGCAGCTCGATTCGCCTGAGGAAGTGGCGCTGGTCAATTGCAACGGCGGCGGAATGGACGACGGCATCTGGTATTCGCAGCACCTGAAGTCCGAGTTTGCGGCCCGTACGGCAAGCTCGCAAGAGGACCGGCGCCTGTTTGCCACGCGCCGGTACAACATCGAAACGGTAATCGGGAAGAACGATCACCTATTCAGCCGCGCGACGATCACGTACGAGCCGCTGGTCCCCGGCGAGCGGGTGATGAAATTCGGGCTGCTTCCCACGCTGCGGGTGACGCGCGTGAGCGGTGAGAAAGGCGAGGACCTGCACTTCATTCAGGAAAGTAGAAAGGAGGATGGCTCCTTCTACGTCGTTCTCGATGAGGCCCCGGCGATGGGTCAAGCGCATTCGATTACCGTGGAATACGGCGGCGACAAAGTGGTGACCAATGCGGGCAGCGGAAGTTACTACATCGGGGCGCGCGAATCGTGGTATCCGAACCTGAACGGCTTCGGTGAAAAAGCGCTGTACGATCTCACGTTCAAGGTTCCGCCCTCGAATGTGTTGATCAGCGTGGGCAAGCTCGAGGAACAACACACCGAGGCAGGATTTGCCGTGACGCACTGGGTAACGCCGGTGCCGATCGCCGTCGCGGGATTCAACTACGGTCAATACAAAAAGATCGATTTCCCGGACAGTATCACGCATTACGAGATGGCCGGATATTATTTGACGGAATTGCCGGACAGTTTGCGGCGTTTTGGGGGCAACGCGTCCGGCGGCTTGGCCGGCAACCCGATGGCCAGCCAAGCGCTCAGCAGCATGGCTCCCGCCTCGATGACCAAGTACGCGCTGGATCAGGCTCGCGCGCAGATGCAGTTGTGCACATTCTATTTCGGCAAGGGTCCTTACGAAAACGTGTATATCACCGAACAACCGAATTTCAGCTTCGGCCAATCCTGGCCCAACCTGGTGTATTTGCCGATTTCCGCGTACATCGACTCGACCCAGCGATGGATGATGTTCGGCCATATCGACACAAAATTCAGCGGCTTCGTGCAGGAAGTGACGCCGCACGAGGTGGCGCATCAGTGGTTTGGGCACGCCGTTAGCTGGGCTTCCTATCACGACCAGTGGCTCTCGGAAGGATTTGCGGAATTTGCGGCGGCATTGTTTCTACAGCAAGCCGTGGGGCCGAAGTGGCAGAAGGACTATATCGATTTCTGGGAACGGCAGCGCGTGCGCATCCTCGAAAAAAATAATTTCGGCGTCTCGCCGAACGATGCGGGGCCGCTGTGGATGGGATTACGGCTCATTTCTCCGCGCTCCGGGCAAGCCTATCAGGGAGTGACTTATTCCAAGGGCGCCTATGTACTGAGCATGCTGAGGTCACTGATGCGCGCGGAATACGGCTCTCCCGGGGAACCCGATCAGGCTTTCATCGACATGATGCACGAATTCATGGAACGTCACCGGGATACGCCCGCTTCGACGGAATCTTTCAAGGCTGTCGCCGAAAAGCACATGACGAAGAAAATGGACCTGCAGCAGAATGGGCGGCTGGATTGGTTTTTTCGAGAGTGGGTCTGGGGCACGCAGGTGCCGCGGTACAATTTCAAGTACCAAGTGCAACCGGCGGAAGGCGGCAAATTCAAAGTGCAAGCGGAAATCACGCAGAGCGAAGTGGACGAGAATTTTGCGATGTTCGTGCCAATCTTTGCGGATTTTGGAAACGGCATGGTGCGCCTGAGTCAGGTGGCGATTCTGGGGAACTCCACCAAGACGTATACCTTGATTGTCGATCGCCAGCCGAAAAAAGTGGCCTTCAACGCCTACAAGGAAATTCTGGAACGCTGACATGCGCCAGAGTTCCTTGGTGTAGATGGCTGCGGATCACCTCCAGCTATGCATTTGGTGACCTCTTCATAGAAGCTCATGTCCCAGCCGTTCTTCCCGGGCGTGATTTATTTCTCTCAATGTGATGAGATGAAGGCCGCGATTTCTCGGGGGGATTCCTTTTCTATGACTTGGAAGCGGGTAGCGACGGCGGCGGTACTGATTCCGCTTGCAGTGGGGATTGTTTTGTGGGGATCGACGCCGGTGCTGGCGCTGGCCGTGGCGCTGGTGACGATGCTAGCGCTGTTCGAGTATTTTGCTTTGGGCGAAGCGATAGGGCATCGCGCTTATCGATTTTGGACGGCTACTTGCGCTCTTCTAATCGTGTACGTGCAATGGTTGGCCACCGTGGTGCGTTCGGGGGTTTTTGTTGGCTTTGCCTCTCCTTCGCGAATGACATGGAGCATGGTCCGAACGTTTCCGCGGACAGAGGATGCCATCTTTGTATTTGTGCTTGGCATTGCGGCGATCACGTTATTCACAAAGCGGCCGTTGGTCGAAACGCTTCCGTCGGCGGGAACTAGCGCCAGCGGACTCGTACTAGTGGCGTTTCCACTTTCCTATGCAATTCGGCTACACGGGTCTGGCACACAAGGGCCGGGGCTACTACTCTTCGCCATGGTCATTATCTGGGTGGGAGACACCGCGGCCTATTTCGTCGGCAGATCGATCGGCAAACACGCGCTGGCGCCGCACCTCAGCCCGAAGAAAACGTGGGAGGGGACTATCGCGAGTTTCGTGGGATCCCTGATCGTCGCTGTGGTGTTTGCGCGGTTTATGACTGTGCCGCTTCCGCATTTGCTGGGTATGGCGGCGGTAGGAAACGTGGCGGGGCAGGTTGGCGACCTTTTGGAGTCGGCTTACAAGCGCAGCGCAGGGATTAAGGATTCCGGTAGCATTCTGCCGGGGCATGGGGGAGTGCTTGACCGAATCGATGCGCTCATCCTCGCTATTCCGGTTGTCTGGTATTATTGGATATTGATCTGCGCTCCCAGATCATAGGCCAGAGGTCTTCCCACCAGCGGGCTGAGGAGACGAGAAAAGCGGCGGCGAGCCGCCGCACTCCACAAAGGGCATCTTGAAACAGTTATCCATATTGGGTTCGACGGGATCGATTGGGCGGCAGTGCCTTTCGGTGGTGGAGGCTTTGCCGGAGCGCTTTGGTGTGGTTGCACTGGCGGCGGGTGGCAATCTAGAAGAGTTGATCGGGCAGATCGAGCGGCACCAGCCGGAGATTGTTTCGGTTGGGGATGCTCGGCGGGCTGACGAGTTGTCACGTTTGCTGCGCGAAAAGGGAATCGCGCGGTTTCCGGAGATTCACCACGGCGCGGAAGGAATGTTGGCGGTCGGGACGCACCTCAAAGCGGACATCGTGGTATCGGCGGCGGTGGGAGTTGTAGGGCTGGAAGCGACTTACGAGGCGGTGAAGCTGGGCAGGACGGTGGCGCTTTCGAACAAAGAGGTGCTTGTTGCTGCCGGGGAACTGGTCATGGAGGCGGCTAAGAAGGCCGGGCGCGAACTCCTGCCGGTGGATAGCGAACACAACGCCGTACATCAATGCTTGCGTGGCGGAACGCACGGGGAAGTGCGGCGGCTGGTGCTGACGGCTTCGGGCGGACCGTTTCGAAAGACGCCGCTAGCGGCGCTAGCGAACGTCACGACGGAACAGGCGCTGGCGCATCCCAACTGGCGCATGGGAAACCGCATCACCATCGATTCGGCGACGATGATGAACAAGGGATTCGAAATCATCGAGGCGCGATGGCTGTTCGGGATGCGGCCGGACCAAATCGATGTAGTGGTGCATCCGCAGTCCACGATTCACTCGATGGTGGAATTTGTGGACGGTTCTATTTTGGCGCAACTCGGACCAACGGACATGCGCATGCCAATCCAATATGCGTTAACCTATCCGGAGCGGGTGGCATCCAACAATCAGGTGGCTCTCGATTGGCGGAAATTAAAGCGCTTGGATTTTGCGAAGGCTTCGACGCGGCGGTTTCCGTGCTTGCGGCTGGCGCGGGAAGCGATGAAAAAGGGCGGCGCTCTGCCGTGCGCGCTGAATGCCGCGGATGAGATTGCGGTGGCGGCGTTTCTGGAGCGGCGGCTTCCGTTCCTGGGGATTCCGGAAGTGATTGAGCGCGTGCTGGGACGCACACCGCGCGTAAAGTTTGAGAGGATGGAAGACGTGCTTACGGCGGATGCTGAAGCGCGTCGAATGGCGAAGGAAGAAGTAGAGCGGCTGGCGGTGACGGCCGCGGCGGCGACATAGAAAAGGGGCAGACCGATTTCATGAATACTTTGATTGGAATTTTTCTGGTTTTGGGCGTGATGATTCTGGTCCACGAGTGGGGACACTTCATCGTGGCACGATTCTTTGGCGTGCGCGTGGATGTGTTTTCCATCGGATTCGGGCCGCGGCTGTTTGGGTTTAAGCGGGGAGCGACGGATTACCGCATTAGCGCGCTGCCGCTGGGCGGGTACGTTCGAATGGCGGGGCAGGATTTGTCCGAGGTGGATTCGAATGACGTGGCGCCGACGGGTGCGCCGGACGAATTGATGAGCAAGCCGCGCTGGCAGCGGGCGCTGATTTCGTTTGCGGGCCCTACAGTCAACTTACTCATGCCGCTATTGCTGCTCGGCGGCTTCTATGCGATCAAGGGGCTGCCGTATCCTGCTTATCTGGACAAGCCGCTGGTCATCAGCGGCCTCCCAGAGACGAGCCCGCTGGCAAAAGCGGGAATCAAGGATGGCGATCGCGTTTTGACGGTGAACGACGTGGCGACGCCGACTTGGTCTAAGGCGAACACATATCTTCTTCAGGCGGCGCCTGAGGGAATTTTGCGCTTCCAAGTGGACCGGCAAGGCGAGCAGCGAACCGCGGAAGTGAAGGCGGCGGACATACAGAGCGTGGATCGCCCGCTCGGTAATCTCCCCATGCCTGCGATTGTGGGAACCCTGGAACCCGGGATGCCCGCGAGCCGCGCGGGGCTGAAGCGGGGAGATTTGGTTGTGGCGGTGAACGGGACGCCGGTGGGCAGCTGGTCCAATTTCTTCGACCAGATCCGGCATTCGAACGGGCAGATCCTGAATACTACTGTGAAGCGCGACGGCCGCGAGATGAACATTGTGATTCAGCCGGCACAAAGCAAGGATGAAGAGGGCCAGTTGGCGTGGCGGATCGGGATGGCCCCAGGAATCGAGTGGGCCTTCAAGGATATGACGTTGGCGGCGTCGGTAAGGGAAGCTACGGACGAAACGTTAGGCGCCACGGTGAAGTTGTTTGGAGTGATCGGCAGGCTGTTCTCCGGGAAATTGTCGGTGAAGCAATTGAGAAGTTTTGTGGGCATCGCACAGCTTGCGGGACAGGCAGTCGCGGAAGGGCCCGTCGACGTCATCAATATGATGGCGATGATCAGTTTGAACCTGGGGATCCTAAATCTCCTGCCAATCCCCATTCTGGATGGAGGAAATATCCTGCTGCTGACCATGGAAGGAATCCGGCGGCGCGATTTCAGCCTGGCGTTCAAAGAGCGTTTCGTGCAGGTGGGATTGGTGTTCCTCTTGGTGTTCTTTGCTTACGTTATGTACAATGACGTGGTGCGGTTGCTGCCCACCCATTCCTAGAGCGCATCCGCCGCACGAGCGGAGCACAGCAAATGGCTGCTGTTTCACCTTCCCACCGGGTTTCCACCGGGGAACGCCTCAACACTGCAGAGACAACGGGTAAGCTTCAACAGGCTGCGGGAGCGCGCGGCATTCGAATGACGCGGCAGCGGCGGGTCATCCTGCAAGTGATGGACGACGCCGAGCAGCATCTGGACGTGGACCAGATCCTCGAGCGAGCGCAGAAAATCGACTCCGGCGTTCACCTGGTCACCGTCTACCGCACGATTGACCTTCTCAAAAAACAAGGATTGATTGACGAGCTGGATTTGCTGCATCTGCGCGGCGACCGGCATTACTACGAAACGCACGGGCCGCGGGATCACATTCACGTGGCATGTTTGCGGTGCGGGAAAGTGCGCGAATTCGAGAGCCGCTTGTACGAGCAATTGAAGGAACAGATTGCGCGCGACTTTCACATGAAGGTGACCATGTCGCGGACGGAAGTGGGCGGCTACTGCGAAGAATGCCTGCAAAAGAAGGGCAGTGGCGAGTGACGAGTGGCGAGAAAAGAGTTGGAAGGTTCGCAGGTTTGAAGGTTAAAGGTTTGGAGGGCAGAAGAGGCTAGCGAAAAGCAGCCCCACCGTTCATCCCGCAAGACCAGCGGGATGGGGCGGAGATGCAAACCCCGCAAGGATGGGCCACCCGCCCTCTCTCCCATAAAGCGCATTTACTACGCGAGGCCATTGGGCGCGGCGGGCTCAACGGAGGGGGCTGCGCTCAAGATAAGCGCTCTCGGGACCAAAGTCACGCGAAAATCCGCGAACTCCTCATCGAGAATCCCCGAATAGATAACGAATAGGCCTACGGCACCGTCAATGAGGACTTGCGACACAAAGGGTACTATTGTACGCATCGGGCCGCCCAGCGCGGCGAGAATGCCAATCGTCATACTTAGAGCTATAGAACCAGCGATCCTGAGAATCACGGAGTAGACAACATTGCGCCAGATGAATTCCCACCAGACGCGCAGTGTTCGCTGAAGGGACAGGGACAAAGGCTCGTTACCAGAAGCAGGAGCGCGGGGCAGCAATGCGATGGAGAAAGAGTGGAATCTCTTTCGCAGAATGCGCCAGATACCAAGCATCGAAACCGCCGAGACGACGGCATAGGGCAATATCCGATTAGCCCACTGCACAACTTGGGCTGAAAGCGTGTCATTTTCCCAGGCCTTCCGCAGCAGGACCGAGAGAACGACGATGATGATGAACGAAATCAGGGATGTCGGCCAGTAGTAGGCCCACCAAATCCGAAGGCTATGGCTAAGGTTAGGCTGTAGGTAATTTTCCTGGGACGGAGATGAGCGCTCGAGCGAAGCTGTTTCGAAAGAGCCGGGGTTGCTTAGCATTGCCTTGTGTCCATGATGCGCCGGGTGACGCAGTGTGGCACCTTTCCGCTGAAAAGCCAAGGCGGCGGCGCATTACTTTCCGGTTTTCAAAAGGTAAAAGTTTTGCCGTCGTCTGCCACTGCCAAGAGAAGCTGTGGCGAGTGGCGAGCGCGAAGATCGTCGGAACGTTTGCACGTCTTAACGTCGGCGGAAAATAGAAACTAGAAGAAGGAAAAAAGAAAGACCCCACCCTTGCATGAAACAAACCCGCAAGGATGGGCCACCCAAAGGCGATTTCGGAATTAAGCCGCGGCCACCCGCCTCAGTCTGGCCCTGATTCGTCGTCAAAACCGTCGTGCATCGAGTGGGAGCCGTATTTGCCACTTTCACGACAAGGATGGGCGTAATCCTTCGTGTGGTCGAGCCTGTCCCTGCTATTTAGTTCTGCCCACGTGGCGCCTGGGGATGGCTTCTTAGCAACAGGGTTCCTCGGGTGCCACGAAGGTGTAGCAGTCGCTACCGTGCCACCCTTTCTGGACTTCCCTACGAGTCTCACAGGACACTTACTCGCCAGATGCTTTTGAAGACGATCTTGCCTCACGGAGGTTCCGCACCCCGGGCACCGCGTCAATGCGACTCCAGATTTAGCTTTCGCGGTAGTCGTGCTGCAGTTGCCACGTAGGTGATTTCTCAAAGCTTCTCTGCAATCGAAAAGAACAAGGCACCGTGGACACCTGACACCGCCCGGCGCGCGCTTCGGATCACCACTCAATTGACTGACAGAGGCAGCTTGACTGTTTGTATGAATGGGCGGTACCGGAGGCTCGAATCGCGCTGGATTAGGATGCCGATCCTTAGTCGCAGACGAAATCGCTGGTTCTTTTCCCACGCTTGAAATCAGAGATCCTTGCTGAATTCCACCATGCCGCCGGTTCATATGGCGGTGCAATCTCGATACGAGGACCCCGCAAATTGGACAGGGAAGATTGGGGCGACGAACACGCCCAGGGCCTCCCCAACTTATGCGTAGTTCCTGCTGACCAATCCCAGCAGGAAGTCCCATTTCGGCCTCGACATAGCCTCGACCTGCGCAGTACCGGCAATTCTCATTTGATCCCTGACAAACGCACGGACGGGTGTTCATCTTGACCTCCACGCCACACAGCGGCTGTCATGTATCTTGCCGTCTACGACAGCCTGCTCGGCCCGCTTCAGTCGCGCAACGAAGGCGATTCTATGTTCTGTCGGTCCTAAATGCTATAGAAACTCGGAAAACTCGGGGACGGAAACTCGGAAACTCGAAACTCGGGAAACTCGGGGACAGACGGAACGTTTTCTCATATTGTTTGAAAGACTCGCTTTGTTCAGAATCAGTGGAGATTTTCAGAACCCGGGGAAACTTCCCGTCTGTCCCCAGTTTCCTCCACGAAGCTGCGAATCCTTTCAAGTTGCTCTGCCATTAGATGACTCTCCTTTTACCGGACGCAAGAGTCGGGCACCTTCTCCCACACGCTGCAGTGGTCGTAAACGCGCCGTTGGAAATAGTGGAAAGCCGAACCGATGTTGACCTGAACGTTCGGGGCAAACTTCTTCATCGTGTCAGCTAGAGCCCTCTTGAATTCGCTGTTCAGGTGGTACACGACATCATCTATTTTTACTTCTGCCATACGTTTCCTCCTGAGCACTCATTGTATGCCCTGTCGTCTGAGGGCGCTATAGCACGAAATGAAACGACTCCGATGAACGTGGTATTCTGGATTCAAAGGTAGTGAGAGCGCATGGGCAACTCGCCAACCACCACGAAACCAGCAGCGTCGGCTGCGGCCGCAAAGCCGGCCTCCGTGACGTTCCGTGATTTCCTGGAATCTTGGCCGCCGGATGCCCTGTCATATGTTTCGGATCTGTTCACTCCCGAACTGTACTCAAGCGGTAGATACCTCGCCACGCCTCAGATTGAGCTGCACTGTGATAGCGACCTCTGTAAAGGGGTTCGATGGTTCAAATATACGGACTCAAATTACATCTCGGGCAAGCTTGATTACAAGTTTGTGAAATATCTGTGTAACAACTGCGGCAAAACCCAGAAGGTGTTCGCCCTATTAGTGATACATGATGGCAGCTCGGGTACGTTTGGCCGGGTGCAAAAATTAGGTGAATTTCCAACGTTCGGGCCGCCTACGCCTCCGCGCGTCATAACGCTGATTGGACCGGACCGTGAACTGTTCTTGAAGGGCCGCCGCGCTGAACTACGTGGGCTTGGAATCGGGGCTTTTGCCTACTATCGCCGTGTAGTCGAAGAGCAGAAGGGCCGAATCATCGAGGAGATCGGAAAGGTTGCGATGAAGGTAAAACCATCCGAAGAGACGGCCGGACTCTTTGCCAAGGCCCAAGGTGAAACACAGTTCAGCACTGCAATTGAGATGATCAAGGACGCCTTTCCACAAGCTATTCTAATTGATGGACACAACCCGCTGACTCTGCTTCACAGTGCCCTAAGTGAAGGGCTTCATGCTCAAACCGACGAGGAGTGCCTGGACTTTGCCACCAGCATCCGTGTTGTTC
>Ga0207078_1106_pt1 | contig 10450 bp, 4 predicted proteins | sample Alteio_BWMinHeat_60_FD_153579 | JGI IMG/M metagenome (GOLD analysis project Ga0207078, IMG submission 153579) | Enriched cells from forest soil in Barre Woods Harvard Forest LTER site, Petersham, Massachusetts, United States -... | ecosystem: Environmental > Terrestrial > Soil > Temperate forest >... | reverse complement strand
CTGACCACCACGTTGGCCCTGGGCGTCAAATACCCGATCACCATTACCAGGGACCCAAGTGTTGTCTTTAACCCGTTGAACCGGTCTGTGTTTATAGACTGGAACGGCGACGGCCTGTTTACGGGGCCTGGCGAAGAAGCTGCCGAGGACTCCAATTCCCTCTCAACGAGCTGGACAGGGAGTATCACAGTCCCAAAAACTGCGAAGGTTGGGGCAACGATCATGCGTATAGCAGTAAACATAGGCAAATACAGCAACAAGCCCTGCGGCCAGAACGAGTTTGGCGAATACCAGGACTACCTGGTCTATATCGTGCCGTACAGCCAGCCGCCTGTCATTGCCTTAATAGGCCACCAGGGGCTTACCGACACCATAAAGCTTGAGCAGGGCACCTGTTTCACGGAGCCGGGCTACAAGGCCACCTCCCTGTTGTACGGGGACCTCACCAAATCGGTTTCGGTCACGGTGAACACGGGCAGCCCGGGCTACAGCTGCGTGGTTGCCGGCACCTATGTGTTCAAATACAACGTAACGGACTCAGCGGGCAACAAGGCCATTACCCAGTACAGGGTGGTTCAGGTGACCAAAGACGTCACGGCGCCGGTCCTTGTGATTGCGAAGCCCGACACCACGGTGAGGGAGGTAACGGCAGTGCCGCTCACCCCGTTCCCGGCACCGGCGGTAATCAGCGCGCTTGACCTTGTTGACGGTGACCTGTCGGCCAGCGTTACCAACGATGCATCTAAAGTGACCAGCAACATATTAGGGTTCTACACCATTACATACACCGTCCAGGACCTCAGCGGCAACGTCGCAAAGGTTTACCGCTGGGTGCATATCATTGACACCATCCCGCCGGTGATCACCCTTATAGGCGGTTCCCCGGTATCGGTTGAGGTCGGCACCCCGTACACAGACCAGGGCGTCAGCCTTTCGGACAACTATGACCAGGTATCTTATCTGAACAAACACCTGGTAACGGTGAGCTCGGTCGACACCTCCAAACTGGGCACCTATAAGGTGACCTATATATTGTCGGACGCCTCGGGGAACCAGGCGCTAAAAGTGGTGCGCATCGTGAACGTGGTTGACACCATCGCCCCGGTGGTGAGCCTCAACGGAAACCAGTTTGACACCATCGAGGTGTTCCACCATTATGCAGACCTTGGCGTATCGGCAAGCGACAACTACAAGTCACCGGCCAATGTGGTGAACACGGCGGTAAGCGGCACCTTTTACAAGGCCTTCCCTAAGGGCATCCCGGGCAAACTGGGCCCTTACAACATTGTCTATACCACCACCGACGGGTCAGGGAACAAAACAGTGGTCACCAGGAACCTGTTTGTCGTTGACCGTACCCCTCCGGTGGTCACCCTGAAGGGCGACCCGGACGTATCGGTATGCCGCTGGGCAAACTATATTGATGCCGGCTACAGGGTAAAGGACAATTACTACGACAGCACAAAGATCACCGTGACCAAAATAGGTTCGTTTGTGACCCAGGGCGGGACAACAGTGGAGAACCTGCTCTCGCTGCAGTACATGGCAGTGGACGGGTCAGGCAACATTGGGTATTCTGCAAGGCGTAACATCCTTGTGAAATCAGCGAATGAATCCCCTTGCTCATCTTTGGGTATTGAACCAGGCCTTGGCCTTGAGAAATACATTACGGTTTATCCGAACCCGAACAACGGTGTGTTCACCATCACCGCAAACCTTCCTTCACAGGAAAAAGTGCAAATGACGGTGACCAACATGCTGGGCCAGGAGATAGCAGTGGTATATAATGGCGTTATGCGGGCAAACAGCTTCCAGGTTGACTTGAGCAACCAGGTAAGCGGGGTTTACTTGTTGAACATCGTATCGGGCAACCAGTCCGTCACAAAGAGGATTGAAATAGCTAAATAAATTTTTCTGTTGCTCTCGCGTCTTATGACAGGCGGACGGCATAGCAATTGATAAAAACCCGCTTCTTTACCGAGAAGCGGGTTTTTTTATGCTCATTTATCGAATAGAAAATTAGGGAATTAATTTTATCAAGTTTGGTTTGGTGAGCAATAAAGTATAATAACGATCAAAATATGATAATTAATTGTTATATTTGAGGTAGGTATGTCTTTTCGCAAATTTGAATCCTTATAAATGCCCTCGAGTTATAGAAAATAAAATGCTCAAACCCGAATTTATTTTACTCAAAAGAAGGTTATTGCTCATCTTTTTGATGCAGGTACCTTTCTTAACTGCAAATGCACAAGCGCTTTCAGGAACATACACAATTGGAAGTGCGAGTGGTTCAAATTATTCATCTTTTACAAGTGCTGTCACTGACCTTGTTTCCAAAGGTGTAAACGGTGCCGTCATCTTTCTAGTCGCACCCGGAAATTACAATGAAGCAATAAGGATCCCTTTCGTTGCAGGGGTCAGTGCATCAAATACAATCACTTTTACGGGAGCGGGTATTGGCAGCGGCGGAACAAGAATTTATTATTCGCTTAGCACGTCAGGTACCTCTGTTATATACCTTGATAGCGCATCGTATGTCACTATCGGTAACATGACGGTAGAGAATACCAACCCCTCTACATCCCTTTTTGGGATTTATCCGGCTTGTATTGGCACAAGGCATGATCACAACAATACGATAACAAATTGCAACATTAAAACGGCTATCAGCACGAGCACACAATACAATGTGGTCGGTATTCATCTTTTTTATTGCAGAAACGCCACTATCATTAACTGCCATGTTTCAGGAGGGTTATTTGGCATATACAATGAGGCTTATTCCGGAAACCCAAAAATAACCTTTGGAAGTACGCTTATTAAAGGTAGTCGATTTGTAGGGGCATATTATAATCATATTTACGGATTGAGCAACACGTATGGCCTTTCAAATGACGTGTATGATGGCAACACTTATGATTCTTCTACCAGTCCCTATATCTCTGCTATCCAATTAAGTTATGAAAATGGGGCCACTATTAAAAACAATGTTACCAACGGTAATGTTGCCTCCTATTTGCCCATAGAAATTGACTACCCGAACTATGGTTATAATACGCAGCCGTTTATGGTTTACAACAATATGGTTGGCAATTTTCAATACCAGGGCTTGTATATTGATGCCTATAATACGAGTAACCTCAATATGTTTGTACTTCACAATACAATAGATGAAGAAAACAACAAACCATCAGACATTATATATGCCACTTTTTCGTCGAGTAGCGGCTGTACAATAAAAGATAACCTGTTGAGCGCAAACTCTCCGGCAATCCCGTTATATATATATACCTCAGTTTCCACAAAAGGCCTCATGGTAGATGGAAATGACTATTACAATACAGGGGGGGCAGCACTGGTGACTTTAAACAGTGCCTCTTTTACGACTCTTATAGGTTTTCAAAGCTATGTTTCAGCCCAGGGATGGTCTTTATATGACAATAATATAAAACCACAATATAAATCCAAAAGAGACCTTCATCTTGACCAGAGCGTCACAAATCCTTCAGGTGTTTATGCCGGGATTGATGTAGATATTGATGGTGATGCAAGGTGCAAGCTCTTCCCAACTACAGGGGCAGATGAATCAACTTTTGGTACGGGAAAACCATTTGTAAAGATATATCTCCCTTCAAAGATTTATCCTAACAGCCCTACTTATGTGTTTCAATCGGCAAAGCCCGGAGAAGCTAAAAGACATGCATGGTATGTGAACGGGATACATGTGAGTGATTCGATCGTTCTATTAACTGATCAATTTGTAGTCGGGCAAAACACTCTAAAGCTCGTTACATTTACCTGCTTTAGTTCTGATTCTGCTACAGAGATTTTTAATGTTACTAACCCTACCGCTGTGCCTTCTACTGATTTTATTGTTAATTTTAACAGGATCCATACAAATGATATTGTCACTTTTCATGACCTGAGTTCTAATGGACCCACTAAATGGCTATGGGTCATTACTCCAGATTCTATCATCAGCGGTGGAATTAAGATACCTTCCATAAAATATACTTATGGCAATTTACATTATCAAAACCCACAGGTAAAATTCTTATTTCCAGGTAAATACAGAGTATGTCTTACAGCGAGCAATGGTATTGGCAAGGGTGCCAATATTTGTAAAAATGATTACATTGTAGTAGTGCCCGCCGTCATTTTGGGGACAACATCAGTAGTGCATGACCCTGCGGGAGACCTTTATGACAATGGAGGCCCAAACGGGGATTATAATTATGACCCTAAGATTGAATCGATCATTATAGACCCTTGCGCTGATAGTGTTTTTCTTACTTTCAGTGCATTTGACCTGTACTGTGGTTATGATTATTTAAGGCTATTTGAAGGCAGGAACATGAATGGTAAAAACCTTTCAGTGCCATGCACAAACACAGGATCTTTTGATGGATATGGGCCAGGGTTTACGGGCGGTAAAGCCTATCCCGGAGGCTGTGGCTACCAATGCATGCCCAATGTGCTGACACCTGATACCTTTAAGGCCAAACAAGCTATGTTCATTGAAATGGTATGCTATGCAGCTTATCAAAGTGCGGGATTTGCTGCACACTGGTGGAGTACTCCCAGAAAATCGCCCAAACCAAAAGCTTCTTTTACAAGTTCTGCGGATTCGGTTTGCACCAACAGGCAGATAAATTTTATCAATACCACAACCATAGATCCAAAAGATCCCGCCACATTTATTTGGGACCTTGATGGGGATATAACAACATTTGAATGTATTGGAACCTGCCCTGCAGCCTCTTATGTATATTACTTGCCAGGGGCATTGCGTGTGAGCCTCATTGCCATCAATTGCGGAGGTTCTGATACTGCAATCCATGACATAACAGTCTATACGCCCGCACCGCCAAAAGTTACTTTCAGCGCTGATAATATGACGCCTACAACCAGCGAATACGTCAATTTTACTGAGATGGCGCAACAATGTATTGAAAATTATAAATGGACCATCACTCCTTCACCGGGAAATAATACAGGGACGGTAACCTACATAAATGGAACAAATGCAAAGAGCCCTAATCCACAGGTTACTTTTTCTGACATTGGATACTATGATGTAAAATTATATGAAGATAATTTAACGGGCACCCAAAAAGATTCAACTGCTATTTCAAAATATATTTATGTAAGGCCTCCTTATTGTGTACCTCAGGTTGTGACACTCGACCAGCAAGTAGGTATTTTTAAAGTCATTTTCAACGGGATAAATAATACTACTGCACAGGCATCCAAGCAATACACAAATTTTGTAAATAATCCTACTTTGTCAGCCACTGTGGCAAAGGGGCTTACTTATTCTCTTACATTGACCCGTAATCCTTTACTACTAACGGAGGCTATCAATCGGGACATTTATTTTGACTGGAATGCCGATGGCAGTTTTGTAGGGAAAGGGGAAATTGTAGCATCCGACTCAAATTCCACAACATCAACCTTTAAGGTAAACATTACCATTCCTCAATTTGCAAAAGTAGGTGCCACTGTCATGCGTATTGCAGTTAACAGGGCTGCATATAGCAATAAGCCGTGCGGCACGAACGAATATGGTGAATACCAGGATTACCGGGTTTTTATCACTCCATATAATATCCTTCCTGTCATTACATTAAAAGGGCAGCAGGGCTTAAAGGATACTATTAAGGTTGAACAAGGCTATCCATTTATGGAACCCGGCTATTCTGCTTCTGCTTTTCTATACGGTAATATTACTAAAAATGTAAAGAGAACCTCAAGATTAGTCGGGAGCATTAATCCTGCTGATTCATTTAACAGCCTTGTTGTAAATAACCTGTATATATTTAGTTATAATGTAACTGATTCCGCCGGTAATAATGCGATTACCCAATACAGAATCGTAAGAATAACCAAAGATAAAACGCCTCCGAACCTCCTCGTTGTAAAACCGGACACTATATTAATTGCCGTTACAAGCAAACCTCTTAATGTCGCAGCCCCAAAAGTTATAAGTTCCATTGACCTTATTGATGGGCCAAGAAGTGTGACCATTGATAGCAGTGTAAAAATATTAACCAATGTTGTGGGCGTTTATATTGTTACCTACACCTCCGCTGATAAAAGCGGAAATACCATAAAAGTGTATCGTGTATTTAAAGTTATTGATACTATAAAACCTGTATTATCTCTTATAGGACATGCAATTAGAAAAATAGAAGTTTATTCATCCTATTCGGATTCAGGTGTGCTTGTCACGGACAATTATTATTCGGTTGCCGTCCTGAAACCACTGATAAAAGTCAAAAGCAATCTTGATACTAGTAAAACTGGCGCCTACAAAATTATTTATAATGTAACAGATCCATCTGGCAATAAGGATAGCGTGATCAGAATCGTGATCGTAATGGATACTATTAAACCGGTTATCAAACTAAGAGGGGCATTAGTTGACAGCGTAGAAGTCTTTAAAACTTATAAGGATCCCGGCTTTATAGTATCAGACAACTATGATAAACCAATTGATATTTCAATGGTAATTACAGGATCATTCTTTGCACAATATCCTTTAGGAAACGCGAATATAATTGGGCCCTATAGCATCATTTATACAGCCACGGACAAGGCTGGGAATACCTCAACCATAACCAGAAAGATAAAAGTGCAGGACAGAACTGCCCCGGTTATCTCCCTTATCGGATCGCAGTCCTTATCGGTGTGCAGATGGTTCAAATATATAGATGCCGGCTATACATTGAGTGATAATTATGATTCCATAAAAAACCTTAAGGTTGATACCTTTGGCAATTTCAGGACGCAAGGTGGCACTACTATTGAAAACCTATTAACGCTACGATACAGAGCGACAGATTTATCTGGTAATGTTGGGCTATCAGAACCGCGTATCATCAGCGTGAAAGCATCAACAGATGCAAGCTGTGCCAGTGGAATAGACCCAGGCCAAAGCCTTGAAAAATATATCAGTATATACCCGAACCCCAATTCAGGTATATTTAAGGTTAACGGAAACCTGCCAATGGCTGTACCTGGGAATGCAACTTTGCATATTTCAGTTGCGAATATGCTCGGGCAACAAATTGAGATAGTTTATGATGGCATCTTAACCAATTCAGTCTTTTCACATACAGTTGACTTTAGAAATCAGCCCAGCGGTATCTACATGTTGACGATTGCGACTGGTAATGAAGTGATTACAAAGCTGATTGAGGTGCAGAAGTGAGATATTCTTATCTCCTGAATGACTCTATATGAATGTTATAGACAAGTCTTGAAATCGCGATAATACAAATTTGGTTATTATTTCTGAACCATAAATTCTTTAACAGCTATGGTGTTATTACTATTGATGCTTATGAAATACAAACCGTTGTTAAATTGGCTCATGTCAAATGAAACGGAATGACTTCCTTCGGTTTGGATGCAGGATTGAACTATCTTAACTTTTTGACCTAAAGTGTTATATATATCAATATTTACTGGAGCAGCGTTAAAAAGGTTATAAGAAATAACAGTCTGTCCGAATGTAGGGTTAGGATATAGGTTGATGTTATGAACTGGGGAATTTTCTGCCGTTTGGATACCTGTGCTCCATCCTAAAAGAGGCACCTGAGTAGCATTCAATACTTCATTATAAGTTGGTTCGGGAGAATAGTTTGCAACAAATGCTACAAGATAGATATCTTCAGGCTTATTGGCACCTCTGCCCGACGCTGTAGAGTACCAGGCATCTGAGACTGGGGTTCCGGAATATTTAACTTTAGTTTCTGCGGGCAAAGTATAGGTATATGTCTTTGTGAAGGATGTACTTGGAGAGATGATTTCATTCCCGGATTGGTCTCCGGTTATTGATGCCCCAAACGACCCGGTTATAGCTTTCCTTACCACATACTCATGCAAATAACCAATTATACTAGCAGGTTCATTATAAAATGGGTTGGCAGGATCATTGCTAACTACTGGTGACCATAATTTACTGATAAAATTATGCTGGTTCCATCCCAATGGACTCATGTATGGCTCAGAGTTAGAACCACGTACATTGTTTTCGCAGATGTAGGTATTAATCCTGATATCGCCGCCGGCATAATCCGTAAAATTACCAGTAACAGTAAAGGAAATTTGACGCGTTGATGGATCATAAGATTTTGTCAGGATGTCAAGTTTTACTGGCACACTTGTAGTTTGAGATTGTTCTCCATATCCCTGATCCCAGTAAGTACGCGTAAAGGCCGGTGACTGCTTATAATATGCCTGCTGATCAGCCAGTATTGTAGGATCCTCAGTAAATAAATGTCTGTCAATGGTAGCAAAAGGAGAATAGAATTGTCCATATCCAAAAAAGTTCGCAAAATCTGCGCTTTCAGGTGTTGTCATAGAATCAGTTGTATGATGGGTTACCACAATCATTCCAGGATATTTCGATTTCATCGTTTTGATTACATTATGTGCGTCAGGGTCCCATCCACACCATGCTGTATTTATTTCTTCAATAAGTGGCTTTTTTACTGCATTATTGATTCCGTTTATTACAAATATTTTTTGATTAGTCGTATCATTTGATTTATTATCATCTGTTGTCCCATTTATGTTACTCAACCAAATCTTTATGAGATGAAATTTTCCGGCTCCTGAGGCAGAATAAGGGTTACTATGGCTAAAAATATAACTTCCACCATTATGTGCAATAGTAATGCCTGTCAAATTATATACTTGTGGAGCACCATTATCTGCTGCGTAGTTGACATTAATACTTGTAATAGGTGCTGACCCATTGTTAACAATAGTACCACTCACCACCGCCTGCTCGTTAATAATAAATGTGGGTAAGGTTCTTCTAAAGGCATTGTCAGAACCTACTGCCGCAGTAATGCCGCCATCATTTACAGGTTGAACACCATATCTAAAATTATAGACGAGGTCTTTAGCATTGGCGCCCGTCCCTTTCGGGTTTGGTGGCCCTAAAGTTGGACTTCCTTCGACCATGGTACCCAAAGTCCCATCTGAATTTTGAGTCCCAATCAGAGCATTATTACTAATATTCGAGATATCAGTAGTGTGTACAATATCAAATCCGCCAGCTTCATAGAGACGAATTGAAAATATTAAAAAATTACCACTTGAGGTAGGCATAAAAGGACTACCAGCTTTAGATACATAATACCATTCTATTACATGTACGCGGTTCGGCGCTGATCCATAATTAAAAGTCCTGATAGAAGGTGTTAAGTTATAAGATGGGTTTGTTTTAACCTCGAGATCAGTCCATAATGCAAAAATTGCATTTTTTGGGGTTGCTTTTGCTGTATCAGGCAAACTTTTGCTATTAGCTACACTTTTGGTAGCTGTTGGGTCAAAAGTAATGTATCCATTATCGCTTGCCTTATAAGATGTGACAGATTGGCCATAAAAGGACCAAGAGAATGGAATCGGTTGCGAGCTTGATAATTGCTCATTTGCTGGTGCAGCGAGAATAGTGGTTGGCGCAGGCAAAATACCCGATGCAGCCCAATTAAACGGAGCAAAAGTGCCCGTAGAATTATAATACCAGTAGCCTGGTCCACCAGCATGGGCAAAGCTTAACGACAGCATAAACATGCCCAGGATAAGTAATGTTTTCTTCATTTTTTGTTATTATTATTTAATTAACCTTATTCTTGGACAATTTACACCATTTCTGTAGAACAACAATTTTTTTTGAGAATGCCGGGCAAATTCAATAATAAAGGAGGTATTGTGCTATAAAAAAAGATCAAGATAATTTACAAACCACAATTCCTTGAAAGTGTTCACACTTGCATATTGCGATCTCAGCTTATAAAGACTCAATATAATAATGGTACCACCCTCTTATTCCCCAAAATGCCCGAACTTTGCAGAAGTCAACTACCAATGGCCAGAATATTTTAACTTGGTAGGTTTTAAAACCTGAAAGGTTCTAAAATCAGCCACTAACTCATCAAATCACAGGTACAGACAAGGCACTCCTTATTATCTAACAACATAAAATATGCTCACTTCTGCCGACATCATATTCGAAGACAATCACATCATTATTGTTCAAAAGGAAGCCGGCATCCCAACACAGGCAGATGAAACGGAGGATATGTCGCTTTTTGAAATGGTGCAGGCCTTTATCAAACACAAATACAAAAAACCCGGAGACGTGTATTTGGGATTAGTGCACCGGGTTGACAGGCCTGTGAGTGGACTTGTGATGTTTGCCAAAACAAGCAAAGCAGCATCAAGGCTCAGTGAGATGTTCCGCGACAGGCAAATAGAGAAAACCTACCTTGCCATTACTGCCAAACAGCCACCCCAACTTGAGGATACGCTCACACATTATATCTGGAAAGACAAGGAAACAAACAAAGCGTATTGCTATAAAAAAGAAAAAAAAGGCAGTAAATGGGCCAGTCTTGATTACAAGCAATTGCAGGAATCAGGTAAGAACTAT
>Ga0207078_1120_pt1 | contig 10479 bp, 6 predicted proteins | sample Alteio_BWMinHeat_60_FD_153579 | JGI IMG/M metagenome (GOLD analysis project Ga0207078, IMG submission 153579) | Enriched cells from forest soil in Barre Woods Harvard Forest LTER site, Petersham, Massachusetts, United States -... | ecosystem: Environmental > Terrestrial > Soil > Temperate forest >... | reverse complement strand
CGTAGCTTGTCCTGTTGCGATAAGAAAATGGAGAAAAAGCTCCTGCCAATCTGAACGGACCTCCCGGATGAGGGTAAATAGTTTTTTCTTTATCGTAATGATCTGAATCTTATTGATCACAGTTTCGATATCCTGCAGCTGCAAGATACAGTCTTTTAGCGTAGTATCTCCCTCTTTTACCGGAAAATGACTATCTAAAAGAGAGAGGGCCTGCAACTCCTGGCTTGGCGTGACTTTGGGGTCTTTGCAAATACCGGCCAATGTATCATATAACGTTTGTTTTATTTCTTCCTTTTTAAGGATATTGGGAAAATCGCGTATAAAATTGTAGGAAATCTGAAGGATTTCATCAACACTTGACGCTTTTTTGAGGATTTCAGAAAAGCGGTCTTCGTGCATGGCGGCGACTTTCCGTAAACGAAATTCCCCTTTAGATCCTTCAGGAGAATCGATCATGGGATCTTTTTTTATTTTGGCACGGGCGCCCTGCCACCATTTTGTCCACTCTTTTTCCGGGATGACCCGTTCACACATCTCTGTTTTAATCTCTTGCGCGCTCATCGGGCCTAAATCTGCAAGCAATAATTTGATCACCTCTGCAGGATTTTCTTTTGCCTGGCTTTCTAAATTGTCGGCGTCAGCGAACCTGCGTGCCAGGAAATGGGTGCTTGGAAGCGGGGTAAGCATTTTAAATGCATTTGTATAGGTAATGTGCTTACGTCCCGGAACATTTTCGAACTCGATGGAAAGCTGTTCGCGAACAAAGGAATTTTCCATAATTTCCCCGGTCCCCCACCCTCCGGCATGAAAAACAAAATGTCCTTTGCTGACATGGGCCAAAAGATCATAGTTGGATAATGCACCTTGAAAGTTATCCCGGGGACGCAATCCGACTAGACGCAATCTGTCGTGAAATTCAGCCTGATTCCCATAGCGTTGTTTAATTGCCTCCAAAGAGAGGTCGCCTAAGATTTGCGTATTCGTCACCTGAAGATCGATCAGGTATTTAAGCAATGTGTAGGAGTCATCCTGATTTTCGACCATTTGCCAAAGAGGCAATGCCGTTTCCACCAGTTGGCCAAATAATTTTGAAAATTCGGATAATTTGATCATTTTTAACAGTTCAATGAACTCTTCTGCTTCAATTTGATCGCTTTTAGAATATTCTTCCCACAATTGCAAAAATTTAGAAAAATCGCGTTGATTAATTTGTACCTGAAAATCTTCTAAATAGCCCATTATAGTTACCCTTCTTTAAGATTTTATTGAGGTTATAGAAAGTATATTCCTAGTTTCTTTTTCGGGCAAGTGTTTATAGTACGTAACGTGAATGGAGAATTGGTTTCGTGCCCTTGCCCGTGCCCGACTGTATGTATTGTTTACCAACACGCGCAAGGAGGCATGGAACATAAAATCGCTTCGGGATTTCCTCCGGAAAGAAAACCAAAACGGGTTCCCCGGTCATACAGTAAATTGAATTCCGCATAGTGGGCCCGCATTTTTTGCTGCAAGTTTTTTTCTTCTTCGGAATAGGACTGCAGGCAGCGCTTTTGGTAGATGGGCATAATGGCTTTGGGAAAATCGCTCCCCAGAGTTTGCCACATCTTCAAATCGTTTACGGGATCATCGGTCCGGTAATGATCAAAAAACACTCCTCCCACCCCCCTTTCTTTTTTCCAATGGGGGATATAGAAATATTCGCGCGCATTTTGAGAAAATTTCGCATAAAGTTCGCCATTTACGCTGTCTAAAGAATCTTTGGCAATCTTATGAAAATGAGTGGTGTCTTCAGGATAGGCAAACCCCATTGGAGTTAAGTCATATCCACCCCCAAACCACCATTTTTTTTCCGTTTCGATATAGCGGATATTCATGTGAACCGTGGGGCTATGGGGGTTTTGCATGTGGGTAATAATGCTGATCCCCGTCGCAAAGAAAGGCCCGGAGCTTTCATCTGTCGGAAAGTGCGCCCCGCTCACCCCGGACCAGTTCACAGCCGCTTTTTCAAAAACATCGCCTCGTATCAGCGAGATCTCCCCCCCTCCTCCGGAAGTGTGCTGCCAATGTTTTCTCTCAAAACGATGGCGGGATGGTTCAAGCGTCTCGAAATGATCGATGATCTGATCGCGTAAACTTTTTAAAAAATTGACAATGGATTGACGTGAAAATGGGGAAGCAAAGTTCATATCCATAATTATACCTTAGGTCAATGATACATTTTTTTGAATTCATTTTGGTATTTATATCCATTTATGCCATTCCATATGTCTATTGAGCAATCCTCTTTGACCCGCGGTTAATTGCTTTTGATTCGGTAGAATTAATTGACACTGTTCTTTCAGAAGGCATTTCCAATGGGTCTTCTCAAAATAAGGAACGAGGGCCATGAGGTTATCGGCATCCAGTACCTTTTGAAGGAGGGCTTTATTGGCCTCTCTCTGTTCCTCATCCATGTGTGGAAGAATAAAAAGGGAATCAAATTTGTATTGGTCGCCATCGATAACTATTTTAAAGTCTATAGCAGCCATTGTCTCTGCATCGAACACATCAAAATGATTTAAACGGAAAAATGGCGAGAGCACTTGTAATTGATTTTTTTTGAGTTGCTTTAAGCGATCCTTATCTTGATCGGTCAGGTTATCACCCCCACTGCCAAAAAAATTACTGAAAATATCTTGTTTTCTTGTTGGAGCTGCTTCAAAGATTTTTCCAAAGTCTATTTCGGATACTTGCTTTATAGCTCTACAATGTCCTCGTCGAAAAAATTCCACTAACTTGAGGATATCCTCAGCTTTAAGATCATTCAGACGTTTTTCTTCTTCTACAGACAGGGGTTGATAACCAGTTCCAAAGAATCCTCTAAATACTTTATCTCGAGACACTTCTTTTTCAGATGGTATATTTTTTAATGCGTCCAATATGTCTGTAAGGGTAATTTCTCCTATTTGTTCCGGCGTTAAGGCATTCACATGACTCCGATCAAAAAATTGCACCAACACTTTAAGGTTTTTCCCTTTTAGATGATGAAGGCGATCTATCTGTTCTTTGGATAAGGAAGCCTGAGAATCTCCTCCGACCCCAAACAGCCTTTCAAAGAGAGAATTAGTACGGTCTCTTGATATATCTTTTAGTAGTTCTGTAAAATCAATCTCCTCTATTTTTTCCAGATGTAAAGCATTGGCATGCTCTGGACCGAAAAATTCTACTAATGCATTAAGGTTCTTTTTGTTCAGCTGATTAAGACGACCCTTCTCTTCTTCGGTCAAGGGCAATCCATCGCCGCCTCCCCCAAAAAACACCCAAAATAAGCTCCAACTGTCTAAGCGCTCCATACCTTTTAATACTTCTGCAAAATCCATTTCCGCTACTTGTTCTGGCTTTAGGGCCTTGGCATGGCCCTGATTAAAAAATTTTACTAAAACATTAAGTTTCTTTTCTTTTAGCTTATTAAGGTGGCTTATCCGTTCTGAGGATAGAGGCTCCCAGCGATTTGGAAAGAAAGCTTCAAATAGATCTTTTGTGAAATCAATTTCCGAGATTTGTTCTGAAGATAGGAATTTGACATGCTCCTCTCTGAAAAATTTTACTAAAATATTGAGATTTGTCCCTTTAAGATTTTTAATCCGTTCTTCAACTTTTGGTGATGGTACATGAGTGCCAAAAATCAATTCGAATTGTTCAGGACCCATATTTCTCATTTTACTAAAATCTATACCTTCGATACTTTCATCGGTTAAGACTGTACCGCTCTGTAGTTTGTCTTCCAGCTCCTGCTCTTTGCTTGTTAAGGTTTTAGGTTGAGGTAATTGTGAAGGCGGCATTGTTTGTGGAGGTGCAGTCAATGGCAGATCTGATGATTGTTGCGGGGTAAGGCTTGGTTGCAGGGCAGGTTTTGTTGGTTCAGTGTTTTCTCCGGAAGGCAGCTTTGGCTCTTTTTCCGGTTTGGTTCTTCTCTCTGATCCTGGCTTTTGTTCTTTTTGAATATCTGAAGAACCTGCATCCTTGCGTATAAAAATTTTAGCAATATAAGCTTTAACTTTATCATCGCTACATGTTAATTGAACAACCTCTTTTCCATTTTTAGCATTGATATAGTCGGTCCTGAACCTTCTATTCGAATTGAGAGTTAACACACGTAAAATACCATAAACTATGATTGAAATCATTTTTTTGGCACCTGAAATATCGCGAGAAATCTCGACATCCCCTTCGCCTGGCGTAATTTTCGTCCATTTTGTATCTTTTTGGTAATCTTGAAGCATTGATTCAAATTGATCTATTGATGTTGTTCGGCAAATGCGCATATATCTCCTTAATTATTAATTTTATACCCTCTATTATACCTCCTTATAAATCAAAAATCTACAAAAACTTTTAATTCACGCGATGGGCGAGTTTTTCGTAAGTACTATGTACTATGCCTAAGTACTATGTACTATGCCAATGTAACAAGGCCGTCTCGGCCTTGACCTTAGTTGAGACGACCTGGCTACTTTGTAAAAACTTGCCCGTCACGTTAATTCGTGTTTTTCGTGTTTTTCCTTTATTTTTATTCCCCTGCATGCTAGTATAAAGATGTACCACTTCGGGGGTGTCACGGTTTCGACCGGGGAATAAAGTATTGACTGCATGCGGAGGGCGTTGGCTGGCCTCCTAAAAAGCCGACAAAACAATAAATGCAAAAACTGACATCGGTTTTGCAACTGTTGAAGACGAAACTTTTGCTTTAGCTGCTGCTTAAGCAATAAGGGCCCTATTCGACAGTTTGCTGATTGCACCTAACAGTGCAAATGGCACGATAACTTGACGGTTCACCTAAGCTTTCAAGACCTATCGATAATCATTTAGGCATGAGCTATATGGCCGATGCTCTTAGGTCATAGAGTTCGAGATCAAATAGAGCGGCTAAGTTCAATGGTGTTTCCTGCATAGAACTTAGTTTATTTCAGGGGACTAAGCATGTAGATGTCTCTATGGAGTTTGCTTGGGACGAGAGTTCAATTCTCTCCACCTCCATCAAGTTTAAGGCTTCAGTTTAACGACTGAAGCCTTTTGTTTTTAGTGGGGTACATTCACAAATTTTCATCAGAAAAATCAGCTGCGTAAAGCCCAATTACGTAGTATTTACGCACTAGACTGGATGAAATCAGCATAAAACTATTTCATTTTTCTGGTTTTATTGCTATATTGTTGTGACACATGTGACAGCCGTGACTCACTGAGAAACAAGGCCACATTTCGATCGCACTGTCACAGAATTAGGTAGAAAATGACTTATAGTCCAGCTAAACAGCCACAAAGTGTAACACCGAAGGAATACAAAAATTTTCTCAAGGAAATTAAAGAGAAAATCCTGTCTTCTCAGGTTAAAGCCGCGGTTGCTGTAAATCGTGAGCTAATCACTTTATACTGGGAAATAGGTACTAGAGTTCACGCGAAACAAAAGAGTGAGGGATGGGGAGCTAAAACAATAGAAAATTTGGCAAAAGATTTAAAAACTAGCTTTCCAGACATGCAAGGTTTTTCCCTTAGAAATCTTAAATATATGGTACATTTTGCTAAGGAATATCCTGATTTTGTAATTGGGCAACAGGTTGTTGCCCAAATTCCTTGGGGTCATAACATCCTTCTCCTTCAAAAACTTAACTCCTTGAAAGATCGACTCTGGTATGCCAATAAAACGATTGAAAACGGCTGGAGCCGAAATGTCTTACTCCATTGGTTAGATAGCAACCTGCATCAACGAGAAGGAAGAGCCATTACTAATTTCCAGGGCACACTCCCCTCTCCTCAATCCGATTTAGCCCATCAAACTTTAAAAGACCCCTATTGCTTTGATTTCCTTACCCTAAGAGATAAACATGATGAACGTGAGCTAGAAATAGGTCTTTTGGATCATGTTCAAAAATTTCTACTTGAACTCGGTGCAGGATTTTCCTTTGTGGGGCGTCAGATTCATCTTGCAATTGGCGATCAAGATTTTTACCTTGATCTCCTATTTTACCATTATAAGCTGCGATGCTTTATTGTCGTGGAGCTATTATGTTGTGCACAACATAACAATTCTTATGTGGCGTAGCCACTTATGTGTTGTCCATTCTACTTTCCCAGGTAAATTCTCAATAAATCACAGTTTCTACACAACATAATTTTACCTAATTTTTCTTTTCTGCTAATAAGAAAAATAGGAGGTGGGTTATGTGGGATCAACTCATTAAACGCTCTTTTTACAGGCAGCGTCATCTTGATGCTCCATTACTACATGAAAGGCTCGCATATATTCAGGATTGGGCTGATCAGGGAAAAGCCCTAAATACTCTTAAAGATACTGCAAATTATCTCTTGAGGATCGTTGAGTTTTTGCATTTGGATACCTACAGAACCATAACACTGGAAGAAATAGAAAATGCCGCAAATGATTGGGGTCGCTATCAGTACAATCATCCGCAAAAAAGAGCACCATTTTCCAAATCTGGGGAAGAGCACTTTACTTGGTATGCCATAGATTGGCTAAAAAAACTCGGGTGGTTAGAACCTCTTCCTGAAGAACAAATTCCCTTATTTAGTAAAATCTTTGAAAGGCGTCATGCCCTAAAAAGCCATGTCAATGCGCCACTATTAGAGGAGCGTTTAAAATATCTTCAATATTGGTCTGACAATGGAGCTACTTTAAGCACTCTTCGTTTTATAGCTCACTATCTTTTAGCCATCATTGATTATCTCAAATTGCAAAAAAAGGAAGTAATTACCCTCAAAGAAATCCAAAAAGCTGCAGACAAATGGTCAAAAAGGTCGACAGGAAACATTTATATGAGGCATCAAGACTTTTCAAAAACGGCAATGATGCGTTTTAAAAGTGTAGCAATCGAGTGGTTGGATATGCTAGGACGCTTAGAATACCCTAAAATCGAGGCTACAACTTCTGTAAAGCTTATCGCTCAATACATTGATTATATGAATCAAGAAAAAGGGCTGTCCAATACAACTATCAAAGGTCAAATTTGTACTTTGAAAAAATTCTTCAAATGCGTTGAAGAAAATTGCTCGCTGCACCAGCTTAGTGTTTTAGATATCGATAAAGTTCTAACACATAAGCAGTGGATTAATGGCTGTTGTAGACGTACAATTCAAGCCCAGGCTTCTACAGTACGCGTATTTTTGACATACGCTGAAGAAAAAGCCCTCTGTCAAAAAGGATTAGCGAAATCCATTAAAATGGCTCGTGTTTACAAGCACGATACGCCTCCAAGTTGTCCTACATGGGATGATGTAAAAAGACTACTTGAAAGTACTCAAGGAATGCATCCCACAGACATTCGAGACCGTGCTATAATAATGCTGCTTTCCGTCTATGGTTTGCGTTGCGGAGAGGTAAAAAAACTTCGTCTTGAAGATCTTGATTGGGAAAATGAGGTGCTCTATGTGCGGCGTGAAAAAAATGTTAAATCTCAGAAATTTCCCCTATCTCAAACCGTGGGTAATGCAATTCTAAATTATTTACAAAACGCAAGACCAAACAATTGCCATTGCCGAGAGATATTTATAACACGAAGAGCTCCTCATCGACCATTAAGCTCTGCTGCTTTTTTTCAAATAGTTAGCAAACGACTAAAACCTCTTGAGATAAATCTAAAGCACTTTGGACCACATTCTCTTCGTCATGCATGTGCCACACGGCTGATTAATGAAGGCATTTCTTTGAAAGAGATCAGCGATCATCTTGGCCATAATAGCCTAGAAAGTACTCGTATTTATGCGAAAGTGGATCTCACCAATTTGCGAAAGGTTGCTGATTTTGAAATAGGTGATTTGATATGAAGTTAAAGCCATTAATTCTCAATTATATTGCCTACAGAAAATCTCTGGGTGAGAAATTTCACACGAATGGAGTTTATTTAAAGGCTTTTTTTAGGCTAGTAGGAGATAACATTAATATAGAGGATGTTTCAGCCAAAATGGTTGCTGAATTTCTTTATGGAAATGCCCCCGTTACCTCAGCTTGGTTTATTAAGCATACGGCTCTGCTCGGTTTTTACGAATATGCCATTAGCAGAGATTTTATTGATTGCTCACCGCTGCCAATAAATTTACCCAAAAGACCGCCAGCATTTATTCCTTATATTTACACTCGCGCAGAGCTACGTCAACTATTTAAAACCGCACTTATCTACCAAAAAAATCGAAGCCATGTTGAACCCTATATGGTGAGCAAGCTTTTGCTAATTCTATATACCACAGGTTTACGTTTGAACGAGGCGTTATCTCTGACCATGAGTAGTGTAAATCTTGCCCAATCTTTTATCGTCGTAGAGCAAACAAAATTTTATAAGAGTCGTCTTGTTCCATTTGGCGATCAATTGGCGAAAGAAATAAAGGATTATCTTACATGGCGAAAGAAAAAGGGATTTCCTCAGAAAAAAAATGCGCCATTTTTTTACGGAAGGGATGATAAACCGTTAAACCAAAGTACTGTCGAAAATGCATTTTTAAGGATACGCCAAAAAGCTGGGATTAAAAGAACTGATAATGCTAGATATCAACCACGTCTCCACGACTTTCGACATACTTTTGCAGTTCACCGTCTTATGCAGTGGTATCAAGAAAATGCCGACGTTCAACAACTTCTACCTATACTCTCAGTCTATATGGGGCACACTTATCTTTCGGCAACTTCAGTTTATTTAACGATGACAAACGATCTTCTTCAGGTAGCAGGAAAGAGATTTGAAAATTATGCAAGGGGGAATAATGGATAATCACAACTTTTTGAGTCCATGGATCAAACGATTCTTATTGGAATATCTGATTAATATAAAAAATTTATCTCGCAATACGCAACAAAGCTACCGCGATACATTTCGACAGTACCTTCCGCAAGTAGCCAAAAAAGTCCGTAAGCCTATTGATCAATTAATCATCGAGGATTTATCTCCAGATGGAATAAAAGAATTTTTACAGGATATAGAGAAAAAACGAAAGTGCAGCTTGGCAACTAGAAATCAGCGTTTAGCTGCTATTCATGCTTTTGCTGAATTTATCGGCCTTAATAGCCCTGAACATGTTGAGTGGTGTCGACAGGTTCGTCAAATTCCATTTAAAAAGATCGCACGTTCTCTTATTACTTATCTTGAAAAAAATGAAATGGATGCATTACTTAACGCTCCAGATCGTTCCACAGAACAAGGAAGGCGGGATTATGCCATTCTATTATTTTTGTATAATACTGGTGCTCGTGCAGATGAAGCTGCTCAATTGAAAATTAAGGACCTCGATATCGCTTACAATGCAAAAAAAGATTTTTCCATCGTACTGATTAAAGGAAAAGGGGATAAATTACGCCGCTGTCCTCTTTGGCATGATACAGTTAATGAATTGAACTCTCTTATAGAGGGAAGGGGACAAGATGGAAATGTATTCCTTAACAGACGCAAAGAACCCATTACTCGATTTGGCATTCATACACTGGTTAAGAGATATGTTAAGAAATTGATTCAGGAATTCCCTTCTCTAGAAAAAAAGCGTGTCAGCCCGCACACCATACGGCACACAACAGCGACCCATCTTCTCCACGCTGGCGTGGACATCAATACTATTCGAGCTTGGCTTGGACATGTCTCTATTAACACAACGAATATCTATGTTGAGGTGGATCTTGAGATGAAAGCCAAAGCTCTTGCATGTTGTGAAGTCGTTGGAAAAAAGGCTAAGAAGCATTGGCGCGACGACAAAAACTTAATGGATTTTCTGGATTCTTTATGATATAAGTCTCTTATAGAAGAGTCATTTCTCGAACTAAGGAAAAAAATGAGATTTTATTTAAAATTAATTATATATATCGCTTGTATATCGTTTGCTTCCATTTGCTTATTTATTCTGATTATTTGCTACCCCCAAGCCTATTATTTCAACGACAAAATCGTATATAAAAATTTTCATGTTTATTACGACAAAAAAATTCCAGATCAAATCTATACAACTTTAGATACAGTTGATCAGTTAATCAGAAAATCTGATTTTTATGATCCAAACTTGCAATTTAAAATTTTTCTTCGCAGTGACTCCGATAAATATAACCTTTTTCCTTTACAATTCCCCGATAGAGGATCTGGACAGGCTATTAGTTTGATCAAAAATATTTTCCTTTACAAGTCTGATTGTGAGACGAATATTTCATATACTCATGCTGGACATATGCGTACATTGTCAAGCGCTCTAGCTCACGAATGCATACACATACTCGTAGACAACAAATGGTTTCTTAAAAGTAAAATGGCCTACTTTGATAAAAACAGTCAGTCGTCCTTTGGATCTCTCTGGAAAGAGGAAGGATATGCTGAATATATTGCAGGTGATTTGCCAATAAAATTGGATGAAGGTTTAAAAATATTAGATAATCAAGCTTTACCAAGCTATGCACCACATGTGGAGTATTTCAAATATTGGTTGGCTGTTCGTTATCTAGTTTTGGAAAAGCATATG
>Ga0207078_1117_pt1 | contig 10582 bp, 15 predicted proteins | sample Alteio_BWMinHeat_60_FD_153579 | JGI IMG/M metagenome (GOLD analysis project Ga0207078, IMG submission 153579) | Enriched cells from forest soil in Barre Woods Harvard Forest LTER site, Petersham, Massachusetts, United States -... | ecosystem: Environmental > Terrestrial > Soil > Temperate forest >... | reverse complement strand
CTTTTTGGCCTCGACAGAGGGGGGGATGGATATTGAGGAAGTCGCGGCTCACACGCCTGAGAAGGTGATCAAGGTTGAAATCGACCCCGTAACAGGATATCAACCCTTTCACGGACGCAAGCTTGCGCAAGGGGTGGGGCTGAAAGGCCCGCAAGGAAGTGCGTTGGGGAAGCTGGCCAAGGGGGTGTATGAGGCGTTCATCGCAAAAGACGCCAGTTTGATTGAGATCAACCCGCTCGTGGTAACGCAAGGGGGAGATCTTCTGGCTCTTGATGTGAAGATGGGCTTTGATGACAATGCCCTCTATCGCCATCCAGACCTCAGCGCCCTCCGGGATCTGGCGGAGGAAGACCCCATGGAGGTGGAGGCGGCCCAATATGAGCTGAGCTATATTAAGCTACAGGGCAATATTGGGTGCATGGTCAATGGTGCAGGGCTTGCGATGGCGACGATGGATATTATTAAGCTCTACGGGGGGGCTCCGGCCAACTTCCTGGACATTGGGGGGGGAGCCACACGGGAGCGGGTGACAGAGGCCTTTAAGATTATCCTCTCGGATAGGGCCGTCAAAGGAGTGTTGGTCAATATTTTTGGGGGCATCATGCGGTGCGATATTATTGCGGAAGGCATTGTGGCCGCTGTCAAAAGTGTCAATTTGAATGTGCCCGTGGTGGTCCGCCTAGAAGGGACAAATGTGGAGTTGGGCAAGGATATTTTTGCCAAATCTGGCCTACCCATTATCTCGGTCGATGGCTTTGCGCCGGCGGCCCAGCGGATTGTTCAAGAAGTTGCGTGAAAAGACTGTTATTTTAATTTTGTAGAAGGGGTACCGAATGTCTATTTTGGTTAATAAAAATACGGCCGTGATTTGCCAAGGATTTACAGGGGCGCAAGGCACCTTCCATGCGGAACAGGCCCTGGCCTATGGGACAAAGATGGTGGGTGGTGTGACGCCCGGGAAAGGCGGAACGACCCATTTAGGGTTGCCCGTGTTTGAGACGGTGCACGAGGCAGTGAAAACGACCGGCGCCACGGCGTCCGTGATTTATGTTCCCGCTCCTTTTGCAGGGGATGCGATTCTGGAAGCAATTGATGCCGAAATTCCCCTGGTCGTGTGTATTACAGAAGGCATTCCCGTGTTGGACATGGTCTGGGTCAAACGTGCCCTTGTGGGGTCCAAAACCCGTCTCATCGGTCCTAATTGCCCAGGCATCATTACGCCCGGGCAATGCAAGATTGGCATCATGCCGGGCTACATCCATAAACCTGGGAAGGTAGGTATCGTCTCGCGCTCCGGGACCCTGACCTACGAAGCCGTCGCCCAGACATCCGCTGTAGGATTGGGACAGTCCACCTGCATCGGGATTGGGGGCGATTTCTTACCAGGCACGAGCTTTGCCGACTGTCTTGAGCTCTTTCACAATGACCCTGACACAGACGCCATTGTCCTCATTGGCGAAATTGGCGGAACAGGCGAAGAAGAAGCAGCCGCTTTCCTCAGAACCGTCAAAAATCCAAAACCAACGGTGGCCTTTATTGCAGGCCTCACCGCGCCCGCAGGGCGCCGCATGGGGCACGCCGGAGCCGTTATTTCCGGCTCCCAAGGGGGGGGCCGCCGGCAAAGTCGAGGCGCTGCGCAGCGCCGGCGTGACGATTGCCGACTCCCCCGCCCGCATCGGAGAGACCCTGAAAAAGCGGATGAAGGGGTAACGCGTTAACGAAACAGTTTTGTGACCTTATCCGCTACTTTTTGGATGTCTTCCGCCGTTCGTTGTCCTTGGGCAGCCACTCTCTTGCTTGCTGTATTCACTTGTCCCGCAAGACGATTGATTTCGCGCGTGCCCTTTCCTTGTCCATCGTCCGCTTGAACGCTGGAATCATGGGAAGGATCTTGGGGTTGTTTTTGAGGGGATTTTCTTTCTTCAGTGGTTGTGTCTTTGGATGCATCTGAAGCAAAAACAGCGGCCGTTGAAACAGCGCTCAGTAAAAGCGCTGCGATGAAAACTTTACGATCAGTCTGTGACATAGGAAACCTCCATCTTCATGTTGCCTTCACCTCACATGTGGGGAGCGCAGGTCGGACAAGCGAGTAGAAAATGAGAAAGAAATTCAACAATATCTTGAAGTTCTGTTGTCGGAACTATAAAATCCCCGTCAAAGACCATCCTTTGAGTGTGATGCCATGTCCTCGATTACCGTTGCTGCCCTCTATCAATTTACGCCCGTTCCTGATCCTGTCCCGTTACAGGGGGCATTCAAGGAACTCTGTCAACGGGAAGGCATTAAGGGGACACTCTTGCTCTCCCACGAAGGGGTTAACGGGACTGTGGCAGGATCGAAAGCGGCCATTCGACGGTTGCGTATTCTTTTGGAATCGCATTTCGACGATCTGGAATATAAAGAATCTTGGGCGGACGAAATGCCCTTTTTCCGCCTGAAAGTTCTCATTAAAAAAGAAATCGTGACCCTCGGGGTGCCGGAAGTGGACCCCACCCACGCGGTAGGCACCTATGTCGCCCCGCAAGACTGGAATACCCTGATTGCGGATCCAGAGGTTCTGGTGATTGATGTGCGCAACGACTATGAGGTGCAGATGGGGACCTTCCAAGGAGCCCAAAACCCAAAAACACAGACATTTACAGAATTCCCGGCCTTTGTGCAGACATTGGACAAAACAAAACATAAAAAGGTAGCCATGTGTTGTACGGGAGGGATTCGGTGTGAGAAAGCCTCCTCCTACATGCTATCCCAAGGGTTTGAGGAGGTCTATCACCTGAAAGGCGGGATTTTGAAATACCTTGAGACCGTCCCCCAAGAGCAAAGCTTATGGGAGGGAGAATGTTTTGTCTTTGACGGACGCGTTTCCGTAGGCCATGGACTGAACCTAGGAGAATACGAACTTTGTCATGGATGCCGCCACCCTCTGTCCGCGGAAGATCGGCAATCTCCCTGCTTTGAGAAAGGTGTCGCCTGTCCCCAATGTGCCGCGACCCTCAGCCCTGAGCGACGTCAGGCCTTTCGCGAACGCCACCGCCAAGAACGCCTCGCGCGCCAAAAAGGAACCCAGCACATTGGAGCGGTCATGGGAGCACGTCTTTAATCCTTCCCATGCTCCCCTTGTGAGGGGAGCGTTGGACGCGCAAATGACGGCATTTTTCTTGTGGCGGGAGGGGGATTTCGTGTATAATGCTCCCGAAGGAGACATGCTGATGCTGAATTCTCGGAAAGTTGCGTATTTTTCAAAAGAGAACCCGTTGAGTCCTTTGGGGAAACGCATTGTGGAAAATGCTCAGGCAGCTGGTAGGGCTGCCATTCTTAAGCATAAGGCAATGGGAAATCCGATTTATTATACAGAGGGGGGGATGCTCGTAGAAGAGCAAGCCGATGGGATAAAATATGCTGTTAAAGTCTCAAAAACAGGGGTCCGTCGTCTCCACAAACTCTAAAAGTCCCCCACAGTTCTGGTTTATTGCAGGACCAAATGGGGCAGGAAAGTCTACCTGGGCAGAATTGCCTGAAAATCGTGAGATGATAGGCAATATTCCTATCTTAAATCCTGATCATTTTGTCGCACCTTATGCAACCTCACCTGTCTCTTCTGTGAGAGCCGGTAAATATGTGCTGGAGGAGATTAATAACCTTGTTGCTGCTCGAAAAAGCTTTGCTGTGGAAACTACCTTATCGGGATCTCATTATTTCCGTCTCGCAAAAAAGTTGAAAGAAAAAGGCTGGGAAATTGTCGCTGTTTTTATAGGGGTAAAAGATGAAGAGGTATGCATTGCGCGTGTAAGGGAACGAAAACGAAGTGGAGGACATGATGTCCCTCTGGAGGACATTGTGCGCAGATATCAAAGGAGTATCTCGCATATTCCCACGCTTCTAACAATAGCCACTTATATGGTAGTCCTCGACAACTCTCAAAACTATGTTCAGTTATTAGAATACTATGAAGGTCAACGGTTAATCTCCAAAGATCTTCCTCTCTGGTTATCTTCTGTGCTTGCGTTGTAGGAGTTATCTCCCGCGTTGACTCCCCACAGGAGCTGCGGTACGTTGCTCCTCAAGAATAAGATCAGTCAGGATTTTCATGATGTCCGCCCCAAAACGGCCGCGCCCCCTTTCTCCTCACCTGGGGATCTATAAGCCTCAGATCACATCTGTGCTCTCCATCCTCCATCGGGCCACGGGGATCGTGTTGTTTGGCGGCGCATTTTTGTGGGCGCTGTGGTTTATGGCGATTGCGGCAGGGCCCTTCTATTATGACCAACTTCAAGGTCTCTTCTTGCATCCCCTGGGGTTGATTGTTCTATTCGGGTGGACCTTTTCCTTTTGTTATCATCTTTGTAATGGAGTTCGCCATTTGATTTGGGATGCAGGCTATGGATACGACATGGCCACGGTGCGTAAAAGTGGGTGGGCCGTTGTGTTCAGCGCTATCCTTTTAACCCTGATTCTGATCGGATGCTTATGAAACCTGCCCTTAAACATTGGCTTGCCCAACGTATCACGGCGATTGCCCTCATTCCTTTGGGTTTGTGGTTTGTCATTTCCTTTGCGATGCTCCTCCACGCGCCTTACGAGGAAGCGTCTGCGTGGCTTCACGTGCCTTGGCATTTGCATCTCTCGGCTTTGTTTATCCTGCTCGCCTTTTTTCACGGGGCTTTGGGGATGCAAGAGGTCTGGACGGATTATGTGGCCCGCCCCCGTTTTCTCATTTTTCTCACGAACGCAGTGAGTTGGCTCTTTGTGATCGCCCTCTCCATCGCCTTTTGTCATGTCGGAGGATATGAATGGCTTCCTTGAAAGGCTACACCATCATTGACCACACTTATGATGTCGTCGTCGTTGGGGCCGGCGGCGCCGGTCTTCGTGCAACCCTGGGCATGGCGGCGCAAAATCTCACAACGGCTTGTATCACCAAGGTGTTTCCAACACGCAGCCACACGGTGGCGGCGCAAGGCGGGATCAGTGCGGCCTTGGATAATATGAAGGATGGCGATAACTGGCGCTTTCATATGTATGACACCATCAAGGGGTCGGATTGGTTGGGAGACCAAGATGCCATTGAGTATATGTGCCGCAATGCGATTCCGGCGGTTATTGAGCTGGAGCACATGGGGGTTCCCTTTTCCCGCACAGAGGAAGGCAAGATTTACCAGCGCGCCTTTGGGGGCCATACCCTCGATTATGGCAAATCCATGGCCCACCGCGCCTGCGCGGCTGCGGACCGAACGGGTCATGCGATTTTGCATACGCTGTACCAACAATCTTTGAAGCATAACGCCACGTTTTTTAACGAATGCTTTGCCCTGGACCTCATCATGGATGAGGAAGGCGTCTGTCGTGGCGTGATGGCTTGGAATCTGGAAGATGGGACGCTGCACCGCTTTGCGGCCCACATCGTGATTATGGCGACCGGTGGCTATGGACGGGCGTATTTTTCCTGTACCTCAGCCCATACCTGTACAGGGGACGGGAATGCGATGATTTTACGGGCAGGGTTGCCTCTGCAAGATATGGAGTTTGTTCAGTTTCATCCCACCGGCATTTATGGCGCTGGATGCCTCATGTCCGAAGGGGCGCGCGGGGAGGGGGGGGTATCTGACGAATAATGAGGGCGAACGATTTATGGAGCGCTATGCCCCAGCCGCCAAAGACCTGGCTTCCCGGGATGTGGTGAGCCGGGCCATTACGATTGAACTGAAAGAAGGCCGCGGATGTGGTCCGCTGAAGGATTATGTGAACCTCCATATGGAACACCTGGATCCTAAAGTGATTCATGAAAAGCTGCCAGGCATTACAGAAACGGCACGCATTTTTGCAGGCGTGGATGCCACGAAAGAGCCGATCCCTGTTCTTCCCACCGTGCATTACAATATGGGGGGGATTCCTACCAACCATTTTGGGGAGGTGCTGAATCCCACCAATGAAAATCCAGAACAAGTGACACCTGGACTGATGGCCATTGGGGAAACGGCATGCGTCTCTGTCCATGGCGCCAACCGGTTAGGCACGAATTCGCTTTTGGATTTGGTGGTCTTTGGCCGGGCCGCTGCCATTCGTGCTCGGGAACTCATCGAGAAAGGGGATCCCGTCAAGCCACTGCGGCCTTCTGACGGAGAAGGGATTGTGGCCAGCTTTGATCGCTTGCGCCATGCGAAGGGCGCCCATCCTGTTGCAGAGATACGTCTGAACCTGCAACGCGCTATGCAGATGTACTGCGGTGTGTTTCGTACGGCGGAGCACCTGAAAGAAGGGATCGCGAAAATCAAACAAATTGCCGAATCCTACAAGGATATTCACCTCACAGATCGCTCACTGATTTGGAACAGTGACTTGGTGGAGGCCCTTGAGCTTGAAAACCTCATCCAGCAGTCCCTTGTCACGATTTCTTCTGCCCTGAATCGCACGGAAAGCCGTGGGGCGCACGCGCGGGAGGATTACCCCCATCGGGATGATACGAACTGGCTGACCCACACGGTTGCGCGCCTCGAGGAGGATACTGTCTCCTTCACCTACCGTCCTGTCCACCTTTATACCCTCACCCCTGAGGTTGAGGTTATTCCCCCCAAGCCGCGGGTGTATTAGTTATCTGGGAGGGCGGGGATTGGGACAACAAATGGGCCTGGGGGCCTTGATATAATAGGAAAGACAGAACCAAGTCCCTGCAGGGCATTGGGGGTCAGTGGATCGAGGCGCGTCCTCGCAGTTTTCTGCTATTTTTTTGTGAGTAGGGTCGAAACACCAGGGTTTCAGGGGACCGTCCCCACCGGGGCCGGGTGAGGTAGGATCTTCCTCGTTAGAGGATTCACCATCTTCTTCTGCAGGAGGAGAGGTTTCACTTGAGGCAGAGGCGTCTCCAGGAGAAGCAGGCGTCTCACCCTCTTCCTTGAGCTCTGTTTCTAAAAGTTCTTCTTCTAACTTCTTCTCTGCGGGTGTCACATCTTTCGCCCAGGAAGAAAGGGGAAAGCAGTTTATCAAGGCAAAAAAGGCGAGAAAGAGAAGTGACATAATTTTTTCCTTAATGTATTTTCGAGGAAGGGTACCAAAAATTCCTTAGGAAACAGTTAAGCGAAACAGTTAAGCGATTGCCTGTCATGTGTGTTTATGGTACACTCCCTGCATCAAGGAGGATGGACTCATGATGAATATTCGTATTCCAACTGCTCTGGGCGAGCGTCTTGCTTTTTTGGCGGGGAAAGCGTGTGTGCCACAGGATGAGTATGCCATTGAGGCTTTGGCAGAGATTCTAGAAGATCGCGAGGATCTTCTTGACGCTATTGAAGAGATAGAGCGTATTGAACGCGGTGAGGAAAAGCTTGTTCCTTGGGAGGACGTAAAGAGGCAATACGAAGATGCCCATCTCCCCCACTAAATGGGTTATCGAGTATACTGAACACACTAATCGTGAGTTAAAAAAGCTCGACAGGCAAGCCTATACTAGAATTCGAGATTTTATCGATAAAACGCTTCTAAAGACGCCTTCTCCGCGGAGCCTTGGTTATGCTCTTTCTGGCAGGAAGGGGGTATGGCGATATCGCGTGGGAGAGTATCGGTTAATTTGTAGAATTCAGGATGAGCGCTTAACGATTGTTGCGATTCATGTAGGACATCGTCGAGAAGTGTACAAAAAGCTTCACCTTATCACCCCATGACCCATTTTCGTCTTCCTCCCAATTCCCGCATCCAAAAAGGACAGACCTATCCCGCGCCTTCAGGAACGCAACTGAAGACGTTTAAAGTCTATCGTTATGATCCAGATGCGGAAGCCAACCCGCGGTTTGATTCTTATGAACTGAATTTGGAGGAGTGTGGGCCCATGGTGTTGGATGCGCTTCTTAAGATTAAGAATGAGGTGGATCCGACCCTGACCTTCCGCAGGTCCTGTCGGGAGGGGATTTGCGGATCCTGTGCCATGAACATTGATGGCACGAATACCTTGGCATGCATTAAGCCGATTGAGGAATGCACAGGGGAGGTGACGATCACACCCCTCCCTCATCTCTATGTCATCAAAGATCTGGTGGCAGATCTGAGTTGGGCAACAGCTCAATATGCCTCTGTAAAGCCCTGGATCCAAGCCGCTGATGCGCCGCCCCCCACCCAGGAGCGCCTCCAAAGCCCTGAAGAGCGGGAAAAGCTGGATGGGTTATGGGAGTGCATTTTGTGCTTTTGCTGTACGACCAGTTGCCCCAGTTATTGGTGGAGTGGGGATAAATACTTAGGTCCTGCGACCTTGCTCCAATCCTACCGTTGGATTGCCGATAGTCGGGACGAGGCAACAGACGCGCGCTTGGAGGAGCTGGAGGACCCCTTTAAGCTCTATCGCTGTCACACCATTATGAATTGTACGAATACGTGTCCGAAGGGGTTGAACCCTGCCAAAGCCATTGGAGAGATTAAGAAAAAAATGGTTGCGCGGGCAGTGTAGCCGCCCTACCCAAACATCCGAAAAATCTTAGACGGCAGCTTGGGGAGCGTTAGGATATCTTCGATGCGTTTGTCCAAGAAACGCCACGTATTTTCATACTGATCTGATTCGTCCTTCAGCCAATACAAAAAGGTGGCGCCATAGACGCCGGCCAGAAGAGCGCGTTTTGTATAAAAATTATAGTCTGTTGACGTATCTCCCGCGTAATACCAAATTTTATTCACTGTCTGATACACAAGGCGCGCGCCTTGGCCCAGATGCGAGGGGCCTGCCAAATAAAGGGCTGTTTTCTTGGCAGCTGCGCGATGGGGGCTCATCAAAAGAAGGCGGGTTTTCACCCCTTCTTTTACGCGCTCTCGGACGCGTAAGTCTTCAGGTGAGGGGAGGGAGGCTTCCATTTCTTCATCTAACTGCTTGTGCCAGAGCTCAATCGCCTCCAGCGGTCCTCGCGGAAAGAGGCGCCATCCAAGGGAGGCATCCCCTTCGGCTTCAAGGGCAGCGCGCTCTAAAAGAGCCGCAGACCATCCCTCTGTGGCCACATGGGAAAGGGCGTGCATCAGTATATTTGCTTTTATTTTATCCTGATCCACATTTTTTCCTTTTGTTAACAGTTAAGATGCATTATGGTCTCGGCACTGTTTTGGAGATCCCTCCACAGTTTTGATTTTATGACGCTAGCCCTCCCAGATCAAGTCTGAGAGGAATCCACGAGGAAGGGGGTGTAACAAGTTATGCAAGTTATTGTCCGTGAGAACAATATCGATCAGGCGCTTCGCGTATTGAAGAAGAAGATGCAGCATGCTGGGGTGTTTCGCGAAATGAAACTCCGCCGTCATTATGAAAAGCCCTCTGAGCGCAAGGCTCGTGAGAAGGCAGAAGCAATCCGTCGTGCCCGCAAACTCGCTCGTAAGCGTTTTGTAGGCTAACCAAAAGAAAGAAGGGAAAGGTTTTTAGAGCCTTTCCCTTGTTTTCCTCTTATTCAGTTTTATCCCGTATATAGGTGACTTCTTACGGCTTTGCCGGGGTCTGAAACTTCTTATAGCTGTCAGATTTCAGTTGTGCTTGCGCCCAGTCCAAAGAGGGTTTTAAGCGGGCCTTTTCCTCTGCATTGCCTTGGGCCATACGTGCTTGTAGTTGATCCTGAAGAGAGGTTTGGAGTTTGTAGGATGTTTCTGCGTCGTGGAGGGTAAAAGGAAAAGTGTTTTTGACGAGGTCGTAGAGTTCGTCTTGATTAAGGGAGCTATCCAGAACGATAGGGATGAGGCGTTGTTGTTGAGGTTCTGCTTGCTTTGTCTCCTCACTCGAGAAGTTCCACTTTAAGGCAGTGGTGAGGCGCGTTGGCACAGGTCCTCCACCCGTGCTTGTAATGAGTTTAGAGTAAGTATTGGCCTTGAGAAGAGCCAGGGCGTCTGGAGACAAGGAAGCCGCTTCTGCAGCAATGGTTGGTAGAGTTGTAAGGTCCTCTGCGCTGTGTGGATTAATGTTTGCCAGTTTTATAAGGACATCTCTGAGCTTGTTTTTTTCCTCAGGTGGTAGTGGAGAATGATGGATGGATGATACTTTTTCGGGCACATCCGCCGCGGCTGCTGCTGCCACTGGTTTGTGGGCGGCCACGGATGCTTCTTCTGGAAGGCGGGCAGCGGCGGTAGGCTGGGCAGCCTGCAACTGCTTATATTCGTCATGGGATGCCAATTCTTCTTTTACCCAATTTAAAGAGGGTTGTAGGCGGGCTTTTTCTTGCGCATTGCCTTGGCGCACAAGCTTTTCGAGATCATCCCGAAGAGCTGTTTGGAATCTGTAAGATGCGCTTGTGTCGCTGAGAGTAAAAGGAAAAGTGCTTTGGATGAGTGTTTTGAGATCATCTTGATTGTGGGCGCCCTCCAGAATGATGGGGATGAGACGTTGTTGGCGAGACGCTACAAGCGTTGCATCCTCACGCGAGAAGCTCTTCCACCCCATGGCATGAGAGAATTGATTTGGCACAGGTCCTCCTGTTCCTCTCATGCTCAGCCGGGAGTACGTATTGGCTTTGAGAAGCTCTTGTGCCTCTGGAGATAAGGAGGAGGCTTCGTGGGCAAGGGTTGGTATTGTGGCCACCTGCGCCTGACTGAAGGGATTAATGTTTGCTAGTTTTCCAAGAACATCCCTGAG
>Ga0207078_1114_pt1 | contig 10698 bp, 12 predicted proteins | sample Alteio_BWMinHeat_60_FD_153579 | JGI IMG/M metagenome (GOLD analysis project Ga0207078, IMG submission 153579) | Enriched cells from forest soil in Barre Woods Harvard Forest LTER site, Petersham, Massachusetts, United States -... | ecosystem: Environmental > Terrestrial > Soil > Temperate forest >... | reverse complement strand
GAACCCGGTATAGAAGGAGCGGGAGGGCCAGGTGACGACGGCAATGGGCCTGGCGATGATGGTATCGATGAAGGACCAGGAGATGATGGAAATGGAGAAGAGCCTCCTCCAGATGATGGAGAAGAGCCCCCTCCAGATGATGGAATTGATATCGCTACTCTAATCGACATCATAAATACACTTCTCAATGGATTAGGAATCGATACAAATTCGCTTAATATTAATGTGGGTAACGGAACCATTGACTTTGGAGGCGGCTCTAATTGGGGCTCATTTTATGGGGATTCCTCAATGACTTCCGTGCCTATGTCCCAAGATATTGTAAACCAACATGTCGTTACAAAAGACAATCCTAAAAACATCAAAGGATGCTATAAAACAACATATGGGATTATGCGTTTGCACATAAAGGATAATAACACAGTCACAGGGTCTTATCATTATAATAATCGTGTTCAATACCTCAAAGGCAAACTAAAGGATAATATTCTTGTTGGAGTGTGGATGGAGGATGTCAAAGGAAAAGTGGCAGACAAAGTTGGGACATTCCAATTTGCTTTCAAACCAAAATGGGCTTCATTTACAGGTTTTTGGGGCAATAAGGGTGAGAAAAAAGTGACGAATAAGTGGGATGGCAAAAAAATCAAATGTCCTCTTCCTCCTATGAAGGACCAAAATAATTCCAAAGAGACCAAATCCCAAAATCAGGACAATCATAAAAAACCATCCGGAGGACCCGGCACCACCTGATTTTTTGCTTCGTCAGACGTTTGCTGTGAAACAAAAAGGCATTTAGCGTTTACTCGCTATACACAAATAACTTCAAAAATTGGGAATTTTGCAAGGAGCCGTCCCGAATTTGAACCAGGCGGAGCTGGTGCCGAAGCAGCTCAACTTAAATAAGTTGAGCGATGCAGGCAGGTTTCAAATTCGTCGGCTGGCAACGATGCAAAAAACCAACTTTTGAAGTTGTTTGTGTATAAATGCCATCTTTAGTATAGCGATCCCAAAAGATGAAAAATTCCCAGGAACCTATGGTTTCGTTAAAGAAAAGTCTTACACTCCTCTTAAGCGCAACCTTGTTGCTGATCATGTTTTTTTCCTTAACTCTGCCAATACCTCAATCACAGAGCTATCACCGCTTTGCAGATCAAAGAAACTGGCAAGGAATGCCCAATGCCTGGAATGTGTTATCAAATATCGCAATTGCCTTACCCGGCATAGGCGGGCTATACCTCTTGCTCTCATCTGATAAAGTGCAGTTTAACGATCATCGCGAACGCTGGCTTTGGGTTGGGGTTTCAATAGGCTTGATCATGACAGCAGCAGGTTCCAGCTATTATCACCTTGCGCCGGATAATGCAAGATTGGTTTGGGACAGATTGCCAATGACCTTTGTTTTTATGTCCTTGGCGGCTGCACTAATCGGTGAAAGGATTACTATTCAACTCGGTCTATGGCTGTGGCCTGTGTTACTTTGCACAGGATTCTTCAGTGTGTTTTTATGGTACTTAAGCGAGATGCGGGGAAATAGCGATTTGCGTTTTTATATTGGCATTCAGGCTTTTACTATACTAGTGACAATGCTAATGTTGCTATTACCATCGCGGTATGACCGAAAATGGGATTTAGCTTTAGTCAGCACGTGTTATGGATTAGCACTGCTGTTCGATTTATCTGATCATCAGATTTATCGAATCACAAGTGGCCTCGTCAGCGGCCACACACTGAAGCATTTAATGGTAGGATTAGCAGGAGCATGTTTAGTATGGATGATTTGGAAGAGAAAAAAAATAAAAAGCATATGAAAATTCAACGCCGCTGGTTTTATTTGGGCCTGGTTCTCTTTATTTTACTCGCTTTAGTAGTGATAGCCGCGGGTTATATCGGACGTAATTTTATTGGCATGGGACCAATTCCTACCAGGTCCGCTTTTGCCGGACGTCTGCCGGGTATACCTGAAGGCGACCGGACCCGTTTTCAATTCTTTTATGCCACTAACCGGGAAAATAGCGATGAGACTTTCAATGTTCGAGGAAATCATTTAGGAAAAGACCTCTTGACCGGAACTTTCGATGTGCTCATTTCTCCGTATTTACAAATTCTCCCTTTTATCTGGTTTGATACCCCAAGCATGGAATGGGCAGGCCGTCAGGAATTGATGCAAGCAGACTTTACATTAAAATTGAAGCAGGCAGTCGAAGCGTCTCCCCATAAATCGCTCTTAATTGTCATTTGGGGATTTAGAGATTGGTTTCAATCCGCTGCGCTGAAAACCGCTTACACAGGTTATCTCTTGGACATCAACACGCCGGTACTGTTATTCGATTGGCCGGGAAATCAAGGGGAAGGCAGACAAGGATATTTCGCTTCACAACAAATGGCTACGGAATCAGCACCATTTCTTGGGACAATGATTGCAGACATTGTCCGTGAAACTGAAGCTGAGAATATATGGGTAATGGGAAGCAGCCTTGGCTGTCAGACTATTAGCGAATCGTTAGCCTGGCTGTCAGAGCAACCCGATCTGTTCCATGGCAAACCCAAACTGTCTAATGTGGTATTCTCCGCTCCTGATGTTTCCGCACAGGCATTTGATGAAAAATTCGCCGAAAGAATTCAGAAATTATCGCAACATTTCACCACCTACATTTCTTCCAATGATAAAGCGTTGTTGATGAGCCACTGGATCAATGGTGAGAGACGACTAGGCCGGTCAGCTGAAATTATGGTGCCTCCTGAAGACAGGACTTCTGAGTATGAATTTGAAGAAGCGATGGAATTACTGGATTTGCAAGAGAAGGGAGCCAGGAATTTTTTTATTATAGATGCCTCTCCGATAAACCGGACTCGAAATTTACACCATTTTTTTACCGATTCACCAGAGTTCTTTGATGATCTCTATCAGCATTTGCTCGAACCCGATAATGTCATCAGCCGCCGCCTCCATTCTGTCCGTATGGGACAAAAAGGAAGGGAGTACTGGATCATTTGGAGTTATTGAGGTATTCAGAGTATCTCATCCGAAATGTCAAAAGAAAAGACTCCCCCGATTGGAAGATGATCAGAAGGTTGATCTTCGCTGGACTCTCCGATTGCTAATTTTTCCGCTCTTAAGTTTCTCCAGATATCGCTCAATGACTTTAAACTATTCAACGCGGAGGCGCCGGGACGCAGAGACACAGGAGGTAAGAGAAAATTCAAAAATAAATCCTGTTCTCTGCATCTCAGCGTCTCAGCGCCTCTGCGTTGAATTGTTTATTAGACGTATAGACCAAAACTATTTTTGCGCCTCTATCGTTAAATATTTGCATCATTACTTCCCAAATGCTATTTAGAAGGACTTTTTTGGTAGAAATTTTTAATATTAATTGACATATTTTAATAAAAAAAGTAATCTGCAACGTAATCAATTCAATTATAATGTCAAAATCTTTAACAAAGGAATTTTTATGCCTATTTATACAAGTGTTCCTAGCGTTGCATACGGATCAGTTTTAAACCAATCGCCCTTTGAATTGGGACAAAAACTTGGGTGTCCTGTATCTGTTTGGACTATTGATAACTATCCCCCTGACTGTCTTTTAGTTCCTGGAGGTGTTTTTTTTAGTGTTACAGCAAAAAAGGAAGAAAATGAAGAAACTTTTGAAGTTTATCTTAATAAAAGAAAAGTAACTCCTTATAAAAGTGAGACAGAAAAAACCCGTCATGAAAGTAAGACAGAAAATCCCTCTAATACTGGCACCCCTGGCAATGGTATGATAAAAGGGCCATGGAATGAAACTGGACAAAAGATTGCAGAATTTTTCTTTACAGAACTCCCTGAGGGTTCGATAATTTACCTAAATGGCAGTAGGAACATACTCACAAGAAAAAATGATGTTGTTGATTTGACAGCCCTAAAGGTGTAATCGCAGGAACTTTCCTCTGTTAAATGATTTCATCTGACAGAGGAAAGTCGAAGACTGCCTTATGGTACTATAGGAGGGCAATATACCTGGAAAGGGAATGGACCTGGGCTCTCCCAGATAACGTCAAAATTATTCCCTTTGGATTTTGAAGATTTCGATGAATGGCATGAGGAACGGCATGAGTCATCCCCTCCCCTGCTTAGCGCAGAAGGGATCGCTTTGATTATACTGTTTGAAACCATTGTGATGGCATCAAAAGTCCAATGTCTATTATCAATTCCTCCTTCTAACCCATTAATTTTAGCTTCGCATTGATAAAAAGGGATTGTATTGAAATTGGCCAATGGAAGAAAAGCTAAATTAATGCAAGGAATTCTGGGATCGACAATTCCAGGCGCTTCTACAATCCATTCCGCCGAACTTAAATGAGCCGGCTGTCCTGGAAGAGTATGCTGAGTTGTGCTGAACTTGACATTTTGAGTGCGATTCTTAATCGTCAGACAAAAAATGCCATTTCCGCTAAAATCTTGGCCGCGATAAACCACTCTTCCTTCAATAATATCTCCGGGAGACACAGGAAATCCATCTATCAATTGTGTAGCCGCAGGATACAAGCTAAACCACGCCTCATAGACCGGTTCTCCATTGATCACGAAATGATTTGTTCCAATTTGTTCAACAGTCGGACTGACATAGCCGTCTATTCCAACCCAAGCCGATGAGAAGGTATCACCATTGACGTTGGGTATCAATGTGGGTACTTTCCAGGAACCGGAAACTTCGGTTACGGAGTCGTAGGTAGGGTTAGGCTGAGCAGATGTCCCGGTAATCGCAGCGTATCCGCTCCAATTTACAGAAGTACTGTCCGTTGATTCTTGCAGCATGGGAGCGTGAGCCAGTTGCTGATAAGGGGAATGAGATTTTCGCTCAATAGGACGCAATGTACATTCTATAGTAATAAAATCGTCAGTATCTGATGGATCTAATGCCTTACAATTTTCACCAGTAAGGTTAAATACCACCATCAGCATAAGTAACAAGGAAGATAAAGCTTTTTTTTCCATAATTAAAACCTCTATTCATTTTTTTTTGCTTGACTGATACATCCTATAGAAATGCGATTATGTCAAGAAAAAAATTTGAAAGACTGCATTCAGAAATTACGAAAAATTGTAGATTATAAATCTATGAACTGTTTTTTTTATTTTCTGATTCCCTTAAGTTTGATTAGCCACATTGCCTATGCAATGGTGGCTGGAGGACGCCCTAATTCCATATCAGGGGGACATAACGCGTTTGCCGGTGTAGTTAACCCGGCAAACGCCGTTTGGATCAAGGACCGGTTCGATGTAGGCACATTTATCGTTCACCAACACTCCACCCTGAACAATCAGGATAACAACCCCCTGTTCAATCCGGGAAAAATTAATCAGACCTACAAGGCCAGGTATATCACAACAGCAGACGCAGCTATTCATAAACAATTCAGAATCAAAGACCATGAGTGTTCGTTCAGCCTTGCGACCTACACAACACCCGGCTATGTAAAAATTCGCACTAAGGAACCAATTCCCATTATTGGCACCACGCCCATACATTTAGAATCTAAAACACAAGTCATTTCCTCTATCTTTTCATGGAAGCTCAATGAAAATCATTCCATAGGCTTTTCAATAGATTATTTTTATTTGTCCTATCTTCGCAAAGGCTTTCAACGCGCGGACAACTTTATAAGATCTGTCTCACCGGGACATGTGACAAATAACGGAACAGACCACTCTGAGGGTCTTGGTCTGACGCTTGGATGGAGATGGAATATCAGCAAGTCGCTCAGCTTTGGCTTGGCTTTCATCAAGAAAAGCCATGTTGGTCAATTCAGGAGATACCGGGGATATGAGCCTCATCACGCAAAAAATTATATCCCTGCAACACTTGGCGGTGGATTCACTTATAAGTTTACGGAAAAGTTGGCAGGACGCCTGGAAGTCCTTTGGACAGGTTTTGGAAGCCTTCCGAATGCCAATAATTCAATTTTGCCAGATGGAGAATTGAATACCAACAAGCGCGGGTCCAATAAATCCCCAGGAAGCGGTCTGCAAGATGCAACCCTTATCAATTTTGGCCTTGGTTACAAGGTCAATGATAACTTATCGCTTGGCGCAGGCCTTTCCCATCGAATCCCTCTTCGCAGAAAATCTCCCTACATTATATCGCGCAGCTATACCCGGCAGATATTCTACGACCTCATCACCTTTGGAGTTAACTACAACTGTCATAACAATGATTTCTTTCTAACCCTCTCGCACGGTGTTGACAATCATCAGTCGGGTTATATGCCCCCGAAAATCGGTGGAGGAAAGTTCTCTTCCATGAAAAAATATAATGCCATTTCCCTTGCCTGGGGTTATCTATATTAGACATAATGTAATCGCGTTAATTGTTTATATATGCTTTGAAGTGATTGGGCCGAAACATTTGCTTCTTTGGCAAATGCAGGCCAAAGCATCACTGCACTTTTAACTTCTTCCATGATCTGCCGGGTTTTGTTTTCAGGGATGCCAGCAGCTGTAGCAAGCTTTAACAGGTGAGATTTTGTTGGAGAGCGGCCCTCGCCCATAACTGAAGTGCAGTGTTCTCCACCGGGACCCGAGGAAAAAGTTAAATCATACGCCGGAGAGACATGCCATGAGCCATCTTCGTCCATTAGAAAGGAAAAGTTTTTAGAGTGGTCATCTCGATTGTGGGCAAAGATGTTGAATACGGCATTGCGGAATTGGCGCTCAACTTCAAGCTGATTTTGAGTAAGCAACATGGTTACTTTCATGATAGCAGAATAATCAAGTGCAGGATAACGATGATCAGCATGCAATAAGCCGCTAAGTGTATGCATATGTATAAATCTGGATTCCACTCGATCAAAGCGCTTAACTCCAAAATGGCCGCTTCCGATTTTGGATTTAAAAAGTTTAATTTCAGGAATAGCAAGACCTGCACTTTTGGCCATAAGATTATAGGCATATTCGATAGATCCGATATCTTTTGGGTCTTGAGAGGAGCGGAATTTTACAATCCAGTCGTTATGTATTTCGTTTAAATTGTTATTTGAAACAATCTTTTCTTTAGGCTGTATTGTAATAAGAATTTTTGGACGCGCTCCGGCAGAAGATCCGTTCATGATCAATAGGTCATCAAGGAACTGATTATCATCGTATTCCATGACTTGCATACATTCTCGAGCGATTTCGTCTAAATCGTTTATGAATTTTAACTCCTGAGAATCGATGATTTCCGGCTCATATTGCAAGGCACCCATTCCGCGCGAACCTGTGTAGCTTAAACGGTCTAAAGGTGTTATCCCATCCGGATTTAAGCCTAAAGTTCTCAATTTTCTGTCTAACAGCAAACGGCCCCAGCCATCTGGTAAGCTGTCATTAAAAAGACCGAACAATCCATCAAAGACATGATCTTCGCAGACAATAACGCCGGCTTTTAAGGGTAATTTAAATGGAGACAGGTGAAGTCCTGATTCCAGAAAAGTGTTATTGTATTCAAAGTATATGCGCTTGTCTTTCCACAGTAACTTTCCAAAAGGCACTAATTGGTGGCCCCGACAATAGTTTACATGAATGATTTTAACTTGTGCGGATAAAGTCATTTGCGTCCCCGCTTGCGAGGGATTTGTTTTACAATAGCATCAAGCGAAGGTAGTGATTGTAAAGGGTCTTGCGCAAAAAGGGAATTAAAAGATTCCAGGCTTTTAAGCACCAAGGCTAATTTAAGAAGGGATTCCAGCGAAATTTTTCCGGTCCGTTCGAAGCGCTTAATTGATCCTAGACTAACACCGGAGCGCAACGACAAATTTTGTTGGCTAAGATTTAAAGAAAGCCTTTTTGCTTTAGCGTTTTGGGCAATTCGAGTCAGAAATTCCAACGGTGTTAAAATGCTAAGAGAGATCATATGAGTCCTTAAATGAAAAAGATTGATTTATTAGCTCGTATATTAACCATTATACAGAAAAGAATATTTCATGTAAAGGAAAAGAGTCTTTTGTTTTTGTTTTTTGGGCACGGGTAAGGGCATGGGCAAGGAAGTGAATTATGCAAGAAGTCTATACCGAAGGTGGTTCAAAAATTGGGATTTTGGCAAGGAGGCTGCTCAAAATTTTTCGTCTGGAACGAGTGACCATTGCCAATGGCCAAGGCACGAGTGAAGACAAAAATTTTGATGCAAAGCCGACGCCGTCAAAAACCAATTTTTGAATCACGTTCGATATAATCTGGTTTTGACGTTTAATATCTTGACGACAAATCATAAAACAGACTAGTTTAAATATATAGACTAGTTTAAAGGAGTTGGTATGAAGCATTTTGGAGCATTTGAGGCGAAGACCCATTTTTCAGAACTGTTAGGGGACGTAATTAAGGGCAATAAATTTATAATAACAAAGCACGGCGTGCAGGTTGCCATGATTATTCCTTTTACTAAAGAAGAGGAAGGTGTTGATCCGGTGAAAGATGCGATACGAGCATTAAAAAAACTTAGGAAGGGGATAACTCTTGGTAAGGAACTATCAATCAGAAAAATGATGGAAGAAGGTAGAAGGTAAATAATGGCAAAAAATCTCTATGACTTTGTACTGGACTGTTCAATAACGATGGCATGGTGCTTCGAAGATGAAAGCAATGAATATACTGATACAATTCTAGAAAATCTAAACCATTCCACTGCTATAGTTCCAACAATATGGCCTTTAGAGGTAGCCAATGTTTTATTGCTATCCAAGAAAAAAAAACGAATAACGGAAATTCAATCGGCTAGTTTTATCGATGCTTTAGCGGCATTGCCCATTGTTGTTGATGCCTCCACTGCATATAGAGCGATGCATAGTGTTTTTGTATTAGCAGGGCAATCAGATCTCACAATATATGATGCAGCTTATCTGGAATTAGCAGTAAGAGAAGGAATCCCTCTTCTTACGTTGGATAAAGGGTTAATTAAAGCGGCGAAGAAGTTGCATATCCCTCTTAAACCAAATGCGAGAAGTCACAGCTAGTGTCTGATTAAGTAAATACGTTAAAGTATATGCGCCCATATTTTCCTGTATGGCAAAGCGCGGAACGCGAAATCTAACTTGAGTCAAGTTGTTGAGCGTGAGCGCAAAGCCAGACTGGTAAAGATGGGTCAGATACTTTAACGTATTTACTTAATTAGACACTGAAACAATTTGGGTTTAAATCTGCCAAAAAGGGCAATTTTAACGAGTAAATGTAATTACACAAAAAGTCTGATGATAAAAAAAATTATTCTACCAGAGCTTGATGAAGATCTGCTTACACAGTGCAAAGTTACCGCTTTTCGCGCCAGTGGCAGCGGTGGACAGCATGTCAATGTGACGGACAGCTCTGTGCGTCTAGTGCATATCCCTACCGGAATTGTTGTGACCAGCCAAAAGGGAAGAAGTCAATTTTTCAACAAGAAGGATTGCATTCAAAAATTACGAAAAATTGTCGATAAACTGAACTATTGCGCACCCAAAAGGATACCGACAAAAATTTCTAAATCTGTTAAAAACAAAAATCTCGATAAAAAGACCAAACATTCAGAAAAAAAGAAACTCAGATCTACTTTACCAAACGATGGAAATTAAGCTTATACCCAACGTGTTTTAAAGGTTGTTATTATGGCTGAGAAATCAATGATATTCACTTCAGGTTTTGTTTCGCTGTTAGTTTTAGCAGCCATTCATCTCTTCGCAAATCAGGCAAAGGTACTGGGAAGCCTCTGGCATGGCCGATTCCTTTCTTTTGCCGCAGGACTTTCTTTCGCATACGTATTTGTCGATCTCTTACCAACCCTTGGAAAGGGGGAGTTAGTATTAAAAAATACTCTTGGCGATGCCATTCCTTATTTGGACAGGCATACTTATGTAGTCGCCCTTTGCGGTCTTTTGTTTTATTATGGACTTCACACACAATCACAAAAAGGTACTGCAATAAATTTTTGGCTGGCAGTTGGAGGCTATATCCTGTTTAATTTTTTTGTCGGAGCTAGTTTAGCTGACAGTGAGAATTCAGATATTCAACCGATAGCACTTTATACAATTGCACTTGGAATGCACTACTTCGTCCATGACCACAACACTAAGACGGAAGATCAGACGCTTTTCCTGCAAAAAATTCGTTGGCTTCTGGCAGCCGCACTATTTATAGGATATTTTACAGGCTATTTTACAGGAATTCCAAATACTGTTGAGGTTATAGTCGTTTCCTTTCTTGCCGGGGGGGATACTTCTCAATACGTTGCACTACGAACTTCCTCAAAGAGAACAGGTAGCTTATGCTTCCTTTGTGCTCGGCGCATTTTTTTATACATTCATTTTAATTGGCCTTGGAAAAGCATAAGGTCCATTTTGTGACAAAAACGAACTATACCGAAGGGGTTCAAAAATTGGGATTTTGACAAGGAGGCTGCTCAAAATTTTTCGTCTGGAGCGACTGAGCATTGCCAATGGCCAAGGCTAGAAGTGAAGACAAAAATTTTGGTTCAAATTCAGATTGCCTCCGTCAACTTTCTAATTTTTAATGCATTGCGGTATAAATACTTCAAGAGAATTGTTAGTAATTGATAGTTTGATTTTTATTAAAAAATAATATATAATCACGAATATTGATTAATACGTTACAAATATTTTTCTATCTGGAGTTTTGTAAAATGAGAATATCAGAATTTTGTAAAGATTATTTCAACTGTTTTCAGGATCTTGCCAATTTTAAAAAAAATACAAAAA
>Ga0207078_1113_pt1 | contig 10784 bp, 10 predicted proteins | sample Alteio_BWMinHeat_60_FD_153579 | JGI IMG/M metagenome (GOLD analysis project Ga0207078, IMG submission 153579) | Enriched cells from forest soil in Barre Woods Harvard Forest LTER site, Petersham, Massachusetts, United States -... | ecosystem: Environmental > Terrestrial > Soil > Temperate forest >... | reverse complement strand
ATGTTTACCGCACAAATTATTAAAAAAGCCAGCATATTCAATCTAGATGCTGATGGTTTAGTATTTAATGCAGCATTAAATGATTTCGTTTCCACACTGAGTGGAAGTGAAGAAGAAGTACAAAAGCGCATTCTTGATAACAAATATTTTATTCAATATTGTCAACATTTATTCAGTTGGATAGATGACATCATTAAAACTGAAAATCCTGAAAAAATGTATTTTATGTCTTTTTCAAATAGACAAGACATAGAAACAGAACTAAGGAATCGACTTGGCAGAAGCCGTAGTCTATTCACACCTGTTTTGAGCCAACTAGTCGATCATATAAAAAAGAAATATGGTGATAAAGTTGTATTGTTGACAAATTGGCTTGCTGATTTATATGTAGACGAAAAAACTGAGATTACCTTGTCTGACGCAGTTAAGAAAGAACTTAAATTGCTTCAATTACAAGATTGGAATTTAAAGTCAAAAAATTTATATCGTGATGAAGATAAAGTCAATCTCCTGCTTCATAACATGCTTGTTGCTGATAAAAAGATTAAATTGGATTTTCCAGGTGATGAAATTGAAATCAGCCATCATGTTATTGATGACCTTGGATGTATTATTAATCCTTTGTATCAATTATGCAAAGCTAATCCACAATTGATACAAGGGGCAAATACTTCCATGAACTTCTATCAATTTGATGAATATTGTAGACAACCATCAAAAGAAATTAGTTTTATAGGCTGTGTTAAAGGGATTGGAATTTATCCAATACATTCAACTGAAAACATTATCACTTTGTCTAAAACATATGGTCGGCAGAATGAAAAAGTACATTTCATACCACAATTAAAAGATAGTGCGACTGATTATACTTCCAAAAAATTAGAAATATTTTTTATGCCGGTTGCCCCTCCAACTAAAAATTCAGAATTAAATGAATTTGGTAAGAGAGGTAGAAATGAAAATTCTGATGAACATACAGCTAAAAAACCTAAATCCGATCTGCAACAGAATTCACATTTTAAGACGCCAACCGTTGTAGTGCAAAAAGAACAGGTGGTAGCTGCGCAATTGAAGATGTGATGAGCTGTCATCCTGACACACCTGCTTATGGGAGCATGACGAGTTTTTAGCAGCAGAAGGTTCGTCGTTGCGAAGCCGCGCAGCGTTTGGCCGAAGTAATCCAGTTTTTAATTTACATAGTTTAAAAAACTGGATTACTTCGGCCAAACGCTGCGCGGCTTCGCAACGACGAACCTTCTGCTGCTAAAAACTCGTCATGCTCCCCCTGCTTATCCTCATTCCAAAAAAGTAATCCGTTTTTTAGGAAAACAACACCTGAAATCACTCCCTTTTTCCAATACACTCTCCACTTCTAACTCAGCATCATGACGAAGCAGCACATGTTTAACAATAGCTAGCCCTAGGCCCGTTCCACCTCTTTCTCTAGACCGTGCTTTATCTACACGATAAAACCGCTCGGTAATGCGGGGTATATGTTCTTTTGCAATACCTATGCCCGTATCTGACACTTTAAATATGCCGCGGCCTTCATTGTCACAAAACCATTCGATATTAATGCGTCCCTGATCAGGTGTATATTTGATTGCATTCACAATAATATTTGAAAATAAACTTCTTAACTCACTCTCTGAGCCACGCATCACTATCTTCGTCTCTACTTTCAATGAAATTTTATGCATTTTTTCGCCGCTGATATTTTTTGCATCGATCAGTAAATTTTTTAATATATCAGCCACAACAATATCATTTTTTTCTTCCGTAGGATGATCATCGCCTTCTAGATGGGACAATAATAATAAATCTTCAATAATATCTGCCATACGAATGCTATGTTGATACATTTGTTGAAATATCTTATTTAACGTTTTTTTATTTGTACTTTCTTCTTTGATCAACGTTTCGAGATAGCCTTGAATGACAGTCAGCGGCGTGCGTAATTCATGTGATACATTAGCAACAAAATCACTTCTTACTTGTTCTAAATGTTTAATATATGTTTTTACTGGCTTGGGTAATTTCTGTATAAGTAAATCATTATGTTTTTTCATTAACATCCCCAGAAAACAAATATCCCATGTTTCGTATGGTTGTTATTCTTTTATCATATCCATATGGTTTTAACTTATGACGTAATCGTTTAATTTGAACATCGATCGTACGTTCATCTATATAAGCGTTTCGTCCCCAGATATATGTAATGAGTTGATCTCGTGTATAGACTTTATTCGGATGAAGCATAAAAAAATGAAGAATCTTGTATTCAGTCGGTGTTACTTTCAGCTGCTGTGATTTAATGGTGACAAGACATTGATTCGTATTCAATGCTAATTGATCAGCTTTAATTTCACCCGTTGTTGATTTGATTAAACCTCTTCGTAATACCGTCATTATTCTTGCAGCTAACTCATTGGGTGAAAAGGGTTTAGTCATGTAATCATCCGCACCTAGCATTAATCCCTTGATTTTATTTTCTTCTTCTGCTTTTGCAGTGAGCATAATGATAGGGACATCTTTTAAAAGATCTTCTTTTCTGATGACTTTGATAAAATCAATGCCGCTTTTGTCCGGCAACATCCAATCTAAAATGATTAAATCGGGGATACAATGCTGCAAGATATTTAAAGCCTTGCTTGTATCTTCTGCGTCAATGAGATGAAAATCATTAGAAGACAAAGAAAAACGTAGCATATCGCGGATGGCTTCTTCATCTTCTATGACAAGTAAAGTTATTTTTTTCATTGATTCTTTCGCAACACTCGTTTTTAATATTGGCTCACTACTTTACTCAATTTAACTTGATTATTCAATTTGGCTATTTATGACCATACGCTGTATTATCCTTACAATCATGATGTTTGTATTAACGAGCTTATTAATAAGCTGCCATAAAAGCAGCCATCACACTTCCCCCATCGAACAATTTGTATCAAATTCAAAAGCACCTATTTACCATTTTAAAGTTATCCGTACCTATCCTCACGATCAGCATAATTTTACTGAAGGGCTGCTCTTAGATAATGAATTTTTATATGAAAGCAGCGGATTATATCAACAATCTAAACTTGAAAAGAAAGACCTTTTCAGCGGAAAAATCTTACGTGAAACTCAATTATCGCCAAACTATTTTGCCGAAGGCATTACTCTCGTTGGCAACTCTATTTATCAATTAACCTATAAAGAACATACGAGCTTTGTCTATGATAAAAACACCTTCAAATTAGAAAAAACATTTTATTTTCCTACTGAGGGTTGGGGATTGACCTCAGATGATAAGCAACTCATCATGAGCAATGGCAGCGCGACCTTATTTTTTATTGATCCTAATACCTTCCGCTTAATGCGTACTATCGTTGTTCATGATCAAAATCAAGCCGTATTGCATTTGAATGAATTAGAATACATAGAAGGCACTATTTATGCCAACATCTGGCCAACAGATATGATTGCCATTATTTCACCTGCCACAGGCGCAGTACTGGGTTGGATCAATATTACGGCATTACATACATTTAATTGCGGAGAGGGTGACTGCGTAGCAAATGGCATCGCCTATCACGAAAAAAATCATACTTTGTTAGTCACAGGGAAAAACTGGCCTCTCATGTATGAAATCCAACTAACTCGTTGAATACCGATAAGCGCCTCGGCTGAGTGCAGCACTACGAGCCACCGTTGGACTGACTAAACGCTTAGCGACGAGTTCATCCAAATATTGTTCCATTGTACACATGCCAATGTCGCCACTTGTTTGCATGGTCATCGCCATATGCGCCACTCTATCTTGTCGAATTTGATGACGAATCGCACGCGTGGCTAGCATGATTTCAAATGCTGCAATTCGTCCGCCAGACACTTTTTTTACTAATGTTTGACAACTAATCGCTTGTATTGTTTCAGACAACAAATTTCTCACTCTATTTTTTTCTGACGTTGGAAACGCATCGACAATACGACTCACTGCCAGCGGCGCTGAACTTGCGTGTAAAGTGGCCATGACTAAATGTCCGGTTTCAGCTGCAGTCAGTGCTAAACGTATTGTTTCTAAATCACGCATTTCGCCGAGTAAAATGACATTCGGGTCTTGTCTTAAAGAAGCACGTAATGCAGCAGAAAAGCTTGGCGTATCACGATGAACTTGGATTTGGTTAATGGCGCTCCGTTTGCTTGTAAAAATATATTCAATCGGATCTTCTATTGTAATAATATGCGACGCTCTTACCGCATTTATATACTCAACCATGGCTGCTAATGTTGTACTCTTACCTGATCCTGCAGGGCCTGTCACAAGCACCAATCCATTTGATAAAACCAGTAATGATTTTAAAACCGATGGCAAATGTAATTCTTCAAATGTCGGGACTTTCTCAGGAATCACACGAAAGACGGCAGCAATACCACGGAGTTGATGAAACACACTCACTCTAAAATTACCAATGTTTGTAAAAGAAAGCGCTATATCAAATTGTAAACAAATTTCAAATTCATTTTGCTGGTCTTCTGACAAAACACTGAAAATTAAACGTTTGACTTCGTCTGCTGAGAGTGGTGGATGATCTGGTACGTTCTGTAATTCCCCGTGCATACGAAATAAGGGTGGCAATTCAGGTAAAAGATGTATATCTGATGCATTTTGTTTTACAGCTAATGCTAATAATTCTGTTATTTCCATTTCATCCTCTCAATAAGTGACTCGACCGTCGTTCCTAAAAACTTGGAATGGCCGAAACGATGGTCGAGGCTTCAATAAGCTCTAATAATCACACGTGTGCCTCGATAATGATTACTTGAGTTCGGGCCCTCTACAAAATCATATCGCAGCCATCTTGCATCATTTACATGCAGACGAACACAGCCATGGCTAATGTTTCCATTTACCACCTCATAAGACCCATGTAAAGCTTGGTTGCCATTAAAATACATACAAAAAGGCATGGGTGCGCCACCTCTTGGCAAAGGGAATCGATGTGAAATACACCTAGGGCCGCCAAGCGAATAAATACGGAAAGTACCTGCTTTGGTTCGACAACGACGGTGAAGATCGCGGCACCAGTATGAACCCGCCGTAGCCATCCCTGAATGTATTAACGTGCCATCCGGGGTATAAGCTCCCCACACATGGATATTAGGATCAACAATAATTAATTTTTCACCGGGTGGTGCAATATGAGCGGGCAAAGAAGAAGATCGACTGAATGTAGTTAAGGGGAAAACAAGTAGGGACAACAAAAAAATCATTCGTATCCTACACATTGCTCCTCCTCCTTTGTTATTTTCTTATGTTTTTATTTTACTCTAAAAGGGGAGGTGAAAAATGAATAAATCTCCTAGTCCCATACATTTTTATCTTAATTCAATCACTTATAATAATTAAAAAAAATCGTCATTTTATTTAATATTGTTTGGATCTGATACACCATAGGTATAACCACCCACTTCTATCGTGTTATCTAAATTCGTTTTGATTTGTTCATGCATGGCCTTAGCATTATCGCCTATTAACTGAATGCCTATGCCTTGATATACCTCATAAAGTGCATTTTTGGGTGTAATCCAAATCACTTTGCCTTCCACTTGCTGGACCTCTGTTTGTCCTGGCATCTTCAAATCAACAATAATGTGTTCTCCTAACCTAAATGTATCAGTCGTTGGAATGAATAACCCTCCTTCTACGATGAATGGCATATATGAAAGGTTAAGTTCTTGCTGTGTATGAATTTCGTATTGAATTCTAACAGTATCAGCCATGATTATTTCCTCATGACGGCCAACAAGCAGCCGGTGATTGCGTCACATTGTTATTACTAACGGTTAGCGTTAAAGGACTACATGCGGCACCGTTTTCAGAATCACTTGCTTGAGTTCCCTGTCCTGTCGCAGTGATGGTATAAGAGGTAGGAGAGACATTACTGATGCTTAATGAATAATATCCTAGAGGGGATGTTGAATTACCGCTGATCTGAGCAAGCGTACCATAGGTTGAATTAGTTGAACGATATCGTTCCTCAGATAATTGTAAAGTGAGAATAGCATTAATTCCGTCTGATCGATGACCTTTTAATATATAGGGCCGGTAAAATCCAATAGCAATAATAGCAATGATACCAATGATTGTAATGGTGATAAGAAGTTCAATGATGGTGAATCCAACTAGCCGAAACGACGGTCGAGTCCATCCCACTTCTGTTAATTTATTTAGCTGCGATTTCATATGGTTGTACCTAATTTAAAGATGGGTAAATACATTGCGATGACAAAACATCCAATAATGACGCCCAATATAACTATGACCAAGGGCTCAACCAACGTACTTAAATTATCCGCGATAGAATCGACTTCTTCTTCATAATACGTCGCAATGTTATTCAACATTTCTCCTACTGCACCTGATGCCTCACCCACAGAAATCATTTGAATCACCATATTTGGAAAAAGTTTTGTTTTTTCAATGGAGAAAGAAAGTTGATTGCCTGTAGTCAAATCCTCGCACACTTTTCTCATTGCATTACTGTAAATCCGATTGTTCATGATATTGATCATTATTTTCATGGATTCCACAATAGGCAAGCCTGCATCTAATGTAATGGATAATGTTCGAGTAAAACGGGCAATAATTGCTTTTTGAATAATAGTTCCAAAAATAATTATTCTAAGCGAAAGACGATCTATAAATGTGCTAAATACAACATTATTTTTTCGTAAATATCTAAAACCCCATATACCAAAAATAATAATCACCAGCAGAAGCCACCAATAATTTCTGATGAAATTAGAGAGATTAATGATGATTTGTGTGAAGTAAGGTAATTTGACACCGGCACTTTGAAACATTTTTTGAAATTGTGGTACAACAAAAAGTAATAAGACTAAACTAACCGCTAATGCAACGAAGGTAATGACAGCAGGGTATATCAATGCATTTCTGACTTTTCTTTTTATTCTCTCTGTCTTTTCCAAATATTTAACAATTCGGCTCAATACTATTTCGAGGGTTGCTGATTTTTCACCGGCTCGCGTCAGATTACAATATAAGTCATTAAAATAGTCAGGATACTGACTGATGGAATCAGATAATGTCATCCCTGCTGTAATATTTGCACGTATCGAAAGCACGACTGATTTCATGGTTGGATTTTCTTGGTCTTGCGCAATCACATCCAATGAGTGAAGAATTGGCATACCAGCACTTAACATGGTGGAAAGATAGCGTGTAAAAAAAATGATATCTTTTGTTTTTACTCTCGAACGAAAAAAAGGCAGAACAAATTGACGTTTTTCTACTATATTAATTACTTCTATTTGTAAATTTTTTAATTCTGTTTCAGCTGCCTTCACATCAGTAGCTTGTATGTTACCTTTTACCCGACTACCTTGCTTATTGAGTCCTGTCCATTTATATGTTTTCATTGTGTTTGTCATAGACGCCTGCTATTTAAATGTTCGATTTAATTCAGCTAAACTTGTGACACCTTGTTTAACTTTTGCTAATCCTGCGTCACGTAAATTAGAGATGCCTTCTTTTGTTGCTTGTTCAGTAATTTCAATTGCATTCGCGCCACGCATGATCAGATAAGACATTTCTTGAGAAATAGGCATGACTTCAAATAGCCCGGTACGGCCACTATATCCATGTACACAACGTTCACATGAACCTGCTTTATATAATGTTAATGACTCGAATTCTTCCTGTTTGAATCCTTCAGCTAATAAAATATCATCGGGCAGTTTATCTTTTTGTTTGCAATGCTGGCATAAAATACGAAGAAGACGTTGTGCGATCACTAATATTAATGAGCTTGCAAGATTATAGGATTCAACGCCCATATACATGAGTCGAGATACGGTTTCTGGTCCACTATTGGTATGTAAAGTGGATAAAACCAAATGACCTGTTTGTGCTGCTTGTACGCAAATTTGCGCTGTTTCCAAATCACGAATTTCACCCACCATAATGATATCTGGATCTTGGCGCAGGAAAGCTCGCAATGCAGTTGCAAAGGTGAGACCCACTTTGGGATTAACATGCACTTGATTGATCCCATGCAATGGAATTTCGACAGGATCTTCAACTGTCATAATATTATCTTCAGCTGAATTGAGATAATTTAACGCAGAATAAAGTGTAACTGTTTTGCCACTTCCTGTCGGTCCTGTTACTAAAATAATACCTTGGGTATGCCCTAGCGCTTTTACTAACAATTCTTTTTGCGCAGGATCCATTCCTAATTCATCTAAACTATGAAAAATTTGCTCTGGGTCTAATAAACGTAACACAACTTTTTCGCCATAAAGAGTTGGACAAACACTTACACGTATATCAATTGATTTATAATTTGAAAATGTCAAGTTAATACGCCCATCCTGAGGGACACGATGCTCTGTAATATCCATGCTAGACATGATTTTAATGCGAGCTAATAAATAATTAGCAATCTGTATGGGTGGAGTAGCAATTGGATATAGCACACCATTTATGCGGTAGCGAATTCGATAGTCTTCACCGAAATGTTCAAAATGAATATCTGAAGCGCCTTTTTCAATCGCATCATAAATAATTTTATTTACGTAATTTACAACGGGTGCGCTATCCACATCATAACTGACAACTTGTGAAGCTTTTTTCCTATCTGCCTTACTTTCTTTTTCTTTTTCACTAGTAATGCCTGAAATTTCTGAAATAATAATTGTATTTAATAATTTATCAACAGCTTGATTTAAAATCTCGCTTTTTGTAATTAAGAAACGTACATCAAGATCTGTTAAAAACTTAAAATCATATAAATTTTCAACGGTTGGGTCTGTTATTGCTATATAAATAAACCCTGTTTTTATAAAAAGTGGTAAGGCTAATTTTTTTCTGACCACTTGTGTATTAAGAAGTTCTGTGGGAATGAGTTCTGGATTGAATGCACTAATATCACATAACGGTAAGCCATAATAGTCCGATGTGGCTCTCGCAACGCTAGTAGCATCAATTAATTTATGTTTAATCAGGTAATCAATATAAGATTCTTTTTCTAACAATGATTTACGCAGCGCATCCAAACTTACTTTTTTATCTAACAAATTATTTTGTGATAAGTAGTAAGCAAAACCACTGAGAGAACTTGCAGATTCATCCATTAGATTGCCTAATTTTTACAACGACACAGCTGCCCATCTATTTTGTATAGAAAATGACAACTGTGCGATTGTTAGTTTAATCTTTAGCACACGCCATCAGTCTGACATTGACCTCCAACTGTCCAGATTAAAACATTGTTCGTTGGAACCGGGGTCAATGTATAAGATTCAGTTGTTAAGCTATGCAGGGCTGAACCAGTGGCAGTAATCACACCAGAAGCGGTCACTGCTACCGTACCCACATTACCTACAGCGGCCGCGATTGCTGCTGGCACACCATTTTGTCCGGCAGCACAATTTGCAACAGCTGAACCGCCTCCTGCTGCTTGATAACATTGCTCAACACCTATTTTAAATGGGCCTGTTGCCTGAACAACTTCAGCAAAATAGGCTTTTTTCGTATAGGTTAAATAGGTAGGAACAGCGATGGCTGCTAGAATACCAATGATTGCAATGACAATTAACAATTCGATAATGGTAAAACCAACAGAGGTGCGAAATGGATTTCTCATATTTAACTCCCTTAAAAAGTCACTTCCTAAAAAAAATTATAGCATCAAAATCGTGGTTTCATACAATAAAAAATTAAAACTTCTCAAATAGTTCTTTTTTGAACCCGCTTTCTTGGATTGCTTCTTGGCTAGTAATGTTTTTTTCCGCTAATTCCCGCAATGACTGATCCATTGTACACATGCCCGTTGCTCCACTGGTTTGAATAACAGAATACATTTGTGCTACTTTATCTTCTCTGATTAAATTGCGTATGGCCGGTGTCCCGATCATAATTTCAAATGCAGCAACGCGCCCGCCACTGATTTTTTTTACTAATGTTTGGCAAATCACCGCTTGTAATGATTCTGAAAGCAGATTGCGAATAATATTTTTTTCCCCTGCAGGAAAAACATCGACAATGCGATTCACCGCTCGAGGTGCCGAACTGGTATGAAGTGTAGTGAGGACCAAATGCCCAGTTTCAGCTGCTGTTAAAGCTAAACGTATCGTTTCTAAGTCACGCATTTCACCGACTAAAATAATATCAGGATCTTCACGTAACGATGCGCGTAATGCCGAATTAAAAGACACTGAATCACGATATACCTGACGCTGGTGGATAAGACATTTTTTATTTTGATGGATAAATTCGATGGGATCTTCAATCGTAATCACGTGGCCTGTTTGAGTTGTATTTAAATGTTCAATCATGGCAGCTGAGGTTGTGCTTTTTCCACAACCTGTAGGCCCTGTTATTAATATTAAACCGTTAGCTAATTTGAGCAATTCTTTAAAGACAGGTGGTGTTTCCAGTTTATCTAAGGTAGGAAGTTCCGATGGAATAACACGGAAAACGGCTGAAATGCCCCGTAATTGATGAAATATATTTACCCTAAATCCAGCAAGCTTGGGAAGAAAGACGGCAAAATCAAATTCAAGCGCAGATTCAAATACATGTTGCTGTTCCTCATCTAAGAGACCATAAACGAGACGTTTTATGTTATCTGCATCAAGTACAGGTAAATCCTTTAAGACAACTAAATCACCATCTACACGTATGACTGGATGCGATTCTGGCGATAAATGTAAATCTGATGCTTTTTGTTTAAAACTAAGCTCTAATAAATCATTTATTTCAATGTTGGTAGTTT
>Ga0207078_1111_pt1 | contig 11137 bp, 4 predicted proteins | sample Alteio_BWMinHeat_60_FD_153579 | JGI IMG/M metagenome (GOLD analysis project Ga0207078, IMG submission 153579) | Enriched cells from forest soil in Barre Woods Harvard Forest LTER site, Petersham, Massachusetts, United States -... | ecosystem: Environmental > Terrestrial > Soil > Temperate forest >... | reverse complement strand
TCAGGCCAGAATCCTGTGACACCATTATGCGGCATGTCATAATACCAATTATCCGCACCGGTATAGAATGGGTTGGCATTGTAGCGCTCACGTACAACAGTATAGGTAAATTTGGTGACATCACGTTGGTTGGTATCAGACGGGAAAAGCCAAACCTTCACGCCTTCGTTAAAAGCTCTCTGATTTGTTGGGTCGTCTTTTCGTCCGCCAACGCCCGTTTGGCAAATATGGCCATGTAAATTAATTGCTGAATTATCAACAAACCTGCCGGCAACAATTTTATACTCTACAAACTGGGTGTCACAACGTACTGAGTTTCTTGGTCGTTTGGGATTATCAGCCGAATCAATGGCTATAATATCACCAAAAACAAAATCCTTTATAGCGATGCCATGATTCTTCTTTTGCCCGCATTGATAAAATGTGTCAAGAAGCGTCGGCAGGCTCACTGAGTCATGAATATTTTTATGGGTATAGCTTGCTTTTCGTGCTATATTACCGGCATTGTATATCATAAAATTAGGCGCCAGTTTGTTAAAGCAGATATAATCATGGTACCAGGCAGTGTCAAAGCATTTGCCGTTCTGGAGCACAATACCTACAGTTTTGCAGCCGGAGTCACCTTGTTCATACCAATATTGTCCGAGCCATGGAATACTGTTCCAGAAACCGGAAGGCGCTGCCGCAGGATAAGAATTTTTCCCGGGCGTATAGCCAAGCCCCGGAAGTCCTAAAAATCCATGGTCGAGTGATTTTGGATAATTGTATCCGTTGCATGTTACTGTTCTGGTGGTGTTTGCAGAGTCGAAAGTTGCCCACCAGTTTGTAGCGCCGCAAGTAGGAAGTGTCTGTTGAAAATCTATTTGGAAGTGATAATTGCCTCCTGTACATTCGTTTGCTTGCTGGTCCAGCATAAATCCAATCATTGGTGGCCCCTGTGGCCCTACTGCCCCTTTTGGCGCCAATTGTGTCTCTTGCATTTCCCATGTCATCTTGCAATAGGCGTTTCGGTTCCAATACGCATCGGGTGTGCCCTGGTGCAACTGAAGGATATTACTGTCCTGGCAATTTGTTACGGGGTCATACACGGTAAGGCGCACATTCTGGCAACGGCTGGCCGGGGCATTAGGCCCTTTATAATAATGGTACGGTGTGGCCATCGTTGAAAAATTACAGCTCCAGTCTTTATTTTTAGCTGTGGTGGTGCATTGTTTACCGTTAGGGTCGTAGAATGACCAGTAATAGGTCAAACTGTCACTTGCAAATGGGTAATTTTTCCAGCGGCAGGTGTCGCGGAAAGAATGATCAGGATCAAGCACATTTTGCCAGGTATAATTATCCATTTCTTCCCGCAGCCTGTATTTTACCGAGTTATTAGTAAACCTTACTAGGTTTGGCAAGGTACAGGTCACCATATTACTGTCATGCATTGTGTTCCAGTTAAAGGAACCCCTTGTCGGGTAATAATTATTGGTTAAAGGGATAGGGTTAACATGTTTTGTCCAGAGATGCAGCACCTCAGTGGAATCAGTAAATATTTTTGTCTTGCTACCGCTTGGCTTCAATGCTATGGAAGACACATAAGGTATGGCATGTTTGCCGTAGCAATCCGTTGTTGTGCTAAGACCTATAGAGTCTTTGCCAAATTTGGTAAGCGGACTTTTTCTCGTAGCTGTATCCAGTTTATTTCTCAAAAAGGTGTCGGCCTGGCAATACGTATAGGTAACGTGTGCCGTAGGGCCTGATGCTTTTCTAAAGGTGGCATATACAACTGAATCCGGAGGGCAGGAATTTGGATTGTTGGCAATGGCCAAAAATACGCTTTTTGGCATCTTGATACCTGTGGTGATATTATTTGCAGGGAAGAGAGGCGGGCCGGGAAGATTTATTACCTCCATCGGTCCTTTTATATGCACCAAGAAACAAGTATCGAGCTTCCCGTTTTTCCCGCATTTCTGGTTTGCGTTAATCATCAGGAACGATATCTGGTATATGCCGGGACCTGCAAATCCTTTTGACGCTGACCCAAAACCTTGGGGAATACCGGTTGTTGGAGGTCCGCCGACAAACTTGTGCGTAGTAGCCCATGCATAGTTCACTACATTATTGTTTCCGCTCTGTGGATCCCCAAATTTCCATTGCCAGAAAACCACGTTAGCCTGCGGCTCTGCAGTAAAAGTCATACCATTGGCGTTGGCCGCGTTCCAACATACCGAATCTTTGTAAGCGATTTTTATCTCAAATTTCGGTATATCTATTATGGCTTTCGCTGTGGCCGAGCAACCAAGCTTATTATATATGGTGAGAGTGGCAACATATTTCCCCGCTTTATATTTGTGTATAGGGTTAAAATTAGCACTGTCTTTAGCAGTGCTATCCCCAAAGTTCCAGACAAACTTTACCATATTAAGGTTGGTGGTGTCCGTTGTATTCTTAAAAGTTTCTTTAGCTGAATCACAGCCAGTGTTGGCGCTATAAATAAATGAAGCTTTAATATCTTTAAGAACAATAATAGAGGCTAATTTAGATTGTGATGCCGAACATCCGTTTGAGTCTGTTATCCTCATAGTGGCCGTATAAGTGCCGGGCGCCTGGTAGCTATGGTTAGGCGATTGTTTAGTAGATGTGTCACCGTCCCCAAAATCCCAGAAATAAAACTTTATTGGGGCCCCACTTGACCCTGGGGTTGAACTTTCGCTAAAATGGAAGTTGTTTAAAATTCCAGTGGTGGTCTTAAAGCACTGGATAGAATCGAAACCAGGTACAGTAGGCAGGTTAATAACCGGAATTGGCCCAGCATATACATGCACCACCTTTGTGCAGGTTGCCGTACAAGTGGTACCGTCACTATAGGTGACTTTGACAGTAACCGTGTAGTTACCCGCCTTGGTATAAGTATGAGGGTCAAATGCACTCGTATCCGAACTTGTAGAACCATCGCCCCAATTCCATAAATAGCCGACGATTTTTTTACCGGAATTATCGGTACGTTGAAAGTTGAAACCGGCAGGATTACATCCGTGCGTTGATGACACAACAGTCAGGCCACAAGTTTGAGCGTTGACACGTTGCGAAAAAAGAAATCCTGTAAAAATGACCAGGAGGGCAGGAAGAAGTTTACTCCAATTTTTCATGATGAATGATTTAAGAATTTTCAAATATAAGTTTATTATTATTATTTATCTAATCAGTTGTATTGCTCCGTTGCTTGTTTGCGGCTCGTCATTTTGTTTAAAACGATAAGAAATGCTCCAATAATAAGGGCCGGGTTTACAATCCGCGCCGGAATTTTGGTTCTTTCCGCCCCAATGTTTGTTTTTGTCATTTGTCTGAAACACAAGCTGTCCAGTATTATCAGTAATGGTCCACGTAAAAATGGTTTCACCATCGGCGATTACGTATGCATCATCGTTTTTATTATCGTTATTGGGCGTTATTACATTTGTGGAAACTTTTGGGGCCGAAAAATCTCTCACGTTTACATATTGTAAAAATGAATCTGAACAGCCATTTGAATTATAAGCCCTGAGCCTTACCAAATACCTGCCCGTATCAGGATATGTATGTGATGCGTAATAGCCATATTCCACGTCACTGCCATCCCCAAAATTCCATGCATATTTAATGGCCTGTTGAGAAGTATTATTGAAGGTACATACCATTCTATCAGGCTGATGCACTATAAAATGAGCTTTTGGTTTATCAATGATATAAATAAGTCTGTAAGCCTCAACGGATGGCCCTGAAATATGGATGGCATAACTTGCCGCTTTGTCATAAGTGTGGCTTAGCGTTCCATTTATTGGGCCAAAATTACCGTCGCCCCAGTCAATTATATTATCGTTTCCGGTTGTATTGAGGGTTGCCCGCACCCATTGATTGATACAAAGTATTGAATCAGAAAGGTTAAATTTAATAGGTTGGCCCGGTGTAATAGGCGGAAATATGTTATCTCTTTTATTTGGAAGTGTCTTCTCCGGAATAAATGGAGGCAAAATATGATTAGTTTGACCAGAATTATCATCTGTCTGAGAAGTAGTTACATGATTGTTGGAATATGGCAACACTATTTTACCAGTTTTGCCACCATCAGTAGTTCGAGTATTGTTAGCAGTTGATTTGTTATTATCAATATTTGGAGAAACAGATGGTTGGATAGATCTCGTTTCAGTGTTCGGTTTATTTTGCGGTGTAGTTGGCTCCGGTTTCCTTACATATGTATTATATAGTATAACGGCTGCTACTATTATTGAAGCGCCCAGCCCACTAAAACCAATAATTTTGCCCATGCTTCCGGCAAATTGGTTTGCAACGTGTTGTACGGCAGGTGTATGAGTAGGGACTTGAGGTATATGGCTGGCAACGTGATTCCAGTCAGCATTCATTTCAGCCTCGGTATGGCCGGCTTCCGCATGCTCAAATGCATTTTTAAAAACCTCGTCTATATTTGTGATATTGTTATCCATTTTGGGAGGTCAATTTAGAACTGATCAATTTTTGCATATATACTCTTGCTTTTGCAAGTTGAGATTTTGACGTGCCTTCGCTGTAATTAAGTGCTTCAGCGATTTCTTTATGGGAATAGCCTTCAATGGCATACATGTTAAAAACAATTTTATACCCGGCGGGCAAATGCTGCATAAGGCCAATCAGTTCGTCATAGCTCATATCGCTTACCACATCATGATGGCCGGGCACATATCCGGCAATGTCAATATCGCTCATCAAAGGTTCTGTAGCAGATTTGCGGTAAAAATCTATGGCAGTGTTTACCATGATACGACGTATCCAGCCTTCAAAAGAACTTCCAATGCTGTATTGGTTCAGTTTCTGAAAAACTTTGATAAAGCCTTCCTGGAGTATATCCCTGGCCTCATCCCTGTTTTTGCTATATCTTTGACAAACCGCTAACATTTTTCCGTAATATTTTTCAAATAATATCTTTTGCCACCTGGGTTCGCCCCGCAAACACCCTTCAACAATTTTTTTCTCATCTTCCGGATGTCCATAAGGCATTTTATTCTCCAGTTTATCCATTTGACGAGATCGTGTTAGTAAAGGTTGCCTGAGGTTGAAAAAATAGTTGTCAACTATGACGCAAAGGTAGTGTCAGAATCAGGATTTTCAGGATTTAAGGATAAACAGGATTATAATTGATTATTTTTGCCAGCCAATGTTATGTTAGCCTATATTATATATGAATACTTTTTTCAAATATCACATTTTGGCAGTCTTGTTTTTCGGTGTTTGCTTTCTGTTCCTTATCCTTTTACTTAATAAACATATCTCAATACGCAATACCCATGAATAAAGTCCTCATTGCCAATCGTGGCGAAATAGCCCTTCGCATCATGCGGTCGCTCAAAGAAATGGGCATTAAAACTGTCGCAGTATTTTCAGAGGCTGATCGCGATGCCCCTTTTGTACGTTTTGCTGATGAAGCGGTATTATTGGGGCCTCCACCATCCTCAGAATCTTATTTGCTGGCAGATAAAATTATAGATATTGCCTTACAACTGGGAGTACAGGGTATACACCCAGGCTACGGTTTTTTATCAGAAAACGCCTCATTTGCTCAAAAAGTAGAAAGCGCAGGTATCATATTTATCGGCCCCACGCCGAGAGCCATCGAAATGATGGGCAACAAGTTGGCGGCCAAAGCTGCCGCACATGAATATAACGTGCCGATGCTGCCCGGAACCAAAGAACCTGTTACCAATATTGAAGAAGCCAAAAAAATTGCGGATGGCATAGGCTATCCCGTCCTGATTAAGGCTGCTGCAGGCGGTGGCGGAAAAGGAATGCGGGTGGTAAACAAGCCAGATGAGTTTAAAGAGCAAATGGAACGCGCTATACATGAAGCAGAGTCATCATTTGGTGATGGTTCGGTTTTCCTGGAAAAATATGTGGGGGCGCCAAGGCATATTGAAATACAGGTACTTTGTGACAAACATGGAAATGACCTTTACCTTTTCGAGCGGGAATGTAGCATCCAACGCAGGCATCAGAAAGTGATAGAAGAAGCCCCGTCGTCTATTTTAACAACGGAAAAAAGAAAGGCCATGGGCGAAAGCGCGGTTAGAATTGCCCAGGCTTGCCAATATACCGGGGCAGGGACCGTTGAATTTTTGGTGGACGAACAGCTTAATTTTTTCTTCCTTGAAATGAACACTAGGTTGCAGGTGGAACATCCTGTAACGGAAATGATAACAGGTATAGACTTGGTGAAAGAGCAAGTGAAGATAGCCAGAGGAGAAAAATTATCTTTCACTCAAAATGACCTTAGAATAAATGGTCATGCACTCGAACTCCGTATCTATGCAGAAGACCCTTCCAATAATTTTTTGCCGGATATTGGCACTTTGAAAACCTATCGAACACCAGATGGCCCCGGCATTCGAGTTGATAGCGGATACGAGGAAGGGATGACAATTCCCGTTTTTTATGACCCAATGATCGCTAAATTAAGTGTTCATGCTGCCACGAGGCCTGAAGCAATACAAAAAATGATAAGAGCCATTGATGATTACCAGATAGAAGGCATCGCAAATACATTGAGCTTTGGAAAGTTTGTGATGAATCACCCGGATTTTATTAACGGGAAATTTGATACACAATTTGTCCCGCGCCATTTTAAAGCGGAATATCTTTTTGAAAAAAATGATGATGAAATGCTTGCTGCCGCTACTGCTGTGGCTATAATGGCAGGTGAGAAAGGAAAAAAGAATGAAGTTTCAGGAATAACAGCATCCGTTTCAAAGCCAGGCTGGCAAAAAAGGGCCAGAATACGATAAATGAAAAGGGCATTCCAATTTGAATATTGGAATGCCCTTTATTACACACAGAGAAAGGAGATTACTTCTTTTATTGTTTAATAAACCTTGTTTTTACCATACCTTTATCGGTTTTTACATTAATAATATACATCCCTGAAACAAGGTTTGAAATATCCAGGTTGCATTGGTTTTGCAGGGTTGTTTTTTGCAAAATGACTTTTTCGCCCAAGATGTTATACACGTTCACTTCATTCATAACCCTTTCACCTGCATCCAAATGAAGAATAGAATTAGCGGGGTTTGGATATATATGAATATTGCTTCCCAAATTGAGGGTTAGATTTATGCCGGTCTTATGTTGATACAACAATGTTGAATCAGGTATAGTATGTAGTGGTACATCCGCTTCATTAAACTTTATGGCTTTCACATTGATGATATTATACTTCAGTTCTTTTTTAACCTCATTTTTGCCCCCTACATTATCAGGCATTATAATGGTTATTACCCCAATTTCCCCATAGCCTGACACATTTTTGTGATCAGTTCTGGTAATGCCAATATCCAAAATGCCATTGGTAGAATCGTTATGCACTAAATAGATAAGGTTTTTACCCAGCGTTCCTAACCAGCATTTGCTCAAATCCACTTTTATGCCTTTTAGCACATTTGTATTTGTAGGATCATACGTTACTCCGAAACAAACTCCATAAACATTCGATACAGTTTTGACAGATGTCCCAAGGCTCACATTAATAGATAATGTATCGCTAACATTTACGCTGTCCTTTGTCACGGTTAAGTATAAATCAGGGTTTGCAGGATCGCCACTTGAAGTTCCTTCCGTTTTAGAATGTGTTTTGCCATAATTCCTGCTTATTGCTCCCATATCAAAACTATCCACTATTCCATCACCATTGCAATCTGCATGTTTATGGTTTGCTCCTGAGGCAAAATTGCCTGACCAATCATTGCAGGCATGTGCCGACCAATCCGTAGTGGTATCAATTCTTTTGCTTCCCGTATCACTATAGGCAACACCAATTGCGAGGAGATCATATATATCAGCCTTTTTGTCAAAATTGGCATCGCCAGGCCAGACGCATGTTGTAATTTTTACGGTTTTAGCGATTGAATCAATACATCCTGATGAATTCTGGGCTTTCAATGAAATGGTATAGGTGCCCAAACTTGCATAAAGGTGTTGCGGGTTTGTGGCGGTTGATGTACTTCCGTCACCAAATTTCCATGAATATGAACCTGAAGATATACTGCGGTTTAAAATAATGGTACTATCTCCAAGGCAGCCAGTTGTATATCCAAAATCTGCAATGGGTTTAGTATTAACCGTAATAAGTGCAACATTTATGCTTGTACATCCCGTGGGTGTCGTTTCTGAAAGTGTATAGGTTGTAGAAACTGAAGGATTTACAGACGGATTACTAAGCGTTGAAGTATATCCTGCAGGAGATGAGGACCAGGAATATAAATTATTACTTGTTGTATTTGAACCTAATGTAATACTTGCTCCATTGCAAATAGTATGATTACCGCCTGCATTTGGCGTTGGCAACGCATTAACCGTAATAGTTACAGAAACAGAATTAGAGCAGCCTGTTGCCACTATTGTTTCAGTAATTGTAAATGTGGTAGTAGCCGTCGGACTAACTGTTGGATGGCTTTGCGTGGATGAAAATCCCGTTGGATTTGAAGACCATGAATATTGATGGCCACCTACACTGCTGGCACCAATGGCAATGCTGCTTCCTATACATATAGAATTATTTGCACCTGCATTGGGCGTGGGTAATGGATTTACAGTTATTACTGCAGAACTGGAATTGGAACAACCGGTTGCAGTAATTGTCTCTGTCACAGTATAAGTAGTCGTTGCTGTTGGACTAACTGTAGGATTGTTATCCGTAGATGTAGAACCTGCCGGATTTGAGGTCCAAGAATATAGATGACCACTCGTGGCACTGCCTCCAATCGCAATACTGCTACCTGTGCATATTGAATGATTGCCACCTGAATTAGCTATAGGCGATGCATATACAATGACGGCTACATCTCCGGAAGCTGAACACCCGGTGGCAGTAATAGTTTCTTGTAGATAATATTTAGTAGTTGTGGTAGGAGTAACGACTGGGTTACTTATAGTGGAAGAAAAACCTACCGGGCCAGAGCTCCATTTATATGTATGTCCTGATACTGAAGTTGCCCCAACACTTACACTATTTCCCATACAAATAGTTTGATCAGAACCGACATTTGCTACTGGTAATGAATTCACTAATATGTGCGCTGAATCGGTATTAGAACAGCCGCTGCCCGTAAATGTTGCAGTAAGCCTATATTCCGCAGTAAGTGTTGGCGTGATTACAGGGTTGCTATTGGTAGAAGTAAAACCAGCTGGGTATGAAGTCCATGAATACGACAATCCTTTGGTAGTACTTCCCCCTAAAGTTATAGAGGAACCTGCACACACTCCTTGATTTCCGCCCGCACTAACTACAGGTAATAGAAAAACTACTACTGTTGTGGAGTCAAAAGTAGTGCAACCAGCGGCATTGGTTATATGTAAAAAGTAGGTTGTAGTTGCGGAAGGGTTTACCACTGGGTTGCTTGATGTGGAGCTAAACCCAGCAGGAATTGTTGACCAGCTATATTTGTACCCAGATACAGCACTTGCTCCTAAAGTATATGTTGAACCTATGCAAATATTGTGAAAAGCACCTAAACTTGAGGTCGGATGCGCATTGGAGGTAACTGTTAAAAAAGCGGTATCGTTAGATGGCACAGGATCTGTATTTCCGTTGGGTGAATAGGTCCATGCTTTTATAATATACGTGCCGGATGGGAAATTGAAATTCCCTAATCCATAATTGGTAGAATTCCCCACACTAAGTGAACCTGTGGATTTAACAGGCGTCAAGATTTTTCCATTTATAGACCAGCCTAAACTAAATGAAGTTAGCGTATTACTGCCGAAATTCCTGACATCTACATCTACAGAATATACTCCTGAGCAAAATGAAGTTGGCAGGCCAAATATTGAATCTACTCCTGCATCATCATTCGCAGCATAGACCTGCGTGTTCCGAAAGAAAATGCAGAAAAAGGAAATTACCAGAATTGGTATCAAACGGGACTTCGTTTTCCCGGACACTGGATTGAATTGCAAGGATGTAGTATGTGTTTTCATAAAGAGTGAAAATTTACGTTATTTCTTTGAGAATAATTCATAATACAAAGATTAGACATCGAAGGCCGAAATAAAAACACAAAATTTTGGCATTTACACCTATATATTTTACCAAACTAAAAATGATTAAAAATATAATTTACTTTAGTACAAGTATATATAAAAAATATTTTGAGTATATTTGTACATATTTACACAACCCAGTATATTTGGAAGCATTAAAATATAACCTTAGTTATTTTGAAAAAAATAAAAAGCAAATAACTTGGAACAAAGCAAATTCATAAAAACCCTTCAAAAGCTGTCCAAAAGGCAAAAGCAATCGTACCTTGCCTTTTTAAAATCTTTATTTTCATAATAATAGTTTGCGAGGTTATAGGAATAGGCGTTTTCTCTTATCTCCTCAGGTAATTTAAGTTTCAGATCATTGATGATGCTATACGTCCATTCATGTTCTCCTAGCCTCAATGCCACAGAAACCATATTTTTTAAATCCCATTGCAGGTTTTTATTATCAGCATCCATTAGTTTAATCGCAAACATGTGCTGATATATGTTCAGCAATTCACGGTAAAACTCAGCCATGCCGCTATTTATTTTTCTGATACAATAGTTCTGGAGATATCCATATAATGAACGTTGTTCATCCTGAGCGAAAAGGTGTATTTGCCACTCTACTTCTTCTTTTAAAGTAAAAAAAAGGTTTATTTCTTCAGGGTTCCGGAGCATAACCATTATCCCGTAATATATTGAAATGGCAGGGTATTCAGCATACCTCTCAAGTTTTGCTTTTATGGCTTCAAGAAGGTTATCCAATAAATGAAACTCGAAATCAGCCGCCAATATCGTCTTTCGGTTCATCATTTCGCAACTGTCCCTGAGCTTGGCAGACAGATAGAATAAATCTAATTGGTCAACTTTCTTTTGGAGACTTTTATCGTCCTGGATATGCGCCTGGCTCAGGAATATTTTATCTGCTTCGGTCTGATACATGAACTCCTCATAAAAGTAATTGCTGTCCCGCAAGTTCTTTTTAGAGTTCAATTCATGCATTTCCTTATTTACTACGCTCTTCAATTCATCCAATTCATTGATCCTAACATAACTAAGCAGATTAAGTTTCCGCTCCCAAGGTTGATTCGAGTACTGTTCTTCG
>Ga0207078_1110_pt1 | contig 11371 bp, 14 predicted proteins | sample Alteio_BWMinHeat_60_FD_153579 | JGI IMG/M metagenome (GOLD analysis project Ga0207078, IMG submission 153579) | Enriched cells from forest soil in Barre Woods Harvard Forest LTER site, Petersham, Massachusetts, United States -... | ecosystem: Environmental > Terrestrial > Soil > Temperate forest >... | reverse complement strand
AACACTTTTACAACGCAGCCGTGTTTATCACGCTATCGGTGCTGACTTTTCTTATAAACCAGGAAATTGGGATTTACGAGCTGAATATATTCAGCAACAAATAAGTTCAGAATCGGGAAGCATCGTTCCTCAAGGACAAAAATGGAAAGCATGGTATGGACAAGTTGCCTATTGGATTCCCAATACCAAATGGGAACCCGTCGTGCGATATAGCAAATTCACTGCGCCTGTTGCAAGCCAGGAACAACGTCAATGGGCTTTTGGTCTTGATTATTGGTTTGCACCGAGTATCGCCGCACAAGCTTCTTTTGAGATGAATAAAGGGCAAGAAAACGCTGACACGGATAATAATCAATTCTTAATTCAGTTGGTATTTGGTTATTAAAGGGAAGAATTCAAACATGCAATGCAATCGTCTAGCAACATTATTTGGAATTATTTTATGTAATATCGTTTTACAAAGTCATGCTAATGGCACGGACAAGCCTATAGAAAGGGCTGACCTTGCTCAAGGCGCACATGATTGGGCCAATAATTGTGCCCGCTGTCATAATCTGCGTGCACCCACTGAGTTTTCGCCAGATCAATGGCAATTGATTATGCAACACATGCGTGTACAAGGCGGATTGACTGGACAAGAAACACGAAATATTTCTGCTTTTTTGATGGCCCAAAGCGCGACAACACAAACACCAGTCACACCGGCTCAAGACAATACACAAGCGAGTGCAAACACAAGTGCTAATGCAGCAAACACCACAGCGAGCTCCAAAAACACTGGCTCTAAAAATACGAAGCCTTCTGGCCAATCGGGTAGTGCGGTTTATCATCAAACCTGTGCGGCTTGTCATGGTGCGAATGGAAAAGGATCCGTTCCTGGTGCGCCTGACTTCACCAACAAAAATGGTCCACTCAGTAAATCTGATGCCTTGTTGCTGCAACATATAGAAAATGGCTATCAATCCCCTGGTTCAGCCATGGCCATGCCAGCAAGAGGAGGTAATCCTAAATTAACAGATGAAGATTTAAAAAATACGTTAACCTATATCAGACAAACATTTGGCGAAAAGAAATAATATAAACAAGGAAAGTAAAATGCAAAAATGTATCATGGCTTGGTTTCTTTCTCTTTTTTTTATCTCAACTTGCACTGCAAAATCCACGATTATAAATATGCCTTTCGATCAGCAAATAACACCGCCAGCAACCACTCAGAATATAGATGATGATCTCAATCAGTCAACATTAGTCAAAGCGGGGGGAATAGGAGGAAATTTACAAAGTGGGAAAGTCATGTATGATGGCGGCCCTTCCCACTTACCTTCGTTTATTGTTTCGCGTCATCATCATCACTGTTATTTAAAAAATAAAAATGTTTACGTTGTTAATGCAGCAAATGGACGTACTATTAAATTTGATTGTGATTATACCGATCCCGCGCATCGTTATCTCTATTGGGATGGGGAATTAGGAAATGTAAACGGCGGATATTCGCCAGAAAATGATACGTTGTATGCAATCGATGTCCTTGTCTCACTGTTTAAAGATTGGTATCATGTGGCCCCCTTTGTTGATAAAGATGGATTGTTACAAGAAAAGATCACGATCAAATTACATAATGACGGTGATGCCATCGGCGTGACAGACAATAATGAAATTGTTCTTGGTGACGGAAGACTTTTTTATCCCCCCACCGATCTAAAAGATATCAGCCTAGCGATTGGCTATCTATTCACTGCACAACACTCTAAATTAGATTTTGATTATCACTCACAATCTACTGCCATCTCTATCGCATTTAATTGCATGACTGCCATGGCAGCGGAATTTTATGCCACCGGCAACAATACATGGCAATTAGGAAGTGAAATAGCTAAGGATGGAAAATCAGAGAAGTATTTTGATGTGCCAAGTAAAGATTGTCATGGCACAAAACCAGGTGATGGTTGTTCCATAGATACACTTGCTCAATATGTTGATGATATGGATACATGGTACGCGAGTGGGTTATTTAATCGCGCTTTCTATTTACTCGCCACCACTCAAGGTTGGGACACGCATAAAGCTTATGATATTTTTGTGGAAGCCAATCGTTCCTTTTGGTCTAAAAACACTGATTTTCATCAAGGCGCATGTGGTACAGTTGCAGCAGCTAAAAAACTGGGTTATGACACGATGAGTGTGATGATCGCCTTTTCTGCTGTGGGTATTGATACGAGAGATTGTTAACAACTTAATTCAAGGAAAAAGATATGGAAGTACGTCATCGTAAAACAGGTGAAAAGTTTGAAGTAGCATCAGATCATTCTTTAATCGCATTAAAGACGCAAAGCATGTTCAGGAAACCGACTGATTATTCAGTATTAGAAGAATTCCTTCAGCATTTCAAATCAATATTGCCGCCAGGACTTGCTGCAAATGAAAAAGAAAAAATGGTGAAAAAACTCCGGCACGAATGTAAAAATAATAAAGAAATGTCTGCGATGATTCATCATCCACAGACTTTATCAAAATTGATGGATGACGTCATTCAGCAAATAAAACCGTTAGAACAAGGCCATACCGATTCAACTTCCATGACCACATTTTTAAAATTGCTAGGCAAAAATTTAGTCGCGGCTAAACTGGATTCAATTTTTCCAGGACTTTCTCTTTTACTTACTTTCCCTAATTCTGCGGCAGCTAATTCTATTTACACTTATTTTGCAGGACAACCGAAAGGCGGTGAAAATTTGTGTGCTGCTGAGCAAGCATTTCAAGATTGCATTCAAGGCTATGTCACTGAATTGGGTAGAGAATGGCAAAATAATATGCCGCAAGGAGCAAGAATATTTGAAGCACTTAATGGGAGTGAAGCAAGTACTTGTGGCACTCAAGAAGATTTAAAAGCCATGATGCTACGAGCTTATCGCCCCTCCACTCAACCTGTTGTGAATTGCACACTCAATGAAATGGCCGCGAATGGAGATGTGACCGTGAAAGCAACCAATTTTGATACGATCAGTTGTAATATTGCGCGTGATTCTTTAGTTGGGATAACTGAAAAATGTCCCATGCCTCTACCGCCGGCACCTCCTGCGCCAGAACCATCGCAAATATGTATAGATAAGAAATTGGCTATTTACATTGGTGGTGGTGTCGGTGGTGTTTGTGTTCTCGCTTTTCTCGCCTTTACCATAAATAAATGCGTACAGCGTCATCGCCAGCAAGACGGTTTAGTACAACCAAATACGCCTACGTATGGTGCAATTAATGCGAGTGCTTAAGCTAATATCAGCCGATAAATCAATATCGCTGCGCGTTGCGTCTGAATCGGCAATGAATTGAGTTCAATGGATTCACTCACAGAATGGGCCCCAGCTCCCATCGGGCCCAATCCGGCGAGATTAGCAGGCACAATGGCAGCGACATGTGAAATATCACCTGCTCCACGCAAAGTAGGATCAAATGCAGTGACTTTTCCTAAATTTAAATCTTGACTTGCCTCGCTATATGTTTTTAGCAATGCCATATTGGCCTCTGTCGGCGACATCGCTGGTATCCCTGCTTGAAAACTGACTGTGGATCGCGTGCCAGGTAAATGTTGCTTAACTATCGTTCCGATTTGCTGTTCGAATGCTTGTTTTTGTTTCAGAGTTAAAAAACGATAATCCCCTTTCGCTAATGCTATTTTTGCAACAACATTATCTTTTCCAAACACGGTTGCTTGCGCTCTTTTATCATCATAAGTCAACGCTGTTCCTCCAAGAACCACACCAGGATTAAATGTCACATCCTTTGTCATTGCCATCGTGCTGCGCATCGCATTTAAAATACGAGACAATTCGAAAATGGCACCGGCACCAATCTCTTTTTGAAAAATGGTGGCTGAATGTGCTTCATTCCCTTGCACCGAGAGTGTCCAGCGGCTGACTCCGCGACGGCCAATGGTCGCCGTTGCAAGTGTCACGGTGGGTTCAAAGTCTAATGCAATATCACTGTGTTTTGCTGCTTCTATGAGTGGTTTTCTCGAAATGGAAGTCGGCTTTCCTGAATCTTCTTCATCTCCAGTGAGTATCACTGTGATGGTTGTGTCATCAAGAACATGTGCGGCTTGCAAGGCTTTTAAAGCACTGAGAATGACAACTACGCCGCCTTTATCATCGATGACACCCGGGCCTTTGGCGCTGTTCTTATGTAATTCAAAGCGCTTAAATGGACTATTTGGCGCAAAAACAGTATCCAAGTGTCCAATCAATAATAACCTTTTACCTTTTTTTCCTTGCCTTTCAGCGATTAATGTTCCTGCTCTTTGCATCTTAGCGGGTTCTTCTTCCCAGCGTGTCTTAAATCCTAACTCGTCTAATTCATGGCGTACGATTTCACCGACACGATGGACACCTGCTAAATTAGTCGTGCCGCTGTTGATATTGACTAATTGTTCTAATAACGCTAACTGCGGTTGAGTGTGATTTGCAATGTCATCACGAATGTTGATTTCAGTAGGAGAAAGCCCTGCTGCCATCACACTCTTCGTAAAAAATATTATAAATATAATAATCAGTAAACGCCGCATCAGTTGCCTTGTTTATAAGCTGCTAGTACGTAATAAGGTGGTAAGCTTGTTTCATCACGCCAAGTGATCTGTGTGTCATTTTCAACGGTAGGATAGCTTATTTGCAGCTGACGTAATTGATTTGCTTCTGCCAGTTTAGACACTGTTTCTTCAGGTGACCAATACGTTCCTGACACTTCAGCACGCGATGGATGCAGGATCAATGAATATGTCTCACCATCATTAAGATCACTGCTTTTAGGATGTGTGGTTTCGATGGTTAACCATTTTCCCTTGAGTATATGTTTATAAGCATCCCAAGCAAGAAATAGCCCTTGAGGACGTAACAAGGTTGAAATGTGATAAAGAAATGATTCAAGCGCTTGTTTACTATGATTTTCATGCAAAACGAAAGAACAAATAATCACATCAAATGTATTGGGTAAAAAGGAATAATGAATCCCTTGGTCCGATTTCGCTAAATGAAGATAAATACCATGAGGATCAGCTGCTTTTGCTTGCTCTAGCATGGTTTGATTAATGTCTGCTCCTATCACGGTGCAATGCGGAAAATGTTTTTTTAAATAACGAGTTGCTAATCCCGTCCCGCATCCTAAATCAAGAATTTTATTTAATGGCTGTACTTTGCTAATGATAGAAGGCACATCTTTAACCGCCAAAAAATCCGTCCCGCATTCGATAGAATATTCAGGCAGTTTAGCAAAATAATCTGCTTGTTGATGGTAATCAGTTGCTTCACAATAACGAGTCATATAAAAACTCCTTGGAAGATATAAAAAGATGTACATTAATGATAGATTGCTTGCAGTGCAAGACAAATATCCCGCCCATTCGCCTGCGACAAAAAACAGTGTTCTTATCGTTGGCATACTTTTTACTGCTTTTTTGATTTTAGCCAATTTGTCTGCTTTCAAACTTGCTGTATTAGGGACATTTATATTTCCTGCAGGTCTCATCTTCTTTCCTATTACTTATGTTTTTGATGATATCTTGACCGAGGTGTATGGGTTTAAAATCAGCCGACGGATTATCTGGTCAGCCTTGTTCGCAAATTTTATCGTGCTCATGGGACTTTGGATAACCACTTATTTAACACCTGCGCCGGATTGGCATGAACAAGCAGCCTATGCCACTTTATATCGCGCCACACCACGCATTTTCATTGCTTCTACTGTAGGTTATTTTTTTGGTGAATTTACTAATTCCATTATTCTCGCTAAATTAAAAATTGCCACCATGGGACGTCATCTTTGGTTACGTGCCATCACTAGCAGTGCGATCGGTGTAGGCATCGATACTATTTTATTTACCCACATTGCTTTTTTATTTTTAATTCCTTATTTCATGATTTGGAAAATTATCTTCACTATGTATTGTGTAAAAGTATTATATGAAATGTGTGCGCTGCCATTTACTTATAGCCTAGCAAATTACTTAAAAAAGAAAGACCAGATTGATCATTATGATTTTACAACTAAGTTTAATCCGTTTTCGCTAGCGGTTTAGTGTGATTTTTGCTATTTTCTATTGATCTAACCTGATGCGAGAAGTTTATGCAAATGAAAGCCATCCTACTCACAACATTCTGTCTAATCACTACTAGCGCTTACGCCATCACTCCAGGAATTGAAGGTCATGCAAAAGGCGATGTCATTGCGGTAAGAACTGATAATCAAATTGCCACATGGTGTGATTTCAACAAACAAATATTGAATACACAGATCAATACTTTGTGTGTTTACAATGGAAACAAAACTCAATTATGAAAATGAAAGGCATTATCTTCCGTCGTATACATTGTATCGAGCGTGAATAAATTAAACCTTGTCCGATTATCATAAATGTCAATGTGTTCTTTTTGTTTCAGTGTATTCGCTAGCTTGATAGATAAAGGCAAACCGAGTATTTCAACCAACACTTTAATTCCCCACATAGTAACCATTAATTGAATTAAATGCTGATCACTCATCACGCCATAAAATGCAATCACTGCAAATATCACACTATCCATTGCAGAAGCAACGACTGTTGAAGCGACAAATCGAAACCCCATGCGTTTACCCTGCATTTTGATTTTAAGTTTGGCCATAATCAATGAATTGGATGGCTCTGCAATTAAGTAACTGATAGCGGATGCCAAGATAATACGCGCGTTTGTAGCAAGTAATTCATCAAACATGGCATTTTTCGTTGGAAAAGTGGGGCTAGGCAAGTGAATGACAATCTGTCCGTATAAAATAAAAATGGCATTAAACAAAAATCCGCACCAGATGGCCCGACGTGCGTGTTTGTATCCATATACTTCGGTGATGAGATCCGATAATAAAAAAGTCAGTGGAAAAATAATCGTACCGGAATCAGTGATGAGACCAAACCATTGAATTATGCGTGCATCAAACCAATTCGCAATGACAATAATCATTGAATACGTCAAGGTGAGAAACCACAAATAATCTGAGTGAATAGAAAGCTTCATTGATTTAATTTATATAATAATTCCCTAGCCGTTTTCACAATCGCACTATTAGGTACATTTTTATTCGCAAGAATGACAATACCTGATTTTTTATTCGGTATCACGGCAATATAGGCACGAAATCCATCTGTCGTCCCGGTTTTATCAATTAATGCATCGCCATCGTAAGGAGGTTTTTCATAAATACCATCCACTGCTATTGAATCCAGCACAACATCGTTACTCGCATCCAATAAATCAGACATATTTTTGAGAGAATGAATAGACCATGCCAATCCTTGTTGGTTACCTGCATATTTAACAAAGGTGGTTTGTGTCATTCGTATCGGCCACAAAACTCTTGGCGGCGTGCCAGGCAATCCAATGGCTGCACTGAGAAATTTTTGCATATCGCCTGCCATGACTTTTAAACCACCTGCAGAGGGAAATAAGCCAAATTGTACAGGTCTAGTTGGATCTCCATTCTTGTCATAGCCTTGTGCAATATATTTTTTCAATTTAGGTGGAACATTCGTGCCAATCTGCTGCATTCTTAATGGATTCAAAATGTGACGAATGTAGAGCTTATTAAAATCCCATTGTGTTGAACTTTCTAACGCTTTACCCAACATACCGATGCCAACATTTGAATATTGCCAGCGTTCATTCGGATCCACATTCGGTTTCCAATTCGCTAGATAATTTTGTAATTGCGTTGGTGTAGCCACATTATTCGGAACATTAAAGGGCAAGCCAGACGTGTGAGTGGCCAGGTTTTGTAAGCTAATCTCATTAAACACATCAGGCAAATCTTTTATGTATTTCTTTACTGGATCATTAAAACTCATTTTAGCAAAATCGACTTCTTGTGCTAAAAGAATACTTGTCATTACTTTTGATATCGAGCCTAATTCAAAGATGGTTTTTTCCGTCACGGGTATTTTTTTATCGCGATCAGCATAACCATAATAATAAGAAGACGGCTGACCATGAACGTATAGCTGCACTGCAACACCTGGAATCTCATTATTTGTCATGAACGAGCTGATCGTTTGATTCACGAGCTCTGTGTGAGGAGTGTTCGTTTCCGCATAAACATATAAAGAAAAAAATAGGGCAGCAAAAATCGACAAAAATTTAATCAGTTTTATCATCATTATTCTCTCTATTTGATCGGTGAGTGTTGCATTATCCGATCTCCCTCATAACTTTGCCATCCTTTTGTATTTACATTCTCCATTCGAATCGAATGACATCTGCTGACTATGACGACGATAGTTGCCATGTTGAAAAAAGAAACGTGATTCTATCGAGGTCTTATAAGTGGTTCTATTATCTTTTTGTTTATTTTCTCCTTCTGTTGGACGGACAGCCGTCAGTTGACCGTTGCATTCTTTGAACGTCCCTGAATTTACATTTTTCAATAGTTTTTTGTTCCATTCGTCTTCTATTTTTTGTATCGCTTTGAATTCTTCAGGACGTAGCGGTGTAGACGTCGGAACACGAAGCTGTTTCTCAGGATGAGGATTCGTAATGGTTTTTGTATCCGTGATCATTACTACATTTTCTGTTGGAGTCACTTCTAGTTTACGGGTATAGGTCACACATTTCTTATCCTTATCATCACTATAGCAAGTTTGCTTTCTTGTTATGCTGTTTGAGTTTACAAACCAGCTAGTCGGTTGTGATATGGTGCTAAGCATTGGTGTATCGCCGAGAACCGGTGTTTCGTTCGATAATTTAGCCGTGATATCTTCACCCATTTTCTTTCTAGCTTCGTCTTCACGCTTTTTCCAAAAGCTAAACATAGTAAGTTTCCTTATATTGTTGTATTGAATTTATCCGTCACACTCTAAACGATAACGCTGCAAAAGCAATGATAGTTGAACCAGAAATATAATTAATGATGCGCATCATGGTATGATTCATATGCTTATAAAAAATGCCTTTGATACTCAAACTTAACAAAAATTCCCATGTCATTGAGCCTGATACAATACCAAGCACCATGAGCAATGCTTCATGCGTGCCATGACGTGTGCTGCCTAGACCAATGCTGGCAAAAAGAGCTAGAAAAGAAAAAATAGTGATGGGGTTTGTGATAGTCAAAAGAAAAGCAGAAACAAAGGCTTTTATAAAAGAAGTTTCTGTTTTTAATGTTGTATCAATGGTTCGAGGCGGTGAGTTTAATATCATGATCGCGAGATACAATAAAAAAATACTGCCGGCGATATGTATCCAATATTGGTATCCTGTTAAAAAACGCGAGATGGAAGATAAACCAAAAGCAGCGATAGAACCATAAATACCATCTGCTAATGCGGAACCCACGGTGGTAATAAAGCCAATTTTAATGCCATAAAAAAGCGTGCGTTGAATACATAAAATACTGATTGGACCAAGAGGCATGGAAATGGCGATGCCGATGATGAAACCTTTAATGTAGAGTGCAGACATAAAATTGTCCAAAATCGTCAAATTTTCTTATAAATCACCAAGCTGAAAAGATTAGAGAGATGAAATAACATCAGTCATTTTGCATCGACTGCGTAATTTTTTTAGTTGATTTAAGGCTTCTTTTTTTTTATCTGTAGGAGGTAAAATGCGTGCAATCACATTACCATGCCACGTAACTAACATTTCTGTACCTTTTTGCACGATTTCTAAATATTTATGTAAGTGGTTACGAAATTCAGTGACATTTATTTCGAGCATTATTTTCTCTTCCTAATTATGTAAATAATAAGTTAAGCTTCCTTGCGAAGTCAAAAAATTAAATCGCTTTAGACAAATTAATATATGCTTCCCCGCTATTTCAGCTAGAATAATAACATTATACAACTAACCAGGATAATATCATGAACCATAAGGACCCTGTCGTTATCGTCAGCCTAGCAAGAACACCTCTTGGCAACCTTTTAGGCGAGTTAAAAGATTTCGCTGCTCATCAACTGGGTTCACACGTCATTAAAGCTGCGATAGAACGTGCACATCTTAAACCAGCAGACATTCATGAAGTGATCATGGGCTGCGTTCTCCCTGCAGGTCTTGGACAAGCCCCGGCAAGACAAGCAGCGATACGTGCGGGCATTCCGACCAGTACGCCTTGTTCTACGATTAATAAAGTATGCGGTTCCGGGATGAAATCCGTGATGTTTGCTCATGACCTGCTCTTAGTCGGCTCAACCGATATCATCGTTGCTGGCGGCATGGAAAGTATGACGAATGCGCCTTATATGATGTTAAAAGGCAGACAAGGCTATCGTTTAGGTCATAGCGAATTGGTCGATCATTTGATGATGGATGGCCTAGAAGATGCTTATGATAAAGGCCGTGCCATGGGCACATTTGCAGAAGAAACCGTAAAAAAAATACGGATTCACACGTAAACAACAAGATGATTTCTCACTCGCTTCATTTGAGCGTGCGCAAAAAGCGACGAATGAAAAAAAATTTGCGCAAGAGATTGCCTCGCTCACCCTAAAAACCAAACAAGGTGAACAGATCATTGATAAAGATGAGCATCCTTTCAGTGTTAATCCTGCAAAAATTCCGCAACTTTCACCTGCTTTTGCTAAAGATGGGACGGTGACGGCAGGAAATTCGAGTTCAATTTCAGATGGCGCAGCGGCGTTAGTATTAATGCGTTTATCTGAAGCACAGAAACGCAATATTAAGCCGATCGCATATATTGTTGGACATAGTTCATTTGCTAAATCACCAAATGAATTCACTACCGCGCCTATCGACGCTATGCGTCAATTAATGGAAAAAATTAATTGGACGGTGAATAACACAGATTTATTCGAAATTAATGAAGCTTTTGCTGTTGTTACACTGGCGGCTATGCGCGATCTAAATATTCCTCATGAGAAAGTAAATATACATGGCGGTGCCGTTGCATTAGGACATCCTATTGGTGCAAGTGGAGCGCGTATTCTTGTTACTTTACTCGCTGCATTGCAACAACATCATTTAAAGCGCGGCATTGCTTCCTTATGTATTGGCGGTGGTGAAGCAACCGCCATTGCCGTTGAGATGTTAATATGACAAATCGTGAATCTATGGACTTTGATGTCGTCATCGTTGGTGCTGGCCCTTCCGGCTTATCTGCAGGCATTCGCTTAGCACAACTTAGTCAACAACAAAATCTTGCATTAAATATTTGTATCGTTGATAAAGCATCAGAAGTAGGTACCCACACACTTTCAGGTGCTGTGTTGCAACCAACTGCTCTTAATGAATTAATTCCTGATTGGAAAAATAAAAATCCACCGTTACATACTCCTGTCACCCAAGATGATTTTCTTTTATTGACCAAAAAGAAATCTTTGCGTTTACCGACACCTCCACAAATGCGA
>Ga0207078_1109_pt1 | contig 11439 bp, 11 predicted proteins | sample Alteio_BWMinHeat_60_FD_153579 | JGI IMG/M metagenome (GOLD analysis project Ga0207078, IMG submission 153579) | Enriched cells from forest soil in Barre Woods Harvard Forest LTER site, Petersham, Massachusetts, United States -... | ecosystem: Environmental > Terrestrial > Soil > Temperate forest >... | reverse complement strand
ATGTGGATCTCGTGAACCAACGTCGCCTCCTCATCTCCGCTAATGATATGGATTTTGACCCCTGCCTGTTTTTCGACAGTCTCTACAATTTCCTGATTATTTTTTGCATCCCGCATGGCACTGGTCGCACAAATTTTTAGCACTCTTACTTCATAGAAATCGATAAGACTTTTAAATACATTCATCGAATTGACAATTCTTTTGGTATTTGACTCGCCGATATACCCGTTTTCAAAAACATCAAATCCTAAACGCAAAGGAAGCCGTAAAAAGACAAGTTCATTAAATTCCGTAACCTTTTGTTTGGTCACCACGACATCGATGATCTTGAGACGGGCGGCATTGCTTCCTATGTCAACAGCTGCAATTTTCATGATTTCCCCCTTAAATAACGATAGATGGCAAGTTGAGAGCGCACCGGTTTTCTCTTTGGAGAAGAGACGTAAACGTTGGAAAGTTCGCTATCTAAAATCCTTGCTTTCACATTGTCGCTAAGCTTTATTTTTAAGATATGTTTTAACTCTTCTTTATTCCTTTGATCTTGTATGGGGACCGCAACTTCAATGCGATGGTCTAAGTTGCGTTCATTTAAGTCGGCAGAAGAAAGGTAGATCACTTCTTCACCACCGCGGTGAAAGAACCAAATGCGGGAATGTTCCAGGTGTTCATCGACTATGCTGACCGCTGTGATCGTTTTGGCAAAATCTTTGCGGTCGGTCTCCATACAAAAAATGCCCCGGACAATCAATTGGATATCCACCCCTGCAGCCGCAGCTTCATATAATTTGGCCATCAATTTTTCATCGCTGACCGAGTTTACATTGAGGATGATTCTTGCACTCTTTCCTTCCTTAGCTGCCCCGATTTCCGAATCGATCAATTTTATGATCCCTTGCCTCATATTTACAGGACTGACCAACAAATTTTGACATAACTTTAAGCGATCTGCATTCCCTTTGGGATTTTCCAGATAGTCAAAAATGCAATCGACCTCTTTCATAATCTGTACATTACTGGTGAGCAAAAACAAATCGGTGTAACATTGTGCGGTTTTTTCATTTACATTTCCAGTACCGACAAAACCATACCGGACAATGCGGTTGCCGGTTTTTTTTCTGATCACACAAATTTTGGCATGTACTTTCATGTGGGGAAGCCCTACGAAAACATGCACTCCTTCTTCTTCGAGCCTCTTTTTCCACTCCAAATTTGCATGTTCGTCAAAACAGGCGCGCAATTCTAATACGACAGAAACCCGTTTTCCTGCCTTTGCCGCGTTGATCAAGGCGTTGCAGACCTTAGATTTGTCTGCAAGCCGGTATGCTGTGATTCTGATGCTTTGTACATCGCTGTCCATGGCTGCTTCACAAAGCAAATCGATAATCGAATCAAAGGAATGATAAGGAAAGTGCAATAAAATATCTTGCGTCATGATGAGGTCGCTCACCCGCAAATGATTCCTAAAAATCCAATGTTTAAAAGGTTCATGTTTTCGGCAATGGGGAAAATGGGCAGGAAAATCCATAAAATCGCGAAAATTTCGGATTTTCCCTCCCGGGATGATCAGATTTTTTTGATTAAGGTTGAGCTTTTCCACGATGAACTGCAGCAATTTCTTATCTATTTCTTTATCGTAAAGGAGGCTGACAGGGCGATTGTGACGGCGGTTTTTTAACCCTTTTTCGATCTTTTGAACAAATGTTGTGGAGGGTTCGTTGTCGATATCGATCTCCGCATCTTTTGTCACTTTGAACATATGCGCTTTAAAATAGGTGTAGCCCAAAGGGGAAAAAATTTTAGGCAAATTAAAGCGGATCACATCTTCCAGCAAAATTATGTTTTGCTCCCCCTTTTTTGAGGGAAGGCAAATAAACCGGGGGTGATTCCTTGTCGGAATTTCAATAATCGCAAATTTGCCCCCCCGGGAGAGTTGGCCTTTGCCTTCATTGCGATCCCTAAAAAAATATTTTCATCGCCAAAGGGAGGCCACTTCGGCATATTCTCGATAAACAAAGGAATGATCGAGAGCCTAATTTCCCTGGTAAAATAATCGACGACAAATTTTTTTTGCTTTTCGTTGAGATGTTTATCGTCGATCAGAAAGATTTTTTGCTTTTTCAGCTCTTCGTTTACCCTCTTCCAAATGCGGATAAAGTCTCGTTGTTGACGTAATACATTTTGGACTAAAGGTTTCAGGAAAACATTGGGATTACTTTCAACCAATTGCCTGACTGCCGGCATACGCCTTCGAAAAAACTCATCGCGATTGTTCGAATAGATCCCTAAAAAGCGAACACGGGCTTTTAAGGGATTTGATGGATCGTCAGCTTCCTGCAAAACGCGGGCATTGAATTTAAGCCAACTTAATGCACGGGTAAGGGATAAATTTTTTTTCATTTGCTAAGATGCAACGGCTCCATCAGCCAGTGGAGTTTGCATTTTTCCGGCTTAATCTGACCATCTGTCTCGAGCATAAGTACGCCGCCTTTTTTGAGATTGAGAAACGGCTGCAGGGAGTTGGTTAGACAGAGCGATGCGAAACTGCTCAGGAATGGTTCATGCCCGACAATAGCAACTTTTCCTCTCTTCAACTGATTTAAATGTTTGATTAACTTTTGGTGCGAACCTTCCGGCAAAAGCAAATCGGTGACTTCGACACTCTTGGCATTGCCGCAGTGGTCATTGAGAATTTCTGCGCTCATCTTTGCTCTCAATAAAGGACTTGTCAAAATGCGATCAAAAGAAACTTCCATTTCTTTTAAGCCTTTTGCCACCCCTTTCATCTGCTCTTTGCCTTTTTTTTTCAAGGGACGGGCCTTGTCCATTTCTTCATCTTCGAGACTAGTTCCGGCAAATCCATGACGGACGATATAAAGTTGCAACATAAACCCTCTTCTTTTGTGTTCTTCGGTAAAAAACAGCTTACCTGCAACACATTTTTTTCAAATCGTTATTGGCCAGAAAAGTGGAAAATTTGCTGCATGTCGATTCATAGTCGGTATGAAGGATGCTTTTTATTCCCAGCTGTTCGGCAATTTCTATGTACATAGGAGTATTATCTATGAACAAGGCTTGTTCGGCCGGAACCTGGGCAATATCCATAGCAAGATGAAAAATCTCTTCGTCCGGCTTACGCAATCTTACATTGCATGAGGAAATAAAAAAATCGGCGATTGAGCCTAACTTGAACGTTTTTATCCGATAATCGTTTAACTCTTTGCTTTCGTTGTTGATGATCGCCACCTTAAGACCATGGACCTTAAGCGATGAGGCCCATTCGATCATTTTGGGAAACGGCTTTGATTGTTCAAACATGAATGTTTTAAAATCGTCCCTGGTAAACTGCCGTTTGCGATAAAAGACGACTTTATCTAAATACTGTTCCAAAGTGAGCTTTCCGATCTCAAAGGTATCGAACAAAAGATGGTGGCGGCTTTCCATTTCATCGTGTTCAAAATCAAATGTTTGCGAGGCTAGCAGCCTTGAGCGCCTGTCCCACCCGTTCGTTAAAAGAACACCGCCGACATCGAGGAATACTGTAGTCACTGATGGCTGCTTTTTCATTCAATCCCTTCCATTTTACCTTCCCTAATCAATAGCACGAAAGGGGATTATTCATTAAATAAAAAATTGAGTTTAAACAAAGAAATTTAATAGAGAATGGACGACATGAGACAATTGCAAAAATTTTCTAGTAGATTGTCTTAAATAAGTTTACCGCAGAGCCGCAGGGAACGCAGAGGAAACGAGAGAGAAACCAAGTGGGCCGCTACTTAAAAGGCGATTTTAAGACACCTTAAATGCCATTAGCTCGCCTTTTAAGTAGCGGCCCACTTGGTTTCTCTGCGCTTCCTCGGTCTGTGGCTCTGCGGTAAACTTAGCTTAGCTTTAATGATTAGTTACCTGTCAACTGGACTTTTGCAATTGTCTCATGCTGTCCATTGCCCATAATGGTATTACTTCGCCTGCTCCCAAATGTCAGAGAAGTTTAAATGAGTGGCGATCCATTCTCTTTCTGCCAAAGGAGGCAATGCTCCAATGTCAAAAGCCAAATTTTGCCATTCCCATTGCACTTGCTGGACATCGCTTGCAAAAGCACTGACCCCCTCGAGGGTGGTCAATCCAAGCTCAGTTAATGTCCTTCTGTCGCCCTCGGTAAAAACCGGCACAAGGTCCCTGTGTTTCTCCTTAGTGCGCGAATAACCAACATGTGCTTTTAATATGCTCTGAAGCTCCGGATCTGTGGCAGCTAATTTTGGACCGAACATCTGCCTTGGGCTTTGATTGACCTGTACTTCCCCGACTAACTTCATTTTTTGAAAGTTTGTTAATAGGAAGTTTAGATTCTCCCGTTTCGTTTTCAATTCATGGATATGCTTACCATAGGGCTTAATTTCATCCAGCAAAGTGCCAACTTGTTCGGTGAAGGCAGCCCGTTGTTTCGGTACGATTAAGAATTTTTCTACTAACATCGATATGGTAGCCGCCTTATTGAGGACAAATTTTCTTTTGCACTGCTCCAGATAGAGGGCCTTTGCCTCCATTTTTTTCATCTTTAGTTTTAAAGCATCAAACGCCTCTTGTTTTTCGGGAGGAATCTCCTCTTCAAATTCAAATTTTTCCATGGCGCGCAATTTGCTTCGTATTGTTCGTAAACAATATTTACCGCCGTTTATCGCTGTCTCGCCGGCAATTTTATCGCTCGCGCCTTCGCTTTCACTTTTTTTTGCTTTCGTTAGTCCCTGATCGATAATGTGATTAAATTGCTGCTGCTCTTCGCTCGCTGCTGCGCAAAGGTCTGCAACGGAAGGATCCCTTTCTCCGGGAACATTCAAGCTCTCTCTTATCTGGGAAAGTTCTCGTGCCAGAATCGCCGGATGCATCATCTTAGCCACAGGCTTGGCCTCACGCTGTATTGCCTGCTCTTTAATTTGCCTGCTGTAATCTTCGGTCCTTCTTTGATCGATTTGCCCCCCCTTCAAAAATAAAGTGACATTTCCCTCCCCTTCCGTGAAGGTTGCTTCGTCCTGGCATGAGTAAAGTATCTTTGTCAGTACGTCCAGTTCAAGACGTAAAGAATCGGAAAAATCGCGCACTTTTGTATTTATGTTTGCTGCCTTCAAAAGTACTTGAATCTCAGAGCAGCGTTCCGCTATTCGCAGCATGACAGGAACTTTATAATTAGAGGAAGCTCTCTTAAAGCTATCGGGATCTTTTTCCATGATTTTTGCCGATTGTTCTCTGATCGCTTCTGGTGTGAACTTGTTGATCTGACTCCAAATAATTTCTATCTCTTGTCCCTGAATCCCCTGATTTTTTAGGATATCCTCAAAAATCACCTGCTTCAAAATATCCAACTGCATGCTATCCTGCCATCTGTCAACCTGGACCATCATTTCCCGTACAGAACTCCTGCGGTCGGGATCTGTATGCTGCAGTTCAGATTCGCAAAAAGCAGACCAGTGGGCGGGAGAATGAAGGGACCCGAGCTTTCCCTGCATGAAGGCCATAGACATTTCAGATGCAGCAAATTTGCCATGTGACTGTTCAGTAAGTAATTGGTCCAGTGTATGATTTTGGGCTGTATGAGGAGTGTAGGATTCCGTATCGATCTGTGTACCTGAAAGCCCTCCAAAAACAAAGGTATGACAAGTCTCGCGCAGGAATTTCAACATATAGGCATCATAGGTTAATAATTCCCCCTTTGGGACAATGGCGACATCGACATCGGAATTATACCCTGCGGTCCCGGATGCTTTCCAGTCTACTTCCGGCAACCCCATCTCTTGCGCGGCAGTAATGGTAAGCTCTGTGATTAACTTATTGGCTTCATCGCGGAACTCCTCCATCGAAATTGGCTCAGTTCCAAAGGGTCTTGCCATTCCTATTCCCCGTCCTAGCTTTAATTCTTTCCAGCCTTGAGATTCAATTGCTCTGATATTTTCCCCATACCGCGATTTAAAGCTTTCGATTTTTTCGTGTAAGGAAGGATTTCTCTCGAGAGCAACACCCCAGACAGCTTCGCTGCGTGCAAGAAAGGAACGATGCGCTCCTCGAAATTCCTTATTGGTTAATTCGCGAAGTGACATTTGAGGAACGACATCTGCCGGACCTCTTGCACCGTCGCCAAGAGGGGTGGGAGTGATTGACGGATGATTAGAAATTGGAGGCATCATAAATATTACCTAAAAAAACCAGACTACTTTTAATTTTATTATAGCAATAGATTTATTTTAGATAAATAACAAAAATGAATTATTTATTTGTAAACATTAATGTTTTACTTTAGAAGCTAAAGAGAGAGTGATAGAAAGAAAGAGAGAAAGGGCGATGAAGCCAAGGGTCAGACCCACTGAAATCGGGAAGAAAGAAGAAACTAACATCTTAAAGCCGATAAATCCAAGTATCAGACTAAGTCCATAATGTAAATAGATAAAATAGTTTTGCAACCCCTGAATCGCAAAATATAAAGAGCGAAGCCCCAAGATCGCGAAGATATTGGATGTATAGACAATAAAGGGGTCTTGTGTAATGGCAATGACTGCAGGAATGGAATCGAGAGCAAAGACCAGATCGGTAATCTCAATGATCACAAGAACGATAAATAATGGTGTGGCATAGGTGATTTTACATTTTTTTACAAAAAAACGACCATCGACGTAATCTTCGGTAACTGAAAACCATTTTTTAAGATAATGGTAAATGGGCGGCTTTTGATTTGCTGCGGCAACCGGCTCATGCATGATCATTTTAGTTGCGCTGTAGAGTAAAAATAAACCAAACAAAATATACATCCAATGAAATTCTTTAACGAGGGCAAGGCCGGAGAATATCATGATTCCACGCATGACAATAGCCCCAAAAACGCCCCAAAAAAGGACTTTATGCTGATATGGCAGTGGGGTGTGAAACGATTTGAAAATGAGGAGGAATACAAAAAGATTATCGACGCTAAGAGACTTTTCCACAAGATATGCGGTTAAAAAGCTCATTGCAGCATCATACCCTGAATAATGATAAATACCGTAATTGAAGAGAAGTGCGAACAGGATCCAAAGGGCGCTTTTTAATAAGGCAGAACAAACACTGTTAATGAATCAACTCCTTCATTACAGCACCCATGTTTGCCGGGCTGTCAATAATATGGACACCTGCCTCTTTTAACGCATGGACTTTTGCGGCCGCAGTTCCCTTGCCTCCCTTGACAATGGCGCCTGCATGTCCCATCCGTCTTCCGGGAGGGGCCATCATCCCGGCAATAAATGCACCAACGGGTTTGGTGCTATTGGCAAAAATCCATTCTGCTGCATTCTCCTCCGCATCGCCGCCTATCTCTCCGATTAATAGAATGCTTTTCGTGCCAGGATCGTCTTCGAACATTTTCAAAACATCGACAAAATTTGTGCCGATCAATGGATCGCCCCCGATTCCGATACAAGTCGATTGACCAATCCCAAGCTTTGTCGTTTGCCACACCGCTTCATACGTCAATGTTCCCGATCTCGAAACAATCCCAAGAGAGCCTTTGCTGTGAATATATCCCGGCATGATACCGATTTTACATGCTCCCGGAGTGACAATTCCAGGACAGTTTGGGCCAATAAGACGGCTTGTCCGGCTTGAGGCCATTACCTGGGATACCTCAAGCATATCCTGAACGGGAATCCCTTCTGTAATGCAAATGATCAGGGGCACCCCCGCATCTTCCGCTTCTAAAATTGCTTCTGCAGCAAAGGGGGCGGGAACAAAAATCATCGTTGCATCGCAAAGAGTTGCTGCCTTTGCCTCTGCAACGGTATCGAATACGGGCAAGGTTAAACAAGTCTGCCCCCCTTTTCCCGGCGTGACCCCTCCCACCACATTCGTCCCGTAAGCAATACATTGTTCCGTGTGGAAGCGGCCGAATTTTCCCGTGATTCCTTGTGTGATCACCCTGGTTTTTTTATCGATCAGGATAGCCATTTTTACTCCGCGACATAGGATATGATGGTATCAACTGCTTCCGGTAGCGAGTCCGCAACCGTCATAGCAACACCAGATGTGGCCAGAATTTCTTTCCCCTTTTCCACATTCGTTCCTTCCATTCTTACTACAATGGGGATGTTCTTTTTCAATGATTTGGCTGCCATTTGAATTCCTAAAGCCAATGTCTCGCAATTCATGATGCCGCCAAAAATATTGATCAGGATCCCTTTGACTTTTGGCTCCGCAACGATCATTTGTAATGCTGCTCCCACTTGTTCCTGAGAAGCCCCTCCTCCGACATCGAGAAAATTTGCCGCTTTTCCACCCCTCAAATGGAGCATATCGACTGTGGCCATAGCAAGGCCGGCGCCATTGACGATACATCCGATATTCCCATCGAGCGCCACGTATGCCAATCCATAAATTTTCGCTTCAGCTTCTTGCGGTGAAATTTGAGAAGGGTCGTAAAGAGCGGCAATCTGCGGCTGCCTGAAAAGAGCGTTGTCGTCTATGCTCATTTTGACATCCAGGGCGCTTAAAGTTCCTTGGGCAGTTTCCACAAGCGGATTGATCTCGATCATCGAAGCATCTGTTTTGATAAATGCTTTTGCCAGACTGCAAGCCAAAGCTTTTCCCTGTTCGGCAACTGCCCCTTTCCATCCCATAAAATTGACCAGTCTTAATAAATGGAACGATCGTATCGTTCCCTTCGCTGTAATGGGAATTTTAAGGATCTTCTCTGGAGATTTGGCAATCTCTTCGATTTCCATCCCCCCTTGGGGTGAAACGATCATGACTGCTTTAGCCAGTTTGCTGTCTATGATAATGCTCATATAAAATTCCCGGACAATATCGACAGCTTCAGTGATCATAAGCTTATGGGCAACCATCCCTTTTGGGCCTGTTTGCTCATTACAAATTTTCATTCCCAATAACGACTTGACATGGGAAAGCACCTCTTCACGGCTGCGGGCAAGCTTGACCCCTCCGGCCTTCCCTCTTTTCCCTGCATGGACCTGTACTTTGATCACAGAAGGTTTTGAGCTTAACATCTCAGCGCCAGAAGACAGCTCTCCCGAAGATTCGATCAGGGCAAATGCGGGAGAAACGACGCCAAATTCCCTTAATAGCGTTTTGGCCTGGTACTCATGAATGTCCATACTATCCTTAAAAATTTGCAACTGTCTTTAAATTTCCCACTATACTTTATTTTTATAATTTTGGTACAATCTCTTAGGAAAAGAACACCAACGACATCACGTGCCCGTGAGCGTGCCCGTGCCCGTGCCCGAGTATAAATATTCCGCTGTCCTTAACATTTTGATCAGCCTCAATATAGTACTAATAAATTCGGGCACGGGCACGGGCACGCTCACGGGCACGTGATCTCTTTTGTCCCTTTTACTCTTAAAAACAGGCAACCAAATGATTTTGCAATTTCTTAAATCGAGCTATGAAACGGTTAAACAAGTCTTTATCAAGACAAAGTCGGTCATCGGCTCTCAACTAAGAGCTTTGTTTCAGGGAAAAGTCGACGAGGCCGCGTTGGAAAAGCTCGAACAGATCCTGTATGAAGCCGATCTTGGAGTCCAGTATGCCCAGGAACTGACAGACAAAGTCCGCAAAAGACTGCAAAAGCAGCCCGATCTGGAAAGCGAAGCCCTGATTCAACATTTACGCGAAGATGTGCTTAGTGAATTCACTGCGTTAAGTCAACATCATAAAATAGATGCAACCTTGCATAAACCGCAAATCATCCTGATTGTCGGAGTCAATGGGAATGGAAAAACCACCTCTGTTGCCAAACTCGCACATCTTTATCAGACAAATGGAAAGAAAGTGATCATTGGAGCCGCAGATACTTTTCGCGCCGCAGCTGCAGAACAGTTGTCTATATGGGCAAACCGCCTTAATGTCGACATCATCAAGGGCAATCCAAAAGGCGATCCGGCCTCTGTTGCCTTCGATGCCATCAATGCAGGAATTTCCAGAGGCGCCGATGTAGTGATTATAGACACAGCCGGAAGACTGCATACAAAAACGAATCTCATGCAGGAGTTAGAAAAAATGTATCGCTCCTGCCGCAAAGTCATGAGCAGCGCTCCCCATGAAACCTGGCTTGTTTTGGATGCGACGACAGGACAAAACGCCATTGATCAGGCAAAGACTTTCCATCAGTTCACCCCAATTTCCGGACTGATCCTGACAAAACTCGACGGAACGGCAAAAGGGGGGATCGTTACAGCCATTCATCGACAGTTAAAGGTACCTGTGAAGTTTATCGGTATCGGCGAGGGAATCGAAGATCTAAAACCGTTTGATGCCGAGGCCTATGTCCAGGCACTTTTTGGGTAATATAAATGAACGAACCGTTAACAAGTCTGCAAAATCCTACAGTAAAACAGCTGGTCAACCTCCGCGACCGGAGGGCCCGCGATACAACGGGACAGTTCCTCATCGAAGGCTATCGGGAGATCTTACGGGCCGAAGGGAGCGGACACCCGATCGAGAAATTATTTATCTGCGAGGAGCTGTTTTTAGGTTCCAATGAACATCCTCTGATCGAACGGATACGAAAAAAGGGAGCAAGCATTCAGCCTTGTTCGGTGAATGTTTTCCATAAAATCTCTTATCGCGACAGGCCGGACGGCCTCCTCGCTTTAGCTCCGCAGCAACGGTTGCATTTGAGTGACCTGGAAAAAAACTTAAGGCCGAACGCTCCCCCGTTTCTCGTCGTTGCCGAAGCGATTGAAAAACCTGGCAACCTGGGAACCATTTTGCGTTCTTCCGATGCTGTGGGGGTAGATGGCCTCATCGTTTGCGATCAGTGTACCGATATTTATAACCCGAATGTCGTACGCGCAAGCGTCGGGACTTTATTCACCGTCCCTGTCATAGCAGCGTCTGGCAAGGAAACGATCGCCTGGTTAAAAAGCAAAGGGATTGCTATTGTTGCAGCTACTCCTTCCGCAGAAAAGGAATTTACCGACATCGATCTGACACGGGCAGTTGCAATCGCTGTCGGCACTGAGCAGCTGGGACTATCGAAAGATTGGATGCAAGAAGCCGATATTCAGGTCAGGATCCCGATGAACGGCGTTGCCGACTCATTGAATGTTGCGATGGCGACGACCCTCCTTCTCTACGAAGTGCTGAGGCAGCGAAAGAAAAATTAAAATGCATAATATCGAAGTGCTATACGAAGATAATCATCTGATTGCAGTCAGAAAACCGTCCGGACTCCTTACCCAGGAGGCCGAAGGGGAAAAAGACAGTCTGGAGAACCGGATTAAGGAATGGCTCCGAATTACCTGTCACAAGCCGGGCCAGGCCTTTATTGGGGTCGTGCACCGGCTGGACCGCCCTGTCAGCGGGATCGTTTTATTTGCCAAAACAAGCAAAGCGCTTACCCGCCTCAATGACTCCATACGTAAAGGAGAAATGCATAAAACCTATAGAGCCTTAGTCGAAGGA
>Ga0207078_1108_pt1 | contig 11441 bp, 10 predicted proteins | sample Alteio_BWMinHeat_60_FD_153579 | JGI IMG/M metagenome (GOLD analysis project Ga0207078, IMG submission 153579) | Enriched cells from forest soil in Barre Woods Harvard Forest LTER site, Petersham, Massachusetts, United States -... | ecosystem: Environmental > Terrestrial > Soil > Temperate forest >... | reverse complement strand
TCCATCCCTCCGTAGTACTTCTCCTTCCTCCGCCACACCTCCCGCGTCAAATCCCCCTCATCCGCCGACCCCAGTTGCGGGCACGCTCCGCACTTCTGCATAAACCGCTCGCACCCCATCGCGTGGCAGCATCCTCCGGTGAAGCTCGCCATGTCGTGCAGCGTCCACACCACCGGCGTCTTCTCCGGCAGCCACCCAAAAAACGCTCCCAGGTCCAGGAATCCCGCCGTCCAGTGCAGGTTCACCAGCTCCGCCTCCGGCATTTGCCGGCAAGCATCCTTATAAAACGGTGTCCGGTCTTCGCTGAAAAACGTCCGCTCCGCCGGCGCCGTTTTCGCGTACCGCCGCTCCGCCATCTTCAGCCGCAAGCGCCTCGCGTTTCTCCCCACCCACGCCATCGCTCCCCGCGCCGATTGAAACTGCTCGACCCGCTCGTCGCTGGTGTACTTGTCCAGGACGTACATCCGCGAATCCTCGCCCGCCCGCCGCAACCCGTCGTGCAGCCGGTACGCCGCCCGCGACGCTCCCCCGCCGTTGTCCTCCTTGCTGACGTGTACAATCTTCATGGCTGCTTATCTGTAGCTTTGGCACTCTTCTTCCGCAATCCCAAAGCATGCCGAATGGGTCGCGTGAAGTTCAGCAGAGGATGCCAGAGCCAGACTCGGAAAGCACTTCGTATAGGGTCTAGGACCGGATTCCGCTGACTCGCCTGGAGACACTCTTGGATCTCAGCTGTTGTCACACCAAGTTTGCGCAATAGCTCGGGAGTTATCTGCTCTACTCCCGAGAAGGGGTCCGGTTTACCCTGCTTTCGGAACGCCGCGCCAGTGCGCGCGGCGAGTACGCACAGCATTTGGTGACGCAAATTCACAATCGAAGCCTGCTTGGAATGAACCCTGTATCGCAGAATAGGCTGTTCCAGATTGGCCAACTGGATTCGTTCGCTCATCCTCAGCCATAGATCGTAATCCTCGGACTCAGAAAACACCTTTCGGTATCCTCCGCAAGCGATGGCGACCTCCTTTTTCATCATCACCGCTGGATGGCACATGGCATTGCTGTGCAGCATCATGGACCTGATCTCGTCGTCTCCAAGCGGAAGACGAACCGTATCCATCAACCGGCCGTCGCTATTTATCCGTTCATACGATCCGCTCAAAAGGCCAACTTCAGGATGCCGCTCCATGAAGTCAACTTGCTCTGCAAGGCGATTGGGCAGTGCCACGTCATCCGCGTCCATCCTTGCGATATACCGCCCTTTCGAGAGCTCCATTCCGATATTCAGCGAGAGCGCCCTTCCCTTATTTGTTTGCCGATGGACGCGTATTCTGCCATCACGGCGCATGTATTGCGCCAGAATCTCGGAGCTTTTGTCCGTCGAGCCGTCGTCAACGATTACGAATTCAAAATCGCTGAAGCTTTGGCCCAGGATGCTCTGAACGGCTTCGGACAGGAATCTCTGCCCGTTGTAAACGCTCATCACGACGGAAACCGTGGGAGGATTCATGGCTTCTTCTTGCCGATGCGGTCAAGTCGCCATCTGGCGGCATTCCTCAAGCAAACCAGGAACTGCCGCGAAGCCTCTCTTAGTCCCGAGGGCGGCGGTGGATTTTCGGCGCGTACGGCTGCCTCGCGATACAGGCTCTGCAGGTGCAAGTATTGCCGGGGATGGACGAGACGCAGTTGATTGGGATTGGTTCGTTCGAACTCTGCCTTTAGCTGTGTATTTTTCTCCAGAAGATCAGCTAGAACAAAAAGCAGGGCATTCTGTGCGTACCACCATTCTACGGTTTCGTTTTGCCACACGCGCTTCCGAAGAAAATCCACTGGAACATACTTGTGTTCTTTAAAAAGCTCCGCCCATTTGTCCGGCCACTGCTCATTGATGTGGTGATTGCCGCCCTGGAACGGAATCGCGGCTGAGAACAAGACTGCGGGGGCGAGACCACAGAGAGAGGCGACGAAGCCCGATGCCGATTCGGCCGGCAGGTGCTCGCCCACCTCCAAAGAGATTGCTAAATCGAAGGCGCGCTTCAGGCCAAAGGGTTTCGTAAGGTCCACAGCCTGGAAGCGATCCTGCGGAATTTGCAGAACGTTTCGATCGACATATTCCCCGTCAAGCCCGAGTATGTCCTCTACCCCGAGCTTGCGAAAAACAAACAACCAGCTCCCATCGCCGCAGCCAATATCCACGACGCTGCTCACGGGAAGGAGGTCTAACATCAGTGGCACTATGACTTCAGCAGACTTCGTCGATCCGCTCCGAATTTCCTCGTAAAAGCTTGAAGTGTAAAATTGGCTGTCCATGGCTTCTTGTTTCACAGTCTTATCCATCGGCCTGGAACGATATCTCGCGGGTCGTCCTTGAACGCCGGTCCAACCCAGCTCTTTGGCGCAATTACCATGCCGCCCTTTATATCCGCGCCCAGCCACCCACCCCACCAGCTATACGAACTATTTGCCATTATCGCGTGGCCACACAAGCGCATCAGGTAGAGCTCTGCGTCTTCGCGCCCGAGGTGGTCCTCGACGGTCCGGTCGAAGTTTCCGGCAATCGTCGTATGATAGGGCAGCTTGAAATTCGCTTCGCACCACTCCGGATCATCCGAGAATACAAAGAATACCGGGTCGGCCACCCTGGTTGCTATAAGCGCGGCAGCCTCGCGGTAATACTCCATCGGCAGGACCACGTGATGGGGATTCCCCACATAATCGGTGCGTCGCACGGTGACGAATACCGATCGTTCGGCGGCCGCCAGGATCGCCCGCTCCGTCTCAATCGACCGTGCAGGGAGCGGCTCGCGCGGCAGCAAGCGCTCCCGCAGTTCGTCGCGCAGTCCGAAAAAATACTTCTCGCACTGCCAGTAACCGACGAGTGAGCACTTTCGCGGCGCGTTCTCAAATAGTTCAGGTTTGTACGGAAACCCCTCTTCGCGGATGATCCGGCCCCACAGGCTATGGACCACTCGTGCGTCCACGCCTTTGAACAGCCCCAGCGAGTACATCCGGGGCTGGCTAGGCGTTGCCGTTTCGTACCAGGAGACGTCCAGCTTGAGGTCCACGCCCAGCCGCCGCGCCAGCGCCAAGCCCGTCGCGTACTGGAAAATCTGGTTCGCGCAACCACCCATCAGGTAGCTCGTCACGCCCGGCGCAGCCAGTTTTTCCCTCAATTTTTCCCTGCTGAGTCCGTAAAAATACCGCCACTTGTGCAGCAGCGGACGGCCTAGCGATCGAAACTCATCTCTCGTCATTTTGTGTAACGGAAACATCCGCACGCATACTTGCGTCCCTGCAACAAACGAGGTTCGGCGCTCTCAAAAAATTGTCCTTCGTTGGTGATCAACGTGAACTCCAGAAGAGAAAGGCCGGGGAACAAGTCCATCACTTGCGAATAAGAATACAACCTGTGAGCGTTAAAGCACACCCGCGGTGGGTCTTCCATCGGGACTACCATCAGGAGCTGTCCGCCCGGAGCCAGTACACGTGCCAGTTCCGCTGCCGCCTTGCGGTCCCCGCTTGCATCCAGCGCGTCTCCATATCGCCCCAGTCCAATGTGCTCCAACACGTGCATACAAGAGATGGATGGCAATGTGCCGGTCCAGGATGGCGGCAGACTGGTTAAGTCAGTGCTGTTTTCCTTGATGTCGCGGAACGGCAATCGTGATTTTCTGATGTCGCAAAAAGTCATCGACGTAAAGGCGGACGCGATCCCCACAAAATAGAGAGAATCGCCAAAGCTCACGTGAACCTTGGGCTTGGTCTTTGCCAGCGCCCGCGCTGCCCAGGAGGTATGCAGAACGTAGTGCGGATCAAACCCCGTCTCAGGAGTGTCGTCGTTCAGGAAAGGAAACCAATCCGCTTGCTTCGGCTCAAACCGGCCATCTGAGCGGCTTTGTTCTCTAAACTGATTGAATTGCTCAGTGAATGCTTGCGTGCGCGCCGGTGGAAGCAACGCACGCTTCACCTTGACAACGGAGTTGAGAAGCCAGCGCGGCAGGTAAACCGGTACCAGTAAACGTTCTAAGGCCATTTGTATGTCCTGGTGCTCACCCTGAGGGGCGCGAAGTGAGCGCCGTGGAGCGGGAATGCACTGTGAATTCCGAAGGCAAGTTTATCAAACCGCTCCATTCATCGAGCGGGTGCTGAAAGGATGGAGTGAGGACATGGAATTCCGGCGTCAGGTCCCCCACGTCGAATAGCTCCTGGCGGTCGAAGAAGCTGACGTTCCAGGTGTAAATGCCCGGCCTCAGCGGAAGCAGGGGGAATTGATAAACGAAGTCATGGACGCCAGCCTCGAGGTTTAACTCGTAGGCGGCCCAGCCCCACATTATTTGGCGATCCGCGTTGTAAAGCGCAATTCCATGAACGCCGTGCTTAATTGGCTCATACAGCTGGAGCGTGAATCGCACGGTGACGGGGCCCGCGGAGTCGAGCGAATGAAGCGAGGGGCCCGTTGCGCTAGCGATTTCCCAGCCGGTGAAATGCCCTCGGGAATGGTCGCCTCTGCGCAAGCCAACGGCAGCGCCCTCGCTCTTGCTCATGGCCGCCTCGTAAGCGTTGACGACCGCTTCCGGAGAGCCGTCTTGGAGGACGGAAGCGGCGTCAATCCAGACCACGCGATGGCAGAGCCGTCGAATCTGGTTGAGCTGATGGCTGACGAGGACCACCGTGCGGCCAGCGCGCGCCACGTCGCCCATTTTCCCGAGGCATTTTTTCTGGAAATTGATGTCCCCGACGGCAAGCACTTCGTCCACCAGCAAAATTTCCGGCTCCAGGTGCGCGGCCACGGCAAACGCCAGCCGAACGTACATGCCCGAGGAGTAGTGTTTCACCGTCGTATCGATGAATTTCTCCAGTTCCGCGAACGCCACGATCTCGTCGAATTTCCGCTCGATCTCCGCTTTCCCCATCCCCAGGATCGCGCCGCTCAAGTACGTGTTTTCACGTCCGGTTAACTCGGGATGGAACCCCGTACCCACCTCTAGTAGCGAACCCACCCGCCCGCGAATCTCCGCCCAGCCCGTCGTCGGCCTCGTAATGCGCGACAAGATCTTCAACAAGGTCGTCTTGCCCGCCCCGTTCCGCCCGATCAGGCCGAGAACCTCGCCTTCTTTGACTTCCAGCGACACGTCCTTAAGCGCCCAAAACATCTCGTTCTTCTTGCGCCGAAGCGAAGCGAGCGGCGAGCGGAGGAATGCCTCTAAGGCATGGCGCAGGCCCGGATCCCATTCAAGGCCGCGCCGATACTGCTTGCCCAATCCTTCTCCATGGATGACGGCGGTCATGGGCGGGCCAGCTCCGGGGCGGTTGGAGCGGATTCAGCGGGAGCGGAGTCCGCGAAAGTGTAACGCGCACGATGGCCGCGTTTCACCAGGGGCTTCTCAAAATAGAGCCAGGAAAGGCGGCAGAAAACCAGGGTGAAGGCCAGGGTGAACACGGCGAGGGCAAACTGGCGGAAAGAACCGATCCAGGGAAGACGGCCAAAAAACAAACCGAGAAAAAGCTGGTGGAACAAGTAGGTGCCGTAAGCGATGGCGCCCAGACTGCCGAGCCAGCCCCAGCGCAAGCAGCGGGCGATCCACCCCGCGGGAAAAAGCAAGGCGTGAAGCAGAACGGCGAGGTACAGGAGCGCCAGCCAGGTGAAGCCGATGGTGACCATCAAGGGATCGTGAACGCCGGGAGCCCGCCAGGCCAGGAAGGCCGCGCCCAGGAGCAGCACGAAAAGAGTGCGCGTCAATAGCCGGCGGTGGCTGAGCAGAAAATCGCGCCAGCGAGGTTCGCGGAGGGCCATCGCTCCGAGCACGCCGAAGAGGAGAGCGTCGGCGCGGCAGGGCATGAGCGTGTACCAGGCCAGGAATCGGGGCGGCGAAAGCGAGAGAAACACCGTGCGCAGGACGGGCGCGAGAGCGATGCCGGAGAAAACAACGGCGAGAAGGGCGCGGCGGTCCAGGAAACGGATCAGCAGGGGAAGAGTGAGGTAGAACTGCTCTTCCACGGCGAGGGACCAGGTGACGCCGAGAGGAAAAATGCCCCAGGAATTGCGCAGCGCCAGCTCGAAATTCTGGAGGAACAGGGCAAAAGGAAGCCACGGCAAGTGATCGCCAAAAATCTCGTTTGAGCCGCCAAGCATGTGCGCTTGCCAGAGAAGCGTGAAGAAATAGGAAGCCAGCAAGAGCACGGCGTAGATGGGCACGATGCGGAAGAAACGACGCGTATAGAAGACTTGAAAGTAGTTGGAGGAGCCGCGAGCGTCGAGCAGGATGCCGCCGATCAGGAAACCGGAGAGCACAAAGAAAAGGTCAACGCCGCTCCAGGTGAGGCGGCCTACGGTGAGGAGGTAAGCACCGGGCGATCCTGGACGAGCTTGAATAAAGATAAAAAAGAAATGACAGAGCAGCACCATGCCGATGGCCACGCCCCGCAGCCCGTCCAGCTCCGGAATCCGCCCGGAGAGATTGAGCGTCGGCGGTTTGCCAAGTCCTTCGCCGTGAATGACGTCATTAGTCATGCAGTCGCGCGTCCATTTCTCGTCACAACGACGAGAGAGTCCACTTCATGAACAATTGTCCACGGTGAAGAAGGATTGTTGCGAAACATCCGGTCAACGAATCGCACGGGACCGTATTCCGGAGAAGTCCAGCCATTCGCAAAAATTCGCGCGTCGTGAAAAACAGCCACCCCCTTTTCAACAACATGCGGGCTCCAGTCGTTCCAATCCTGCTCCACGGCGCTCTCCCGGTGGTCCCCGTCAATCAACAGCAAATCGATTGGACGGGTCCATTCCCGCACCGCTTCATGGCTAAACTCCTCGATCCACACCGCTTGCGCTCCCCCGTTCCGCGAAACCGCACGCCGCGCCGCCCGCCGCAGGAAATTCAGCATCGGCACCCTCGAAAGGTGGAACGGGTCCACTAGGTACAAAGTCCCCGCCGCGTCCATCGCGCCCCGCAGCGCCACCGCTGAGGCTCCCTCCGCCACCCCGATCTCCACAACGCTCCGGCATCCCCGCGCAAACCGCTCCATTGCGTCGTGTTCCGCCATAGTGTGCTGCGCGCGCGGCCCCCGAACCCCCGCCCACGCAAAAAACGGATGCTCCAGCGCGCGCGACACCCACGACCCGCCCTCCGGCGCCCCGGATCGAACCTCAGCGAAGTGAATCTTTGCCGTCGTCATGATGAAGAAGGGCGCAGCGGTTTCGCCGCCGCGAGGAAATAAGTATACGCGAAGGGGCTGAGCAGTTTGCGGACGGCGCGATGGGATTCGAGCGACTTCCAGCGCACCGGGTTGCGACCGGGGAGGAACGGGAACTGATGCACCGTGCCGTCGGTGCGAAGGATGGTCCAGCCGGCCTGGCGGATCCACTTGTGTACCTGTGGGAACCACTGCCGCCGGTCGAAGGGCTGGTCGTCCTGCCGCCCGGGATGCCGGAAGCGCGCGTAAATCTCGTACAGCCCCATGAAATTAAAGTAGTTGGGAGTGGTCAGGAAGAGTTTGCCCCCCGGCCGCGTGACGCGGTGCAGCTCGATGGCGGCAGTTTGCACCTGCGGCAGGTGCTCGATCGTCTCGCAGGAAACTATGGCGTCAAACGAGTTATCGGCGAAGGGCAGGGCCTGGGCGTCGCCCTGAACGAGCGCCGCCAGGGGCGGCCCGTCCATCCTGTCTGGCGCACGGATTTTCGTGCTGGCGGCACGCAGCGCCGCGGAAGAGAAATCGCACCCCGTCACAACCGCCCCGCCCCGCGCCAGTTGCCGCACAAACCCCCCGCGCCCGCACGCCACCTCCAGAATACGCAGCCCCGCCACATCCCCCATGTATTCCCGGACCAGCTTGTACCACGGAGAGCCCGCATCTTCGTGCTCCGGCGCCGCCTCAAAAATCCGCTGGTGCCAAGCGTCATAATCGGTCCGCAGCGTCATCGCCCTAAGTCTTTTGCTTTCTCCGTGTTAAGTTGCTCTTGACAGCACGTAACTTCTGTGATACACTTGTTATATGAATTTGCCGTTAGATCTCCGTCCCGGTAGCGCCGGCATCCCTGCCGGCGGTTTTTCCTTTCTCAGCCCTTCTCCAGGGAACGCCGATATCCTTATCGGCTCCGTCCCTTCTCCTTTTCCCATCCCCATTTCTAGTTTCCGCTTTCTAGTTTCGACCTTCTCCGCGTCTTCAGTTTTCCGTACACACTTCCAAGTTCCGTATCCTCCAAGTCCTTTATTTGCCACTCTTACGAAAACACCGGGGGTGTGGGCGTATTCTTCCCAATTTGGTTCACCCTGAACGTCAGTGAAGGGAACTCGCCTCAAACGCGATCCGCCACCGCCGTCTCCATGCGATTGAAGAAAAACAACCCGCCAAGAACGACAAGCGCCACCGCCCCGCTGGAGACAAGCATCAGCAACCCCGGCGCGTGCCCCCTCCCCGTGATCGCCCACCGGAACCCGTCAATCACTCCGGCCATCGGATTCAATCCGTACAGCCACCGCCACTTCTCCGGCACCAGCGTGCTCGGATACGCCACCGGCGACGCAAACATCCAGAACTGCATCACGAACGGAATCACATAACGCACGTCCCGATAAAGCGCATTCAGCGCCGACATCCACAGCCCCACCCCCAGCGCCGTGAACACCGCCAGGGCCAGCAGCGCCGGCAGCCACAGCGCCGCGAGGGTCGGCCGGATCCCGTAAGCCGTTGTAAATAAAGCCAATACGCAGAATCCAATCGCAAAATCCACCAACCCGGAAAGCGCCGCCGAAATCGGCAGTATCAGCCTCGGAAAATAAACCTTCGTAATCAGCCTCTGGTTATCCACCACCACATTAGTGGTCATAGACAGCGCGTACGAAAAATAAGTCCATGGCACCAGCGCAGCAAAATAAAAAACAGGATAAGGCAGCCCGTCCGACGGCAGCTTGGCAAGATGACCAAAAAATAAAGTAAAGACAAGCATGTTCAGGACGGGCTGCAAAACCACCCAAAGAATTCCAATGGCGGTTTGTTTGTAACGGATTTTAACGTCGCGCCAGACGAAAAAATAAAGCAGTTCGCGGTAGGCCCACACTTCGCGGAGGCGGAGTTCGAAGAGTCCGCGAGGCGGTTCAATTCGAATGGTGACGGAAGCGCCGGAGTGCGGCGGGAGCGCGTCGGTGGATGGCCCAAGCCCATTGGGATCAGGGTTGACGGTGTTGGGAGTAGTGACGGATGCCATGCGTGTTCGAGCGAAAACTCCTGAGAGTCGGATGAACCCGTGAGTAGAGTACCAAAGAAAAGAGGGGAAAGAAGGAGTTGAAAGTTAAAAGTTGAAAGTTCGAAGTCAAAAGATTTAACGCAGAGGGGTGCAGAGACACAGAGATCACAGAGAAGAAGCAAGAAAAGGAGGAAGACAAGAGGGAAGAAAAGGTGGCGGCAAGCGGGCCACGTGCGTGGCGGAGGGGCGCAATGTATTGCGTCCCTACAAAACATTGGAGAAGAAAAAGAGCCGGCAGGATGCCGGGGTTACGAGAGATTTTAGGGAGGTGGGGGATTTTTTTTCAGTTGCTGGTTGTCGCGGTCTTCAATTTGCTGCATAAGCGCTTTGCGCTTGAGAAAGTAGCGCTGGAAATCGGCGGCGAGATGGCGGGGCACGACGAAAAATTGATTGCGGAGGATCTCGGAAAAAGAAACGGGGCCGCGCGCGGGAATGAGATGCGAGCCCCACTGGAACATCAGGCCGACGTTCCAGAGAGAAGCGGTGGCGAGAAGGGCGAGGGCGGCGACGCGTGCGGCGCGGGGGGAGCGAAAGAGTTGTGCGGCGCGATCGAAAAAAACGGCGAGGCCGAGAACGAAAACGGAAGTGAGCGAAACAAAAAAACGGTTGCCGTAAGAAGAGATTCCGGCCCAATCGGGGTAGCAGGAGATGAAAAAATAAAAAGCGAAAAAGGCGGCAAGCAGCGGAACGCCGACGCGCGGTTCGCGGCGGCAGAAGAGGAAAAGCCCCGCGAGGGCGAGAAGAAGGATGGGAGTCCAGGAAAAAAGACCGTGATTGGAGGAGAAGAGCACGCTGAAGAAAACGGGGGAGGACCAGAGCCACTCGCGGAGCGGAATATAGGCGGATTCGAAAGGGCTTCCGTAAACGACGTAGCGCGAGATGAAAGTGGGAAGAAGACTGACGAGGAGAGTTGCGGCGAACAGAAAGTGGCGGAGGAGGAGTTCGGGGAAGCGCGGAATTGCGGAGGATTCGGCGGGGGCGGCGTGATGACGGAACGCGGCGCGATATTGACGGAAGGCTTCGACGGCAAGGACGGCGAGGACCATGGCGTTGGCGTAGTAAACGTTGAACATGAGGCCCGCGATCAAAGCGAGGATCAGCCATTTGGCAAGCGAGCGCGCGGTGCGCGTCTCGTGCCAATACCAAACGAAAAGGGCAACGGCGAAAGCGGAATGCGCGTGGGACCAGGAGGGATTGAAATACATGTAGACGGGAAGCGAGCTGGCCCACCAGATGGCGAGGGTGGCGAGAAGCGCCCAGCGCTCTTGCACATATTGGCGGGCGATGCGGAAGGACAATAGCAGGCCGAGAAAACCGTAGAAGGCGGTGGCGAAAGCCATGGCGATGCGGTAGGGAGCGGAGAAACCGTCGGCGGCGACGGAGGAACCGAGGGCGCGGGCGAGAAGGACGCCGACGTGCGCGAGGAGGAGAAAAGGCATCCAGAGAATGGCAGGACCGACGGTGAAATGGTTGTCGAGGTGGCCGGTGGGCGTGCGAAAGGCGGACCTGGGCTGGTTATTTTCGTCAAGGCGCGGGGCGCGGAAGCTTTCGTTGGCGTATTGATAGTCCTTCGTGAAGTCGAGATTGTGCTCGATCAGCGGAGCACGGGCAAAAGCGTAATAGCCGACGCCATCGCCACGGACCCAAGGGTTGAGAAAGGGCAAAGAGAAAAGGAAGAGAAGAAGAAGCAGGCGCTCCGAATTGCGGGAGTTGCGCGCGGGCGATGCGCTGAAGTCTTGCTGATCCACCAACGAAGTACCCGCTGAAAACCTTTCTTATTCCCGGCTGCCTTATGGCAAGGCCCCATTATGATCAGGAGCTGAACTCCCGAAGCCGAGGAAGGGACCTGGTGCTGCAAATTACAGTAGGGGTATTGTAGCTCACGATGTTATTTCGGAGTTAGAGATGCGCGAGTTGAAGGAGGATGCTTCAATCCCCGCGGCATTGTGGCCAGTAGGCCGCAGCAATGCCTAGGTCCCCTAGAATACTTACTGAGTTGCAGACGATACACCAGGAATCAGGGCCAATCGCGGGGAAGGCCGAGGAGAGCTTAATCCGCTACAATAACCCACGATGGAAGCGGACTCCGCTCCAACACTGGCCATAAGCACATCGAGAGCTCGTCACCCGCAGCTGATTCGCATCTCTAACGGCAAATCGCTCGTCAGTCGCCATCGGCTCGCCTTGCGTGTTCTATGCG
>Ga0207078_1107_pt1 | contig 11582 bp, 13 predicted proteins | sample Alteio_BWMinHeat_60_FD_153579 | JGI IMG/M metagenome (GOLD analysis project Ga0207078, IMG submission 153579) | Enriched cells from forest soil in Barre Woods Harvard Forest LTER site, Petersham, Massachusetts, United States -... | ecosystem: Environmental > Terrestrial > Soil > Temperate forest >... | reverse complement strand
ATAAAAAAGAATAGACCTGCAATACTTTAAAAACTGCATTTTTGTTCGAGAGTTGTAAAATTCTAATTCAAATATTTGTCAATGTTTTGAAGGAAATAAATAAGGACATTTAATAAAACTTATTGATTAATATACATATAATGAAGTTGCGAAATTCTCTCAAACCCAAAATGATGTCATGTGATGATATAATGATAAATGTGACTTTTAAATGAATAATGGAGGTACATCATGAAAAGGCACATATTCCTTAACATTGCTATCATCTTAGTTCTAGGACTTCTCACTGCATGCACAAATAGACAATTGGGAACGGTTGGTGGTGCTGCACTTGGCGGCGTTGCAGGTAGTGCGATTACCGGCGGCAGCACAGCAGGTACCGTCGTCGGCGCAGTGGGTGGCGGCATCATTGGCAATCAATTGGCAAGATAGACTGAAGGGGATTAATTGGAGGTAGGAGAGCAGGGCTAATACTTATATTCCTGATGAGATTTCAACTATATAATAGTACTACCATAATCAACGGAGGATGAGTAGATGAACACGCACTTGAAAAAGCACTTGTTACAAGGTGGATTAGTCATAGTAAGTTTATCTATATTGACAGCATGCCATACAGTTCAAGGGACTGTACAAGGTGCAGGTCAAGATATTCAATCTGTAACTAATACAGTAAGTCCACCACAACATCATTATTATTATCATCATCATCACCACCACCATCATCATGTAAAACATACCAAGTCAGTATCAAATAAAAACATGTCTGAACAAAGCACGAGTAAACAAATGGAAGGGAATACATCAAATTCAAAACAGTCCCAGTCGAACTCATCATACTAAAATATATTAGTATACCTTCTGTCTCTCTATTATTTAGAGAGACTGAAGGTAATAATTATTTTAAATTTTTAATTAGCTACGGAAGCCGAGATCTGCCAAACAAATGCATGATGAGTGAAATAACAAATAGAATGAGAAAGATAAAAAATATGATTCGTGCAATTTCAGCAGCAGCAACAGCGATGCCAGTAAACCCTAAAATAGCAGCGATGATGGCAATAATGAGAAATGATATGACCCAACCTAACATATAAACCTCCTGTAAATGTTAATTCTTAGTGGGTTAGACGTTCATTTCTCATATTATGCGAACGATAGAGACTATTACAACAAATTTGTGTATAACAGCAAATGCGGTCATAAAACTAAAACGCTTCTGGTATATACCCATTACAATTCAAGATGGGTTGTTAAAACTCGCATCTTGAGGTGTAATGGGTATAGTCAAAGGAATGATATGCATGTTAAATAAGATGAAATTTTTCTATTTGCTCCTTCTTTTTTTATTCTCGCCCATTATATATGCTGACAACGTCCAAGAACATACCAAACTTTGGTTCAATGGCAATTTTTCCGGTCCTTTATCTAAACAAAATGAAAACGTTAAATATTTAATCGAAACTCGATTTCGCTTAATTGATGATCCTTTTGTATTTGACCATTTGCGTTTATCTGCTGGGTTAGGTTATGAGTTTATTCCAAGCATAACAGGCTACGCCGGTTTTGGTTATGTGATGGATGAGAGTACACGTGGTGTTCTTACACATGAATATAGGCCTTTTCAATTATTGAAATGGAAACTATATAAATCTAACCATGTCACTTTCAGCAATAATTCTCTTTTAGAAGAACGCAAACAAATTGAATCTTCTGGATGGGCATTTCGTTTAAGAGAAAAATTTACTGTTGCAATACCAATGCCTATTTACGATTGCGAAAAATATTCACTTGAATTTTCAAATGAATTTTTCTTTAATTTAAATCATCCAAAATGGGTTGCAAAACAATTTTATGCTGAAAACCGCGCCGTTATTGGCCTTGGTACAAAGGTTTCTAAGTCGATGAAACTGATGATTGGATACATAAATCAATATCAAATTACAAGTCCAATAAACAAATTAAGTAATGGTTTAATTATTTCTCTCGATGTGAATTAGAACAGTTCAATCCTGCTTCGATAGTAAACCGAATTTAATTTTTGTTCGAATGCGCTTGGTGTCACGCGGGCACGTTCAGGGGTACGTACACATCACACAGGAATAGCGATAGCAAGTAGAAAATATAATATCTTGCATGAACTGTTGTAGTCTTATAATCTTGAACAATCCGATTATACTTAATCCATGGGGTAAAAAATGCGGAGCAGTGTAGATATTATTTCAAAACTCGAAGGTATTTCAGAGGTAGAAAATGGTTCTTCTAACACGAATGATTCATCCTCAAATAAAAAAGCCGTTAAGAAAAAACGTAAAAGAAATGAAAATCGCTATACTGTCTTTGGACAGACAGAGGCTGCATTAAGATCAAGAACAGCACAAAAAGTCCAATAAAGAAAGAGAATGCAATTGAAGAACAAATAAAAAACGAGTTAGTCATCCATATTCGCGCAGCAAATAGACTGGCAAGTTTACATCATGTCTCTATAGACAAAATAATACCTATATTACATTATGATGATTTTGTTAAAGCCTATAATAAATTTATTGATGAATACAACAAAGTTCTAAATACATTTTCTAAACGTAGATTTAAAGATGTTGTAAAAACAAGACCCAATCAATTAGCTAACGATTCTGCTACGTTTATTGCTGAATGCAAAAAACTATACGGAGATGATGAAGATGTAGAAACTAACTCTAATTCAGTTGTTGAAGAAATAGTTCAATTCGAATTAGCAACACTAGAGCCAACAATAAATGAAACTGTAAAAGACATTTTTAACGTTAGTGATTTTGATTCGTTTATTTCTGAATGTGAAAAGCATGATGTGTTTGTGATAAAACAAGGAGCAGGAATAGTTGTAAGGGACAGTGATGGAGTATTATATTCAAGTTTAATGGATAATGTTGAAAATGCGAATCAAAAATTTACTGGGAAAATACCAAATCCTGATTTTTATATTTATGCTTCATCAATAGAACCAGCTAAAAAACGTCAAAAAACAACAATTAATGAAAAAGCTTCACTTCAAGTTTCTGCTCAGCCTGTTCATCAAGAAGGAGAGATACGAATCAATCTATTAACTCTTATTTATGATATTCATTATAGTTTCTTCTGTGGGCAAGCATTTGGTTTTGATGATATGCAATATGCATTAAATGCGTTGATAGAAGAGCCAATCACTGTGGCTCAATTATATTCCCATCTTGAATGTTGTGATTTGCAATTAATCCTTTCAGAGAACGGGCCAATTGTAACTAATCAAGCAGAAACAATTCTGTTTTATGATGGTATAAACATCTATCCACAAGGTACCTTTTACTCACAATCATATGAAGAACAAGACTATTATATGCAAAATAATAATGCAGTGTTTTTTCAACAAGCAGTGACAACTAATATTCAAAATAACGATATGTTGTCTCAAGCATCACTGCAAGACGACAGATTCAAAATAGAGGGCCCAAAGTAGGATAAGGGCATGGAAATTATAACTGCATTCACCCTGAAAGGACGAATGCAGTTTGATATAAAATATTTAAGCAGACATTTGATTGCCATTCTGAATATTGTTATCCAAAATCAGCGTCTCAAACTTATTTCCAGGTCCAATCACGAGTAAAGCATTGTTGAGTTTATAAAAAGTAACGCAGCGTTGTTGGCCATGGTCCCAAGTTTGCCAAGTAATACAGAATTGACCATTGGTTCCTACTTTCCATGTGCCTTTGTCTGTTTGCGGAGTGCCATCGGAGAGTGCATTAGCAAATTTTCCTGTCATGGTGCCATCTTTATTAAAATAACCAGTAAAACTATTTTCCACCAAATTGCCATTTAATGTTACTTCTGACACCGTCGTGATAGTTTTATCAGAAAGTGCATTTTTTGCTTGGGTGCTATTCAAGCTGCTTAATGAAGTAGCTAGGCTTAACGAAGAAAGGGAAAATAAAGCGATGGATAACACGAGTTGTTTCTTCATAAGATTCATTCCTTTGATAGTTGAAGAGGTGTGAACGCACAAGATTATAAAATAGTTTTATTGTTAAGTGCAATGTGGGCCAAATGAAATATATAATATTGTATAAATTATCGGAGCAGAAATTCTATGACAGAAGCAAAAGCTTGGGTTGGACTCATTGGCTTATGTTTAGCAAGTTTCTTAGGCTGTATTGATTTTACTATCGTTAATACAGCATTACCGGCTATTCAAACCAGCTTAAATGCGGGTATTGCTGAATTACAATGGATTATAAATATCTTTATGTTAACGCTCAGTGCATTAATGGTGGTAAAAGGGCGCTTAGCTGATATTTATGGCCGCAGGCGATTGCTCTATATTGGCATCACCATCTTTGCTATTGCTTCATTAGGTGCTGGCCTTTCTCCAACAATTGAATGGCTCATCTTTTTCCGCTTAATACAGGGCATAGGCGTTGCCATTCTCTATACCGTCCCCATTGCTATTATTCCCAGTTTATTCTCAACCGATAAACGCGGGAAAGCCACTGGAATATTAATTGGCGTAAATGGATTAGGGTTAGCGATTGGCCCAGTCATTGGCGGCTTTATTGTCAGCGCACTCAGCTGGCGTTGGATTTTCTTTGTTAATTTGCCCGTCATTATGCTGAGTATCTTGTTTTGCTTAAATGCGATTCCTGAATCAAAAAATTTAGATCAAGGAGCAAAAATTGATTGGCTTGGTTTAGCTTTACTGATTATTGGTTCGCCCTTACTGGTATTGGCGACAGTGCAAGGTAGCAGTTGGGGTTGGACGAGTGTCACCACTCTTGGTACTTATGCCATTGCATTAATTAGTTTGCTAGCCTTTTATGTCGTCGAACGACGCAATGATTCGCCTATCATTCAGTTTGAATTATTTAAAGGCCGAGTATTTTTAGCTGCTATTACGGCTAACTTTTCATTAGCATTTTTCTATACCGTCTTATTTTTTTTATTACCACTTTATTTGCATAATGTGAGAGGACAATCATCTGATCAAATTGGTTTAACCTTATTACCAGCTACTTTAATGGTTGCATTACTGTCCCCGCTCGTTGGAAATATACTCGATAAACGCGGCCCTAAACTCATATTACTAATTGGTTTTGCTTTATTGGCAGTCAGTGCCATTTTGCAACTGTCATTTGATGCTAATAGCAGCATTGGATTCATTATTGCCACATTGGTTTTATTTGGGATAGGTTGGGGTTGTATCTTAAGCCCATCGATTGTCGCTGCTCTATCTTCAGTACCAGAGACGGTGGGTGGTGTAGCAATGGGTTCACTCGGAACACTGCATAACTTTGGCGGCGCGATTGGTTTAGCGCTCGGCACTGTCGTTTATAACGTATTAGCAAAGAATAATTTATTAGCTCATCTCGCCGCTCAACATATTGCTTCCGGCATGTGGGTTGCTCCGATCATTTCTAATCCTGATACTGCTGTGCAAAACTTACAAGCAACGATTGGGATTGATAGAATGAATGCGGAACAATTAGTAAATCAATTTTTCATCCACGGCTATCACGGCGCCATGGGATTATTGTTAGTCATGACTGTGGTTGTGTTTTTAATTGTTGCGTTTAGTTTTCCCAACAAAAAGCTTGCTCATCCAGTCCAATCGGTTGATCCTACACAGATTTTGTGAGTAAACCCAAGCAATTATAACTTTATGGATTAGTGGACAGTTTACGCACAACTAATACTTCATCTTTATCTTTATCTTTATCTTTGTTGTGTACCAGAGCATCAAAGAAGAGAAATTTAATATCAGTTCTTGGTCCAAAATACGAGGCAATATAATTCTCTGAAAATTTTTCAGGTTTATTTTGCAAAGATGTTGCATGCACAAAAAAATATGTGGTATCCGGTTTTGCTTTATCCATCAACGCAAATACCAACAAAGGCACTGTTTTAGGGTCAAGATATTCTAATATCCTAATAGCTAGAACATGTGTGCTTGTCTTGCAATCTGCTTCCAGTTTATCTTCATAAGTTAATTTGTTATTATGCGTTGAGTTTAAATTTATATTTCTAAAGGGAATATTATTATTATTCATTTGCCCAACTAAAGAATCACAATAATCATAACCTATGACATCCCAACCTTTAGCTTGATAATCTTTTAAAAATTTTCCGTTAGAAACCCCAAGTTGAAGCATACGTTTGTTTTGATTTTTTAAAAAGTTATCTAATTTAAATCTATCGAAAAAAAAATGAGTATAAGACGTCGCTTTTTTTATTTTTCCGTTTTCTCTTATATTAACATCACCATCGTTTTCATTAAATTCTTCCCAATATTGTTTACGACCTTGCATATATCTCAGCCTCATTTTGTGTATTAATTTAGAGTTTAAATTTGAGCTAAATTATAATGTATAGTTATTAACACAATCTTAACCGGTGACTTCTTCTATCAATTTTATCCTTCACCATCGTAATTCAGATAAATATAACTATGGTGGAATTATGTTTTCTAATATAAACTTATTCAGTCTTTTCAACGACAATGAATTGAATGTTTCATTCACTTCACATCAAAGGAAGTTAGTTTTTTTTGCCTATAAAGGAGTTTTAAATGTTTACAAAATCATTTCCTGTTAGTCTAGCTGTGATAAGTTCCTTGATATCTAGTTTAAGCTTTGCAAATCCAGCATCGCCTAAAGTTCTTATCATCCAAAATGCGACAGATATTGCAGCTTATTGGACACCTGCGCGTTTACGTGATGCAACACCGATGGATTTACCGCAAGCAAATTCACAGGCAATTGTAAAATTATCAAATGAAGAACTGATGGATAAGTTTGGTGATCTGAAACCTCAAATCACCAATGCCGTTCCTCCAACTACACATATAGAACCGCTTAATAATTATTTGTATAAGCCGCTTTTAATAAAAAATACAAGCAAATCTATAGGTGATGCAGGCAGCCTGAACGAACAATTTTCTAGTTCACAATTAGTCCCTTTAACTGCGGACGTTGTTTTTCCTTATACCACAGTAGGTAAATTATTTTTTACAACGCCAGCCGGGAATAAAACATGTTCTGCTGCGGTGATTGCTAATCGCTTAATTCTTACCGCGGGCCATTGTGTACATAATGGTAACGGCGCTACAACGGGGTGGTATAATAATTGGATGTTTGTTCCTGCTTTTCATAATGGCAATGCGCCGTTTTCAACTTGGACTTCTCATGCAGTCACCACGACTACCCCATGGTTTTCCGGTGGCGGCAAGGTTCCCAATGCATCAGACTTGGCGATAATACAATTAAATGATCAATCAGTGAGTGGTGCAGTTAGATGGGTGAGTAGTGTGGTAGGTAAATTGGGCACGCATACCCTCAGTACGATTCCCAATCATGTTAATATGTTAGGTTATCCAGGTAATTTGGATAATGCTCAGCTCATGCATCAAGTTGCTGCACAAAGTGCCATGGCTGTTGCGCCGAATAATGCAGAGTATGGTTCAGACATGAGTTCTGGTGCGGGCGGGGGTCCTTGGATACAAAATTTTGGTGTCGCTTCATCTGGGCAAACGGGTGGAACAAATGCTGCGCGTAACTTTGTCGTGGGTGTGACTTCGTACGGATATAACAACACCACAACATTAGCAAATGGTAGTTCCATTTTAGATTCTAACTTTACATCAATCTATAATAATATGTGTGCACTTCAAGCAAATAATTGCTAACAGCTAAACAAACTCCCTGGTAAAAAAACCAGGGAGTTTGTCATTTAAAAATCTCTTGACCTTATTGTTACTATATACCCTAGCATCCTTAACATCAGGAGAAAAACGATGACTCAGTGGTATGTAAAAGACTTAAGTAAGCTTACAAACGTATCCGTGCAAACTTTGCATCATTACGATCGTATTGGCCTGCTTAAACCTTCTGTTAGATTACCGAATGGGTATCGTTTGTATTCTGAAAACGATTTATTGAAATTACAACAGATTATCGCGCTAAAGTTTTTTGGTTTTGAATTAAGTCAAATTAAAAAAATTCTAGCGGCAGAAGTAGAAGTGGTTGATCATTTTATTCTGCAGTCTGAATTGCTAGAAGAAAAAGCTAATAAACTTCTTCAAGCAAGTAAGACATTGAAAAAAGCTATTTCTGATTGTGGTCACTCTAAATCTATCCCCTGGAAAATGATTATTAAATTAATTGAGGATTATCGTATGTCAGAACAAATTAAAGATAGTTGGGTCACCAAGGTTCTTAACCAAGAAGAATTAAAAGATTATGCTATTTTTTCCCAAGAATTAAAAACGAGATTCACAATAAAGGAAAAAGAAGCCTATGAAAAGGCATGGGCTGAATTAGTTCGTGAACTCAATGCTAATCTAGACAAAGACCCAGCGAGTGAAGTGGGCATAAATATTGGAAAGCGTTGTATGACTTGGGTGAATGCTGTTTACAGCAAAAAACACGTCAGTTTACGCCAGGCCATCTGGGAAAAAGGCTTTATGCAAGGTCATGGTGCAGATGAACATGGATTATCAGCAAAGAGTGTTACTTGGCTAGATAAAGCAATACATGCTTCATATCAAGCACAAATCTATAGCATTCTCAATAAAGTCGGGAAAGTCCCACAGGAGGAAGTGCTAAAGTTATGGGAAGAATTGTTGGTTGACATGTGTGGCGATGAACAAACACTAAAGAATGAGTTGGTTTCTGAAATCATCCAGGATGATCATACGAGTCAATTAGCAAAAAATTGGCTTAAGCAATGGTTAAAGAAATAAAGTAATCGTTTGCGACGAAGGATCTCCATCAAATTCCTGAGTAATATCAGGAGATCCTTCGTCCTTAATTCTCTGTATTTTGAAATTTTCTGCTTTATGAGCGCCCTTTCACAGAAAAATCCTAACAAAATCAAACTGAAATATTTACTGATCTAAAATTGACGATGCAACAGGCAATCAGATCATAGATCTATCTGCAAGCATGCTTGAGTAGGTGCTTGTATTAACAATAGCTTAAATGAATGCTGGTTACACACCGAAATACATCATAATTATTTGTAATTATTTGGCAACTAATAATTTCTTAATATTTTTCTTTTAAACTGCATCTAATAATACAACAAATAAATGAACACATTACACGAGGTTTTCATGCAGCGTAATAAGAATATATATCGTAATAAGAATACATATAATATATTAGTCACACTCCATCCTGGGAAAAAAGCCAAAGAAGATGGGCAGATAAAAGCAATTAAAGGTCAAGAAGGCTTTACGTGTATTTTAAAAAGCTTGAGAAGAATGGCTTTTTTTGATCAAACAAATTTAAATACTACAGCATTAAACGCATATAAAAAAATTAAACAAGCAATGATGAATTTCCATGATAATTATGATGAGCTTGTTCAGATGGGTGTAGAGTTATGTAAGAATTCTAATATTGACATTCAAAAAGCTCTAAATTCTGATGATGATTTCATGTTCTATTATTGTCTAAGAGTAAATAAAAAACAAACAATAAAAGAATTTTTTGATGACCTCAATTCGATGCAGAAATGGACAGTTCTGTATGATATTTTAATTGAAAAAATTATCTTACCTTTAATGAATATTAAAAATATTAGCTGGCATCCAAGAGATGGATTTGAAGCGTTAGGTGAATCATTAAAACAACACGGCGCTCACGCATTTTTAGGAAAATTTGGCGCCTATTCTCACGACGAAAATATACTGCCCTTGCCGTATAAAAATGAAACAACCCATAATCGTCATGTATTATATTTTAAAAAAGGTAGTTACATAGGTGATTCTGTTCCTTTTGCTCATTGTGTTGTTGTTGATCAAGTAAAAGTAATTGAAGGTAAAGAATTTGTATTTTTCCGTGATCCAATCAATGCTTCAAATAGTGAGACGCCAGAGAAAATATATATGTTAAGTTATGAAAACTTTGTTAATAGATTAACAAATTGGAAAGGTGGTCGATATATTAATAACAAATATTCTGATTTTACTTATGGCAGAGTGAGTCATTCTCCAGAAAAATTTGGGCATAGCGTTTAGATTTTTAATTTCTACATAAGTGTGTCATCCTAAGGAGCGTTTTTTGCTCCGAAGGACCTTCATGGACTATTCAATGACGGTTGACACGCTCACAATGACAGGCTTCATTTTCACATTATCTTACACATATTCGCCTCAATGGGCTTTTGCTCTTCTTCTGGAATATCTTTTAATTCTGCTAATTTTTGCCCAGCAATTCTACTTGAAGTTTTGGGTTCGAGAAGGGTAGGTGTAATTTGTTTAACGCCGTCAGGGGCCACATAAGAACACTCTGCGTTTTTACGCGCAGAGAAGGCACCGACAAATTCTCCGTTACAAAAATGTAACATGCAATCCTCAGTAACGGCATATCCTGGTGGCATTATTCCTTTTGTAATTGCAGTTGTAAAAGCTGACATGCGATCATGTTTTTTTTCTTTATCAAACGTACAATCCGCTTCAATTTTGCAAGTTGAGTGTGGGGTAAAACTTCCGTTAAGCCAATGATATCCTTGCAATACTTTATACTCTTGATTGTTAGCGGTTAAGCTTATTGCTGCTTGAAATGGAAAGCTGCCGCCAGCGCTTAATCCCATGATCACTGGCAAGCAACCTTCATTTTTTAATTTTATTAAAACATCCTCAAAGCCTGTTTCTTTCCAAGTCTTTAACATGAATTCCGTATCACCACCGCCAATAAAAATAATATCTTGTTTACGCAGTTTATTTTCTACCTCATCCATGTTGGGTTTAGTTGTTAAAGTTAACTTCGAAGAATTTATTAAAATATTCAAATTACTGAAATATGAAAATGCAAATGCAGTAAAAAAACCATCTGCAGTCACTTGATCATGTAATGCAGTGCCGATATAGCAGAAATTAATGTTTTGTTTTTTAACTAATGTGAATGCATATTCAAGAAATCTTTTTAATGTGTAAGTGAGCTGATAAAAGTCATCATCATTAAAACTTAGTGGAAGGATATGGTAGTTTCTCTGCATGAGGTTATTCTCCTTGAGTCGATAGTGTTGGCATTCTCTATCAAACGCTTGCTGGAATCAACCTGTTTGTACCGGTGTATATATAGCCAGCTATATTCCTTGACAACAACTCATCTTGCTATTTAAATAGCCTCCGCGTTTTAAAAATGAACTAAGGAGAAGTCAATGCATCACACAGCCGCTAAATCTATCAGTCTATTCCTCTCATTAATTAGCTGCACAGCCTACGCCGCCACAATGGGTAGCATGTTAACAGTCGTGGAAGAAAATGCAGGCTATGTCAGTTTTTACGATATTGTTACAGGCAAAAAATCTGGCAGCGTTAAAGTAGGATTTTTACCACACGAAGTGGCTATCACGAAAGATGAGAAAACCGCCTATGTCAGTAACTTTGGGATTAAAGATTATGACAGTGGGGTAGGTATTCCTGGAGCAAGTATTTCAGTGATCGATATTCCGACCCGCACAGAAAAACACCGCCTATACACGTTTGATCCTTCGTTGCATAAAGATTATTCTCAAATTGACAGCGCTCCACACGGTCTCAAGTTACGACCACCGCTAGAAAATCA
>Ga0207078_1105_pt1 | contig 11617 bp, 6 predicted proteins | sample Alteio_BWMinHeat_60_FD_153579 | JGI IMG/M metagenome (GOLD analysis project Ga0207078, IMG submission 153579) | Enriched cells from forest soil in Barre Woods Harvard Forest LTER site, Petersham, Massachusetts, United States -... | ecosystem: Environmental > Terrestrial > Soil > Temperate forest >... | reverse complement strand
GCCACGCAACTTGTTTAAAAGCCCTCATTCCCTGGTATTATTAAGCAGTAATGGAACGCTGCTTGGTGCAAGGATTGCAGAAGATGGACAATGGCGTTTCCCGATGGAAAAGAAGGTGCCCGATAAATTTGAAAAATGCATTTTGGCTTTTGAAGACAAAAGATTTTACAATCATCCGGGTATAGATGTGTTGGCCATTGGCCGTGCGTTTTGGGCCAATATCAAGCATCATCGAAGGGTGAGTGGTGCAAGTACCATCAGTATGCAGGTGATACGATTATCCCGTGACCACCCCAGGAGAAATATCCCTGAAAAGATGCTTGAAATGATTCTTGCTACCAGACTGGAACTGCGATATACTAAGAAGGAGATCATGGCTTTGTATGCCGCCAATGCACCATTTGGAGGAAATGTTGTCGGGTTGGAGGCTGCTGCCTGGCGCTACTATGGCAAAAGTTCATCCAGGCTATCATGGGGAGAAATGGCAGCATTGTCAGTACTACCCAATAGCCCGACGCTGGTACACCCTGGCCGCAATCATGAGATACTGAAATCAAAAAGGGATTTTGTATTGTATAAGCTTAAACTTTCTGGGTATATTGATTCGCTCACTTGTTTGGCTGCCCAGCACGAACCACTGCCTGCCAAACCATTTGAACTGCCTTCATATGCGCCGCATTTGCTTGACCGCATTTATGCTGATTTGAGTAAAACCAAAAATGATGAAGAAGTGGTAAAGACTACTATCAATCTTCGAATGCAGGAACTTACCAATAAAGCGATTGCCAATCATTTTGCAGAGCTGAGCGGAAATGGTGTTAAAAATGCAGCAGCGTTAATCATTGATGTAAAAACCGGGGATGTTCTCGCTTATACCGGAAATGCCGATGCCCAGGAACATAAGGACAATGCTGTTCAGGTTGATAATATCGTGGCACCGCGCAGTACAGGTTCCATCCTTAAGCCGTTATTGTATGCTTCTCTTTTACAGGATGGTGCCGTTTTACCGGACATGCTGATACCTGATATCCCGACCAATCTTAACGGATATACGCCGAAAAATTTCAATTATGATTACGATGGGGCAGTTCCGGCAAGCAGGGCTTTATCCCGCTCTCTGAATATACCCGCTGTCAGGATGTTGCAAATGTACGGTGCCCAAAATTTTACAAGGCAATTAAATAGGCTTGGTTTTACAACCATTAATAAACCGGGGAATTATTATGGCCTAACTTTAATCCTCGGTGGCGCGGAAGCCAACCTATGGGATTTGGCTGGGGTATATGCTTCTATGTCAAGAACATTATCGCATTATAATAAAAAGGAAATGTACCTGGCAAGCGATTTCAGGCCGGCTAATTTTTATAAAAACAAATTAAAGGCGAATGATACCAAAGAGACCTGGCTGAATAATGCCCCGGTTTTGAATGCTTCTTCAATATGGCTGACATTTGAAGCGATGGTAATGGTAGCCAGGCCAGATGAAGAAAAATTCTGGAATAATTTTGATGGGTCACATAAAATAGCCTGGAAAACAGGGACCAGTTTTGGCAACCGGGATGCATGGGCCATAGGCTGTACACCTGATTATGTCGTAGCGGTTTGGGCAGGAAATAGTTCCGGGGAAGGACGACCGGGATTAACGGGAGTAGGTTCTGCAGCACCAATTCTTTTTGATATTTTCAACGCCCTTCCTGAAAAAAGCAATTGGTATGAGCGCCCTGACGATGATATGGCAAAGGTGGTCGTCTGCAAACAAAGCGGCCATCTGGCATCGGACATATGCCCTGATAAAATTGAACAAATGGTCCCCAAAAATGCCGTAAGCAGTAGGCCATGTCCGTATCACCAGTTTGTGTTCCTGGATTGGGAAGAGAAATACAGGGTGCAAAGTGATTGTGAATGTGTGAGCAATATGCAAAAAAAATCATGGTTTATTTTACCTGCTGCTGAAGAGGTTTTTTATAAAATACGTCATGCGGATTATGCGCAGCTCCCGCCCTATCGCAAAGACTGTTCACCTATTATACCCAATGGAAAAAATAACCGGAGTTTAAGCCTGGTATATCCTCAAAAAGATACCAGGATATATCTTCCGGTAAACCTTGAAGGCAAAACTGTTAGTACAGTATTTGAAGCTGTTCACCGCGACGCACATGCCACTATTTTCTGGCACATGGATGATACCTACCTGGGGAGTACGACAAACGGTCTTCATCAAATGGCCTTAACACCGCCACCTGGCCCGCATGTATTGACTTTGCTTGATAATAACGGGGAAAAAATTGTGCAACACTTTGAGATTGTAAAAAGGCAAAGGCAATGAAAAAAAAAGAAGAATCTTATTGGTCAATGGCTTGAAAAGATTCAAAACTATTACCAAGTAATTGCAAAGCACTAAAAATTTGTTAATTTTGAAGTACGATGCTCACTAGCAACGGTATAGAATATTTACTAACTTATAATAAGCAAAAAATCATCAGATGTAATACAAACTATTATGAAAATATCGCCTTATGCAATTGAAAATATAGTCCCATTTATTACTGGAGATTATTATCCACCATATAGAAGCGGACAAGAGTTAATTAAACTTTTCAATAATAATGGATTCAGGGATGTTTATGATGAAAACGGTTTGCCCGATATTGGTAAAAGGAATAGACAAAGACCTTCAAGGAAAGAATATGTCAAGTCTCGGCTAATTTTGGCTAATGATAAAAACGGGCTACGAGAAATATTAACTTTGATGATTAATGAGTTAAATTTAATTGAAGTTAACTTGCCAAGACTAAATGAAATTTTAAGTCCAGAAGGATATAATATTATTATGAATGGAGAAAGTTTTTTAGTTCAAGGAGGAACAATAGACAGAAGAAAACCAATAGTAAATCATGCACAATTTCATGATATTCAGGATCGAATACTTATAGCATTAGACAGAACAAAAGTCTCAATACGTTTAGTAATGGCGTGGTTTACAAATGAAACACTTTTAAATAAACTTTTAGAACTAAAGGGAAGAGGAATTGATATTCAAATTGCTATTTATGATGATGGTATTAACCGAAAATATGGTGTTGATTTAAGCCGTCTATCTTGCACAATGATAAAACAAGGGAAAAAGGGAGGTCTAATGCACAATAAGTTTTGTGTTATTGACAATCAAATTGTCATTACAGGCTCATATAATTGGACAAATAATGCTGAATATAGAAATAGTGAAAATATAACAATTGAATTTGATCCTGAACAAGCAACTCGATTTTCAGAAGAATATCGAAAACTAACAACTTGAGGATGCATAAAGTATTACGTAAATTGGAAATATAAAACTATGACCAAAGAGATAAAAATACTTCGAATAGTCCCAGCTAAAGTTTGGTACTATATGTATGCATATACAAACGATGGCAACTATTTTATTTATTCTCATAGGGATAGGGTCACATTTTTTGGCACACATGAGGCCGAGGACATTTCAAATTTCCAGGATATAGTTGCAAAACTGACCACTTTCAAATACTACAACGAAAAATCTGAAAACTGCATTGGTAATCTTTCAAAGATAGAATTTGACAAAAAAAACAATAACAAAATAAAATTTGGCACTTGCTTAATATCAGATCATCTACAAATCAATTATAATGCGGACGTTTGGGTTGATAATTATGCTCAAGAAGTAACATTGAGGTTATTTGATGCGGGTGAATTCGCCAACAACATGACGTCTGATATTCAACTACCAGACCTTAGTGAGGATAAAAGATTAAAAAACAAAGAAGCGGCCTTCAAAATCTTTCAAACTGGTGAGAATAAAAAATTGATCGAATTAATTTACGAGCAACCCAAGTTCTTTCAGAAAATAATTTCAACAGGGTACCCATTTACTTCTAAGCAGATTGACAAATTTCAAGAATTGATTGATTGGCGCGAACTGAGCAATAATGCTGAGATTAATTGGAGCGATGAGGTATTGTCTAAATATTCTGACTTGTTGGATTGGGAAAACTTATTAGCAAACAAAGAAATTGATTGGCCTACAGAAAGAATAGAAAAGTTCAAGAACAAAATTCACTGGGAATCTCTTTCAAAAAACGGCAGCATTAAATGGCCGGAAATCATTCCCATGTATATACAAAATGTGAATTGGAAAGAGCTAACAAGAAATAAATCATTCCCTTGGACCTTAGATAATGTACGAAGGCATGCTGCTAACATCTCTGCATTTTGGGGTAATTTGTCAGAAAATTCTGGATTAGTGGTTTCAGAAAAATTGATAAATGAGTTCGCTGATAGGATAGATTGGGCTTCAATATCCAATAACAAAGGACCATTCTGGACAGATGAATTTATTTATAAGTATCAAGACCGCCTAAATTGGAACGCTCTTTCCCGCAATCCGGCATTACCATGGTCTTTTTCTTTTTTAAAATTATATGAAGATAAAATCGATTGGATTGAATTGAGCAAAAATTCCGGAATGTGTTGGTCTGAATATATTTTGGATAAATATAAAGATGATCTGGCATTTGCTTGGCTTAGCGAAAATCCTGGTTTACCTTGGAATTTAGAATTTGTAAAGAAATATGAAGCACTATGGAAATGGAGCAATCTAGGTTCTAATTCAAGAATTCCTTGGACTGAGGCATTTATCGAAGAGAATCTGGACAAATTCCGTAATTACAATGGTACCTGGAGTTTATGGTCAAATTCTGGTTTACCAAAAAATATCAGCTTTTGGTTAAAACATAAGGAGTTACTTTTCCCCACATACAAGGGTAAAGGACTAATGCGAGTAATTGATGCAAGTAACAATGACAGTTTACCAATTTCAATTGATTTACTCTTCGAATTAAAAGATAGAGTTGATTGGGATGTATATTTATTTAAGAATGTTAAAAGAACAGGTAAATACAAATTACTTCTTTCTCAAATAAATGATAAAATTTTAGACTTAATTTTAGATACAAAGCATTTTTTGTGATTCCTTTTAAAAATTAATCAAACCGGACTTTTTTTAAAAATTATAGATTCTTATTGGTCAATAGTTTGAAAAGCCTCGCCCAAATTCTCAATCAAATCACTGGCAGTCATGCTCCATGAGCTCTTTTTCTTTGCAGCAAAATCACCAGCAAGCCCATGAATATACACCCCAAGTATGGCAGCTTCTTCAGTTGAATATTTTTGCGCTAATAGCCCTGTTATTATTCCGGTAAGCGCATCTCCTGAGCCCCCTTTTGCCATGCCGGGATTTCCTGTGGCATTAAAATAGGTTTTGCCATTTGGCAGATTAACAGTTGTATAAGCACCTTTCAAAACCAAAACACAATTGCACTCTTGTGCAAATTTGGAAGCCATTTCCTGCCTTTCCCAATCTGTTTTTGCTGGACCAGTAAGCCGCTCAAATTCTTTTGGGTGAGGGGTCAGAATGGAATGCTTCGGCAGGCTTTTCAACAAATTCTTATTTTCTGAAATGATGTTAAGAGCATCAGCATCTATCACGACGGGAATATCTTTTGCTCGGGCTAATAATTCAGACAAGGCTTGAGCCGTTTTAACATCTTTATCAATCCCTGGCCCAATGCCAATGGCATTATATTTAGATACATCCGGGACTTGTGTGAGGACATCTTTATTCGCGTCTGTCAACACCATAATTTCAGGTAATGCTGTTTGAAAAATTGAATATCCAATGGATGGGATGTATGCGGTTGTTAAGCCTGCTCCGGCATTCAAACACGCACGGGCACATAGTTGTGCTGCCCCGATTTTTCCATAACTACCGGCCCATGTCAAAGCGTGTCCGTAAGTCCCTTTATGGTCACATCTTTGTCTCGGTTTTAAAATGCTTTGCGCAAGCTTTTGGTCAATATAAAAATTTCGGGTTTCAGCCTTGTCAATATATTCTTTGTTCAATCCTATATCAAGCACATGCCATTCCCCTGTATAAGAAGAATTGCTGCAAAAGAAAAAAGACAATTTTGGTAGCTGGAAAGTTATAGTGTGGGTTGCCTTAATTATTCGGGATTCATTTTCATTCTGAACATCAGTAAAAAGACCAGAAGGAATATCAACGGATACTATAAAATTCTCTGAATCATTAATCCCATTAATCACCTGTGCAACAAGGCCATCTATGGTCCGGGAAAATCCTGTTCCAAAAAGGGAATCAATAATTATTTCACCCTTTGCAACAATTGGAAATTGGGTTATATCATTAAGATATAAAATCCGGTCAGGGGCCAGCTCCTTCATTCTTTGTTGATTGATTAGGAAATCATCTGAGAAATTTCCCCCAATATCTAGAAAATAAACGCTTACATCATATTTTGCCAGGTGGAGCATTCTCGCTATGGCAAGTCCGTCCCCACCATTATTACCGGGGCCACAAAAAACAGACACCTTGCAGGGCGCAAAATATAATTCTGAAAATTTACTAAAAAAAGCACTAGATGCCCGCTCCATCAGGTCAATGGATGAAATAGGTTCATGTAAAATGGTAAAGGCATCTGCTTCCTTTATTTTTGGACCGCTCAATATTTTCATGGTATAAAGCTATGGTTAATAGCCCTTAATTAAACCTTCAATAATAATAAAATATATTGTTATTCTGGTAATTATTTAATATTCAAACCTTTGCGTCTTAGCGTCTTTGCGAGACATCTTTTTACAAAAACTTAATTTTCAATTTTTTATTCGCCTTTGCGATTTTTATAGGTTACAAACCAACTGCAATAAAGTGCATTGGCTTCACAATTGGGTTGCTAAAATACAATCTCTTACAGTTATATTCGTTTCCTCCCGCCAAAATTGATAATTTCGCGGATTGAATAAACTTAAAATACCATGACCGATAGACGTGTCCGTGTTCGTTTTGCTCCTTCCCCTACAGGCCCACTCCACTTGGGAGGTGTCCGCACTGCACTTTATAATTATTTATTTGCCAAAAAACATGGCGGCGATTTCCTGCTCAGGATTGAAGATACTGACCAGAACCGATTTGTTCCCGGCGCCGAAGAATATATTATTGAAGCCTTGAAATGGGTAGGCATGCCTTTCAGTGAAGGGCCAGGCATTGGAGGGCCTTATGCTCCTTACCGCCAAAGCGAGCGCAAGCAAATGTACAAACAGTATGCTGACCAACTGCTTGAAAGCGGCAATGCCTACTATGCATTTGATACGCCTGAAGAACTGGATGAAATGCGCGACCGCATGAGCAAGGCAGGGGGGGAATACTTTTAAATATGACCACGTCACGCGCGAGTATCTTAAGAACTCATTAACGCTCTCAGGCGATGAAACAAAGGCAAGGCTGGATGCCGGAGAACCTTATGTGATACGAATAAAAATACCGCGCCTTGAAGAAGTAAAATTGCAGGATATTATCCGCGGATGGGTAACGGTGCAAAGCAACCAATTAGATGATAAGGTTTTGTTCAAATCTGATGGCATGCCAACCTACCATTTGGCCAATGTAGTAGATGATTATCTGATGAAAATTACACATGTGATAAGAGGGGAAGAATGGCTTCCGTCAGCACCAACACATGTGTTGCTTTATCGTTTTTTAGGATGGGAAGATGTGATGCCGCAATTTGCGCATCTGCCATTAATATTAAGACCGGATGGCAATGGAAAACTTAGCAAAAGAGATGGGGATAGGTTGGGGTTCCCCGTATTCCCACTGAACTGGACAGACCCGAATACAGGCGAAAAGGCAAGCGGATACCGTGAAGCAGGGTATCTACCGGAAGCATTTGTAAATATCCTCGCCATGCTGGGTTGGCACCCAAGCGATAACCAGGAATTATTTACCATGGATGAACTGGTTGAGGCATTTACGCTGGAACGGGTAAGTAAATCAGGTGCAAAGTTTGACCCTGAAAAAGCAAAATGGTACAACCATCAATATATCCGCAAGCAAAGTGATGAAGCCCTGGCCAATGATTTTATGCCTGTCCTTGAAGCCAATGGAATAAAAACAGAAAAAGCATTTGTAGAAAAAGTATGCGGACTGATAAAGGAAAAAGCAACCTTTACCAACGAATTCTGGAAACTGGGCTCTTTCTTTTTTGTGCGCCCCAACCAATATGATGCTGAAGTGCTCAAGAAAAAATGGGATGCAGGCGCACTCGAATTCTTTACCAGGCTAAAAACGAACTTCGCGTCCTTAACAGACTATTCTCATGAGAAATTGCAACTGACCTTTGAAGAAACTGCCACAGAAGCAGGGGTAAAACCAGGCCAGTATCTGCAATTATTCCGGGTACTTCTTCTTGGAGAATCAGTGGGGCCAGGCATGTGGGATACCGTTGCACTTCTTGGGAAGGATGAAGTGATAGAAAGGCTTGGGATGGCATTGGAGAAGGTTGCACTACAGAATTAGAATATAATAAGTCCCTGGCTTTATTCTTTAAGAACAAGGTCATAAATTTATCATTTCACAAGCTCACAACTTCTTTATCATGTGGAATCCTCTGGCAAAATAACCCAGCCTGTTATAAAATTCCTGCGCGCGTTTATTTTCAAGGAAACAGTCCAGAACCATAAATTTACAACCTCGGGTAATTGCATCTTCTTCAATTTTTTTACATAGCTGAGCTCCGATGCCCATACTTCTATACTTTACATCAACCACCACATTATCAAGCTCTCCATACTTCCCTGTAAATAGTTTTGTATTGATCCAATATCCGGCGAGAGCTACACACTTGTCATTATCATAGGCTGTCATCTGGCAATATCCATTTGGTATCATTTCAGCAAGCAACCTGGCATATTCCTTTTTATCGTAACCATGTTCCAATTGTTTAATGATATCGTAATGTTTTTTCATTTCTGCTACAGTTGTCAGTAATTCAAAGTGATAGGAATTAGAATTCATATTGGTTTTTCATTTTACTTTCAAAGTGCGAAATTACAGATTACCCCAATTGGCACACAAATGCACTAAAATATATTTCCAATAACCAACAACTAACAACCAACAACCATCAACTTTATTAATAAAATTACATAATATTACAGTTTTGTAGCAAGGCTGAATATTATGCAGGAAAGGATTGGCAGGTTTTTTAATGTGCGGAAAGGTGAGTCTTTGCATGTCACTTATCTACTGTTTCATTATTTTTTTCAGGGCATCGGGCTTTCACTTTTATTTGCTGTTGCCAGCGCCCTTTTTCTTTCCCATTTTACGGTTGAAGAGTTGCCACTGGTATTCATAAGCTCTGCCATTTGCATCCTTGTTCTTGGAAAATTGTCTGAAATTGTTGGGCGAAGTTGGTCAATAACCCGCACATTAAAGGCTACGACCATATTTATTACCATCACTGTTTTTGTAATTTATTTGGCCACCATTAGTCTGAAATTGGCCTGGGTACCTTTTGTATTGTATATGTGGTACCAGGTTATCGAATCACAAATTGATACAGAATTTTGGGGCCTCTCAAGTATAATTTTTGATGTGCGACAAGCGAAACGCCTGTACGGGTTGATAAGTGTTGGCGATGTCCCTGCAAAGCTGGTTGGCTCCCTTTCTGTTGCCTTGCTTGCGCCTCTTATAGGGCTTACAAATCTTATTCTTTTGGCAACGCTATCCTTCATTGTGGGTGCCGTGCTGCTCAATAGGCTATTATCAAAAATAAAGTCACATCATTTTGATCATCATCGTATAGAAGATAGGGGAAATGCATCCCGAGTATTTCGGGAGGAGACAGGGGACAGAGACAAACACAATCCCGGACATCATGGCATTCAAGTACACTCTGGCGTGAAAGTGAAGAATGTTTTTTTGCGGTTTTTTCAATCTGATCTTGTCATGGCCCTCTCCATATTATACCTTGTTGGTGCTATAACTATCACATTTACTGAGTTTTCTTTTTTAGCTGGTGTTGAGCATAAATTTCACACTGAAATAGAACTTGCTAATTTTTTTGCTCTTATAGGAACAATTGCTAATAGCATCATCATCGTTTGCAAATTATTTTTGTCAGGCAAAGCCATTGAACGTCTTGGGGTAAGAAGGTCGCTAGCCATATTGCCATTATTTATTATCCTGGCTTGTATAGCTGTTGCGGTTACAGGAAAATTTGTGGTAACAGAGACACCTTTAATGTGGCTTTTTGCGGCCATGGTTATATTTGCAACCGTTTTTAAAGCAGTTCTTTATCAGCCATTGTTTCTGGCACTGTTTCAGCCTTTGCCCACTCAATTACGGCATCATGCCCATAATATAGTAAATGACTTCGTTAGTCCTATCGGACTGTTTATTAGCGGCCTTGCGCTTTATATTGGTATCCGAATATATGAGGGTATTAATTTGTACAAGATTGATTATGTATTGCTTATCTTATCAATTATTTGGACATCCTTAGTTTTTATTGTCGTCTCCAAATACATGGTGGCCTTAAGATCTGCCATTAATAAAAGATTGATAGACAACAGGCAATTAAAACTTGGGGACGAAAAATCCTTAAACATTTTAAGGGCTAAACTTAAAAGTCCCCGTCCTGATGAAGTAATTTATACCGCTGAAATGCTTGCCAAAACAGATGTGGGATTATTTGAAGAGGCCATCCCTCAACTATTGGGACATGAGGTGCAGGAAATAAGGTTATATGCATTAAACAAGATCCATGAATTAAAGCTAAAAACTGACAGTGAAGAATTATATGAAATCATTATTTCAGATGAGTCTGTAAACGTTAGAGAAGTTGCAGTCAGATTGTATTGCAGCTTATACGAGGATATTGTTGACAGAATTACGCCGATGCTTGATTATTCCGAATTGCAGGTTAGATCAGCCGCGCTAAAAGGATTCCTAAAAAGTGGAGACCTTGAAGCCATGATCATTGGCGGCCAGCAATTATTGATAATGTTGCAATCTAAAGGAGATGAATTGATTGCTGCGATAGATATTGTTGGGAGCCTTGCTTTCAGGAACTATTATAAACCATTGCTTGAACTGCTGCTTCATGAAGATATTGAAGTAAGAAAAGCCGCAATTGAAGCATGTGGAAAAATAGGCAACCCAAACCTGATTAGCCATTTGATCCCTCTTCTGGACGATATAGGCCTGAAAAAAATAGTCCTTGAATCCCTTAGTCATTTCGGAGAACCTGTCCTTGAATATATTAAAGCTCCGGAATTTGGTGGCAAATTTATTGAGGAAGCAATAAAACTATGTTCGCGTATTGGTGGGGAGCAGGCAGCAGGAATCATTTTTTCAGAATATTTTATTAATGCAAAAGCGGAAATTCTGGATGAAGCTTTGAAAGCACTTAACCGATTAAATTTCGAAATTAAATTATACCAGATTTTGCTCGAATCGAAATTAAACGAGGAACTTGAACTGGGTTATTCTTACCTTACAATGTTATCCTTTTTGGGGGGTGAAGAAAATGCAGAACTTATTTTTAATGCGCTAAATGAAGGTTTTAAAAACCTGAAGAACAGGCTATTTCTACTATTGGCGCTTTTGTATGACCGAAAAACCATAACCAAAGCCAAAACTGCTTCATTTTCGCCGCAAAAGGAAATGAGGGCCAATGCACTTGAATACCTGGAAAATGTCATTGACCGGGAACTGAAGCTAAAATTGTTCCCTTTGATCGAA
>Ga0207078_1103_pt1 | contig 11783 bp, 9 predicted proteins | sample Alteio_BWMinHeat_60_FD_153579 | JGI IMG/M metagenome (GOLD analysis project Ga0207078, IMG submission 153579) | Enriched cells from forest soil in Barre Woods Harvard Forest LTER site, Petersham, Massachusetts, United States -... | ecosystem: Environmental > Terrestrial > Soil > Temperate forest >... | reverse complement strand
GATTGAAGTGTTAAGTAACGACAACTTAAAATTCTGCATCAATGAAACAACCTATTCCCTTGTGCAGAAGTTGGGTTTATCTGATAAGCGATTAACACAATTAAAATCATTGCAGTTGGAACCAGTATTGTTGACAAGAGAAGAAATCGATGAGCATATTAAAGTTCTTTTCCCAAAAGAGCATCGACATCTTACAGCACAGAAAATTATTCGCGAAGCAGCAGCTATTGTAGCTTATCATCAATGTAATAGCGGAAGGATTCCTATTTTGTTAACCGATGGGGCGTTACAATTTCAGTTGATTACAGAGCATCATGCGCTTTGTTGGATCCATGAAGGCCGTCACTATAAGAAGCTCAATCCTATTATTCCCATGCACCGCGAATCACTTGAAGCGTTTAAAAAATCTTTTTGGGATTTTTATCGTCAATTACTTGCTTATAAGAAAGAACCCAATGAAGAGAAAGCTAAGTTTTTATCAGATACATTTGATCTGTTGTTTTCTCAAAAAACAAATTATCAAGATTTAGATGAGCGTATAGCAAGTACGCTAGCAAAAAAAGAAAAATTACTGTTAGTGCTTCGCTTTCCTCACGTACCACTTCATAATAATCCGGCAGAACATGGAGCGCGAACTCAGGCACGTAAACGAGATATTAGTCTGCAAACAAAAAATTCCAAAGGAACAAAATCAAAAGATTCTCTGATGACGATTACAGAAACTGCGAAAAAATTATTGGTTAATACCTACAAATACTTCTGCGATAGGTTGAGTGGCAAATATGAAATGCCATCTTTAGCGGGCCTTATCCGACAACGATCAGCTATGCCAGTTCCGGCCGCCTAAAAATCATACTACCCGGAGAATTTGAGAGGATACTAAATCATAGTATCTTTAATCACCGCAATTAATGTTGGTGCACGTAGACCGCTGGTATAAGTAAAAGCAGCAAGAATGAGAAATGCGATAATTAATGGTATGTCACCTCCTAATCCCTGTGTATGAATACCCAGGCCGGCGATGACCACCTGAATGCCTATCAGTTGTAAAGCAATATATGGCATAGTCGCAACGATGCCCGTTAAAGCCATCATCAGAGCAAGTTGAGGACTTCCATAACACGCTCGAACAAAATCTGACGAGGTAACAAAACCATTACGTTTACATTCAAACCATAGACGAGGAAATATTAAGAACAGGATAGGATAAACAATAATAGTATATGGTACAGCAAAGAACCCAAGTGCTCCGGCACCAAACAACAATCCAGGAACGGCAATAAAAGTATAAGCTGTGTATACGTCGCCACCAATTAAAAACCACGAGATAAATGTACCAGAACGACGGCCAGCAAGCCCCCATTCATGTAAAGTATTTAATGGTGCTTTACGCCAATAAACAGCCCAAAACCCAACAATTGTAATAAGTGCGAAGAAAAATACGAATATCCCTATTGCTATCAAATTCATATTTTATTCCCTTTACATTTATCATTATTATGAACGAGATTCGGTTAATAAATAAACTAGCCAAATTATTATTGCACCGATAATAACCCACAATAGTTGATACCAGTAAAAAAAAGGTATCCCAACCCAGGAAGGCTCAATTGAGTTATAGGAAGACACCCATAACATTGATATAAAGGGAATCAACAGAAACAACAAGGACCATTTATTACGCATTTACAACTCCATTTGGTATATTTATGTTCCCTTATTTTGCAATTCATGCCATCTTAAAAACACTTTTAAATATTTGTATACTATACCCATTACACTTCAAGATGCGAGTTTTAACATCCCATCTTGCATCGAATTTGAAATGTTTTTCAATCGAAAAACCTCACAATACAACAAGTATTGCTGCGGTTTTTCTCAATCAAAACATTCCAACTTCTCGCAATCTGGGCGTTAAAACTTCGCATCTTGAAGTGTAATGGGTATATTATGGGTATATATTCAATAAATTATAACTTGCAAGGATTAGCTAATATGTTAAAAACGTTAAGGAGTTGTAGTTGGCTTGTTTTTTTCTTAATGAGTTCCCTCTCGTTTTCGCAACCTCCTGCTAATCAAATCAAAGTCAAACCAGATATTTTAATCGGTATGACGGTTCCCTTAAGCGGTGAGCTCAAACTCGTCGGTGTGGGTGAAAAAGAAGGTGTTGAAGTTGTTTTTAAAAAAGTGAATGCAGAAGGGGGAATCGATGGGCGTAAATTAAAATTGATCGCCTTAGACGATTACTATGATCCCATACGTGCGGGAAAGACCTGTTTTGTTTCAATAGGGGATTGCCAATAACTGTGCATGATTTGTGGGCCTTTCACGACCAATTCACCTACTTGACCGTAGGGCAGTTCATTGTCGTTATCATCAAAAATACGCACATCAGTTGATGGCAGTGGAAAACCAACTGTTCCAAAACGTGCCGTTGGATTAAATGTCACACAGGGTGATGCTTCTGTGAGACCATATCCTTCTTGTAAAGGAACACCCGTTATTGACAACCAATTCTGAGCGGTGGCTTGCTGTACTGCCATCCCTCCTGCATTTGATATACGTAATTTGCTAAAATCTAATTTCGCAAAATTGGGATTTTTTAAGAGAGCATTAAACAATGTATTGACACCCGTTATAGCTGAAAATTTAAATTTTTTCATGACAGTTACCATGCCATCAACGTCACGTGGATTGGTAATTAAAATATTGAGCGCACCCATTTTATTAAAAAACAAATAATTCACAACCAATGAATAAATATGATAAAACGGTAATGCGCTAATAATAATTTCTTCGCCTTCCGTTAATATGTTTTGATAACAACTACTGACCTGCTGCAAATTTGCAATGATATTACGATGCGTTAATACGGCTGCTTTAGCAACACCAGTTGTTCCGCCAGTATATTGCAAAAATGCAATATCATTATTTGTCAGTGTAACGGGTGAAAATATACATTTTTTACCTTCATAAAGTATCTTTTTAAAAGATGTCGCGTGAGGAAGCTGATAACGCGGAATATTTTTTTTAACGTATTTTAAAATGAAATGCGTTGCCCATGCTTTAGGTGCTGAAAATAAGTCGCCAATTTTAGTAATGATTATATTTTTTAGCATGGGTACTTGCTTTAATACACTTTGTACGGTGCGAGCAAAATTTTCCATTACGATAATAGTCGTTGCACCTGAATCAGTAAGTTGCAATGCCAATTCATCGGCAGTATAAAGCGGATTAACATTCACAATGATAAGACCAGCACGCATTGCTCCCATCATTGCCAAAGGATATTGCAATATGTTTGGTAACATAATTGCTATGCGATCACCTTTTGTTGCTTTAAGCACCTGTTGCAAATAAGCGGCAAATTGATAGCTGTATTCAGCCACCTGTTTGTAGGTTAGAGTAGTACCTAAATTATAAAACGCAGGATGATCTGGAAATTTTTGCACACTCAGATCCAATACTTCAATAATTGACTGATATGAATCAGGGTTAATTTCAGCCGGAACATGAGTAGGATAATTTTTCAGCCAGTTTTTTTTCATCTTATTTATTTATTGTTCTCACCCATAGCAAGGTTTACTTTTGATTGCGGCTGACGACCTAGTTTCTTCGAAATAAATCGACCAATGGTAATTAATTTTTTTAAATCTACGCCAGTATCAATGCCCATCCCATTCAACATATGGACAACGTCTTCTGTGGCCACATTACCTGTTGCACCTTTTGCATAAGGACAACCGCCAATGCCTGCGACTGAACTATCAATCACAGCAATGCCAAATTCAAGCGCGGAATAAATATTCACGAGAGCTTGGCCATACGTATCATGAAAATGAACAGCCAAATATTTTAATGGAACATGCCTTGATACCATTTCTAACAAACGTTTACTTTTAAGCGGCGTACCTACACCAATCGTATCGCCGAGAGAAATTTCGTAACATCCCATTTTCAACAATGCTTCGGCAAGTTCAGCGACCTTTTCTGGTGCCACTTTCCCTTCATACGGACAACCTAGCACACAAGAGAGATAGCCACGCATGCGCAACTTGCGTTTTTTTGCTATGTCTGCAATCGCGGAAATGCGTTTCAAACTTTCTGCTACTGTACAATTGGTATTATGTTGGGAAAATTGTTCTGAAGGAGTAGTAAAAACAGCGATATCTTTTGCCCCAGCGGCAAGTGCATCTTCTAAACCTTTGAGATTCGGCACCAAAACGGGATAACTGATATTAGGTTTTTTAGTGATCCCCTGGAACACTTCACGATTATCTGCCAGCTGTGGAACCCATTTAGGTGAAACAAAACTGGTTGCTTCAATCACAGAAAGTCCCGTATCAGAAAGCTGATTGATAAAATCAATTTTTACCGATGTAGATAAGGTTTGTGATTCATTTTGTAGTCCGTCACGCGGGCTTACTTCAACAATCTTTATATGATGTGGAAAAGACATCGATTTCTCCATGCAAGCTTATAGTATAAATCATATAGAACCGTCATTGCGAGAAGTTAGTCATACCACCTCGGCTTGCGCTTCTCCAAAAATGCTTTTAATCCTTCTTGAGCTTCTTCTGTCACACGTAATTCTGCCAGATGCTGTGCTGTTCGCTGCACTAATTGCGCAGAAATTTTTTCATGATTGACAAAACGAATCAGATGTTTTGCGGCTCGCAATGCATTTGGGCTGTTTTCTAACACTGTTTGAGCAAGTGTCATACCTTCACTTAAAAGCGTTTCATTCTCTGCCACTTGATGAATCAATCCTATTCGATAAGCGACATCAGCACCAAACCGCTCTCCTGTGAGAAAATAATAATGTGCATTGCGCTCGCCAATGGCAGCGATGAGATAAGGGCTAATCATCGATGGAGTAATACCGATTTTTACCTCGGGCAAGCCAAAAATAGCACTCTTTGCAGCAATGGCTATATCAGCTGCAGCCAGTAATCCCAATCCACCGCCTAAGGTAGAGCCATGGGCTAATACGATGGTAGGCTTAGGAAAACAATATAATTGATATAACAATTGAGCGAGGAATTGTGCGTCAGCTTCGTTTTCCTTTTTGCTGCTTTCTGCCATTTTTTGCATCCAGGCAATATCACCACCTGCACAGAAATTATCTCCATTGCCATTGATGATCAACAGCCTCGTTTCGTCTTCAGCCGCATTTTGCAATGCGGTTGATAACTCGGAGATGAGAGGCCCATGCATGGCATTACGTTTATCAGGGCGGTTCAATGTAATGGTAGTAATCGCATTTGTTTTCGTAACAAGAATATATTCTGTTGCCATCATTAGGGCCTGTTTACAATTCGTTTTGCGGCTGCAAATGCCGCTGTTGTTAAAATTGAAGAACATTCTCGTTAAATAGAATAACTATTCGCCTCGAATGTTCTTCAATTTTATCCAAAACAACGACATTTTCGCTTCGCAAAACGAATTATAAACAGGCCCTACATCCTAAACAACCCAAATTGTGTTGGTAAAATAGGCGCGTTAAGTGAAATGGATAAACTCATTCCGATAATTTTTCGCGTTTCCGCTGGATCGATAACACCGTCATCCCAAATTCTCGCACTGGAATAATAAGCCGAAGATTGTTTGTTATATTGCTCGAGTAAGGGTGCTTTTAGCGCTGTTTCTTCATCTGTTGACCAAGTTTCTCCTTGACGTTTTTTCTTTTCCCGCGTCACTTGCGCAAGCACACTTGCTGCTTGTTCTCCACCCATGACTGCAATGCGTGCATTAGGCCACATCCATAAAAATCGGGGTTCATACGCGCGTCCACACATGGCGTAATTGCCTGCGCCATAACTGCCGCCAATGATGACTGTTATTTTGGGAACACGTGCACAGGCAACGGCTGTCACCAATTTTGCGCCATGCTTGGCAATGCCTTCAGACTCTACCTTGCTTCCAACCATAAACCCCGTGATATTTTGTAAAAATAATAAGGGGATGCCGCGCTGTGTGCAAAGTTCAATAAAATGCGCGCCTTTTTGTGCTGATTCCGAAAACAAAATGCCATTATTGGCAATGATCCCAATAGGAATGCCCCAGATATGTGCAAATCCGCAGACCAGTGTTTTACCATATAATGCTTTGAATTCATCGAATTCTGAACCGTCAACTATGCGTGCAATGATTTCTCTGACTTCAAATGGATAACGCTGATCAGAGGGTATAATTCCATATAATTCTTGTGCATCATATAAAGGTTCTTCGATGGCACGTAACACAACCGAGCCTTTTTTCTGATAATTAAGATTCGAAATGATACGCCGCGTTTGCGTAATCGCATGTTCATCATTATTTGCGAAGTAATCTGCCACTCCTGAAATGCGACAATGCACATCTGCTCCACCTAAGTTTTCCGCTGTGACCACTTCGCCGGTTGCGGCTTTAACCAGTGGAGGCCCTGCTAAAAAGATAGTAGCTTGCTCGCGCACCATGATCGATTCATCTGCCATGGCAGGAATATAAGCACCACCTGCGGTGCATGAACCCATCACTACCGCTATTTGTGGAATGCCTTGTGCTGATAGGTTCGCTTGATTAAAGAAAATGCGACCGAAATGATTTTCATCAGGAAAGACTTCATCTTGTTTAGGTAAATAGGCACCGCCTGAATCGACTAGATAAATACAAGGCAAGCGGTTTTGTTCGGCGATGGTTTGTGCTCGTAAATGTTTTTTGACTGTGATGGGATAATAGGTTCCCCCTTTTACTGTGGCATCATTTGCTACAATCATGCAATCTGTTCCCATGATTTGACCAACGCCTGTGATGATCCCACCTGCCGGAATCTCATCATCATAAAGTTCATGCCCTGCTAGGGAAGATAATTCGAGAAAATTAGACCCAGGATCAAGCAATAATTCAATACGATCTCGTGGCAATAATTTTCCATGCTGGCGATGTCGCTCACGTGCTTTTTCACCGCCGCCTTTTTGAATTTTTATGAGGAGTTTTCTTAAGTCTTGAGCTAATGCACGCATTGCTGATGCATTTTGTTGAAAGGTTTTATCTTCTCGATTAAGTTGCGATTCAATTGCCACGTTTATTCCTTACTTGTTGTTATTGGAGAATGTAGAGTGAATTGTGTCAAGTTGCCTTTTTCAAATGAGGGACGCCGAGGGCAGGAAACCCGTTCCCGAGTTGAAAAAGGCAACTTGACACAATTCACTCTACATTCTCCTCATTTCGTCTCATCAAATAACTCTCTTCCTATCAGCATTCGTCTTATTTCCGATGTGCCCGCGCCAATTTCATATAACTTAGCATCACGCCACAGCCTTCCAGTCATATACTCATTAACATAGCCATTTCCCCCTAAGCATTGTATTGTCTCTCCTGCCATCCACGTGGCTTTTTCTGCCGTGTAGAGAATGACAGATGCTGCATCTTTGCGTGTGGCATCATCACGATCACAGGCTTTAGCTACAGCATAAAGATAAGCTTCTGAGGTCATGAGTGCAGTATACATATCAGCGATTTTCGCTTGTATTAATTCAAATTCACCAATGGACTTACCAAACTGCTTACGTTCGTGTATATACGGCAATACAATGTCCATGCAGGCTTTCATAATACCCACAGGGCCCGCTGCCAATATCACGCGCTCGTAATTTAAGCCACGCATTAATACTTTCGCCCCATGATTTTCTTTACCTAATAAGTTTTCAACTGGCACCCGACAATTTTCGAATACTAATTCACACGTGTTCGATCCGCGCATGCCCAATTTATCGAGCTTCTGTGCCGTAGAAAATCCTGGAAATGTTTTTTCAATAATAAATGCGCTTATTCCGCGTGACCCACCTTGTTGACTTGTGCGGGCATAAACAACAAGGACATCTGCGTCAGGGCCATTGGTGATCCACATTTTTGTGCCATTTAAAAGATAATGATCCCCTTTGTGTTCTGCTCGTAACTGCATGCCCATGACATCAGAACCCGCTTGGACTTCACTCATGGCAAGTGCGCCCACATGTTCGCCATGGCATAGTTTTGGCAAGTACCGTTTTTTTTGTTCGTGTGTACCATTTAAGCGTATTTGATTAACACATAGATTAGAATGCGCTCCGTAACTTAGACCAATAGAAGCAGAAGCGCGGCTTATTTCTGTCATCGCGACAGCATGTTCAATATATCCTAGCCCGGAACCACCGAATTCTTCTTCTACAGTCACGCCAAGTAAACCTAACTGGCCCAGTTTAGGCCACAGATCTTGTGGGAATTGGTTGGTGCTATCGATCTTAGCTGCACGTGGTGCAATCTCGCGCTCCGCAAAATCCCTCACTGATTCGCGCAGCATATCGACTGTTTCGCCTAGTGCGAAATTTAAAAATATCATGACCCCTGCTCCCCCTTTGGCCATCTTTAATGCGTGTGATTGTACCTAAATCTTAATAGTAGCAAAGCAAAATTGTCAGAAAAAGAACCTTAAGGATCTCTTAAGGAAATTACTTTAGTATAAACAAAATTACTAGAAGGACAGTCACTTATCATAAGGAGTATTTCTATGAATCCCCGAGTTTGCACTGCTTTCCTAAATGAATATTTAGCTTATCGTAAAATTACATGGCATTCAGTGCGAGGCTATGTGCAATCTTTATGTCGAGATGATGAAGCAATAAAGATGACAGAATGCCTAAATTGGAATAAAAAATTTTATAATGCTGAAGGCGATCAATTAGCAGATGAATTCAAAGCGTGGCATTCTTATTTGCTCGTGGCTGATAGCAATAACGCTAGTGACAGATATGAAAAAATCAATCAAATTACTGAACAACATCAGGTAAAAAACGCATACTTTTACCTAGTCAATTCAAATAACCAGATTTATTGCCGCTATGTTCAAAATGGTGAAATGCATTACAAAGAAGAAGAATTTGAACTAACAGAAGAAATGCTTCAACAGTTAGGAGGTCTACCAAAACCGGAAGAAATACGTCAATTATCCATGGATCAAGTAGATTTTATAGTTGCTAACACAAGCCATGTCCCAGTAAAACAGATAGAAGCCGGGGTGAATTTATTTATAACACTAGGTGAAGCTGGAAAAACCCAATCAGTCCTGTCTTCAACAGAACATGGCATTCGAACTTATTGGTTGCAAAAATTCAAGGAGTCGGAGCGTAAAAATATTTTTGCTGCTTTCGTCAAAAATGAGGCAAATCAATGTAATACTTTAGCTCTTAAAATCACAAAATTAGATGTTGATCTTTTAAAAATGAAAGCAGGCAATAAGTCAAAGAGGGACATAGAGGATGCAGAAAAGCTATTGGCAGAAACAAGAAATACCTATCATCAGCTTCTTCTTAAGCTTTGCTATTTAGGCGATGAAATTTCGATTGTTAAAGCTGCAACATTTAAATTATTTTCTAACCTCACCTATCCAAACATACAACATGTCATCTCTGAGCATATCTTACCCCTAGATGTTATCAAAGATCTTAATACCCATATGCCCTATTTTTATCAAAAAAATCATTATCTCATTCATTTTCATTTCTATTACCAGTACCAGTCAAAATACAAAGATTTTAAGGAGTTTGAAGAGAAAGCAATAACAACCAGCATTAATGAGTTGAAGGCGGAAGCTAAATCAAGTATCAGTCTATCTAAAATTGCATCCACCCTTTATAGCAGTGTAGTGGGCATCCCCCCCGCACCCGCTTCTACTGTTACAACCACACCCAGAAATGATTGAAATTGAACATTTGACGATGGCTTTAAGCAGCGTTAATCTTCCAGCCTTTATAACACTTATTGTATTTTTATGTCTTTATCTCATATTAAGTTAAAAAAAGGCGAAGATCGCCGCATTCGTTCTGGCCACCCATGGATTTACAGTAATGAAGTTGATACGACTGCTACACCATTGAAATCATTTTCAGTTGGTGAAGAAGCATTAGTGGAGGCCCATGATAAAAGCATATTGGGAGTGGCTTATGTCAATCCTCATTCATTAATAACAGCGCGCATCGTTGCCCGTCATCCTTTGGAACGGCTAAATACAGAATGGTACCTTACCCGTATAAAACAGGCACACGCGTTACGTGAGCAACTCTTTAAAGCGCCTTATTATCGTTTGGTATTCAGCGAAGCAGATGAATTGCCTGGCTTGGTTATCGATCGCTTTGCTAATGATTTTGTTGTTCAAATTAATACAGCGGGAATGGAACTTAAAAAAGAAATGATGATAGAAGCACTGTGCACACTTTTTCCTTCTATTCACTCCATTCTGCTGCGTAATGACAATGCCATTCGCGAGCATGAAGGCCTTGAAAGTTACGTGCAGCCAGGCTTTGGCCAACCACCTGAGATAGTCACCTTAGAAGAAAATGGGACGCGCTTCACGCTCCCTTTGTGGCAAGGTCAAAAGACAGGTTGGTTTTATGATCATCGACTTAATCGTGCACGTTTACAACATTATGTGGCCAACGGACGTGTACTTGATGTTTTTAGCTATTTAGGAGCATGGGGAGTGCAAGCAGCTCTTAATAAGGCAACGCTGGTGGATTGTATTGAAGTGTCTGAGTTCGCTGGTCACTTCATTATGGAAAATGCAAAACTCAATCACGTGGACCACAAGCTTAATGTCATTTGCGATGATGCATTTTCTGCGATGAAACAGTTGTTACGTGAAAATAAACAATATGATGTGATTGTCCTTGATCCCCCTGCTTTTGTTAAAAAATTTAAAGACCGCAAAGAAGGCTTGATTGCGTATCAACGCTTGAATGAAATGGCACTGAAATTGCTTTCACTAAACGGTATTCTCATTTCTTGTTCTTGCTCTATGCATGTCAGTATGGAAGATCTCATCGACCTTTTGAAACGTGTTGCTTTCCGCACACACAGTCATATTCAAATATTAGAACGTGGCCACCAAGCACCAGACCATCCTATTCATCTTTTGATACCCGAAACAGATTATTTAAAAGCGGTATTTGTGAGGAAACTGAATTGAGGAAGGGATTCCTAAGAAACCAGGGAGAGCAAAATCTCCCTGGTTTTTTGCTTGCTTACTTCTTTTTCTTAGCTTTTTTCTTTTTCGCTGGCATGATCTTTCTCCTATAGTTAATGAACGCATGATGAGATGAACAATTTCATTATATATATTAATTTTCATGCTTTGTGAATAAGTAGTATTACTGACTCTTCATACTTCACTCAGTCGTAACAACCCATGCTCAGGATCATAGGATTTTAGCTTTTGCCACGCTTCCCTCTTCTCTTCTGATAACTGCGCAACAAATTCTTCCAGTGAAGAAAAATTCAATATATCGAGTTCTCGCACTGCAAATTGCCGTAATAATGCTTTCACTTGCGGCGACTCCAAGACATTCTCTTCTGAATACTTATTTCGTTGGAGTTGCAGCACCAGACTAATCACAGGGTCAGCATAAAGAAGAAATTGCTCCATGAATTCATTTTTCTCTGCAACCGATAAAGATTGAATGACTTCTTCAATCCTGCTTTCGCGATAATTACTATACTCCTGTCGAATGCCTTCCACCTTGCGTTTGATGTCAGATATTTCCAATTCAAATTTTGCATCTTGCAGATTAACGACTTGATGACGCTGTGTTTTTGCTGCTTGATAATTATTTTTCACAGCGCTTAAAAGATATGCGGCAAGGTTCTCTACTTTGCCTTCTTGGAATGGTTTAGAATTTTCGATGATAGCTATTTTTTCTTGGACAAAATCCATCTGATATTCACTCAGTAAAAGTTCCATTTGCTCTTCTGATAAGCAAAAGGTCTGC
>Ga0207078_1102_pt1 | contig 12001 bp, 8 predicted proteins | sample Alteio_BWMinHeat_60_FD_153579 | JGI IMG/M metagenome (GOLD analysis project Ga0207078, IMG submission 153579) | Enriched cells from forest soil in Barre Woods Harvard Forest LTER site, Petersham, Massachusetts, United States -... | ecosystem: Environmental > Terrestrial > Soil > Temperate forest >... | reverse complement strand
GGAAGGCTTGTGCCACCACCAACTGTGCCAACAATCATATTTGGTAAGGTAACAGAAGCATAAAGATCCCCATTTTCGTTTACTTCCATGCGGGTAATGCCTACAGCTGCCTCAGATACACAGGCTACGTCCTGTCCTGTTGCCATAAATAACGCAGTCAGTCCATTAGCAAAATGCCCCTGTATGCCAATGGCACCACTTTGCATAGAAGCTATGCAGGATGTCTGCCAATATTGAGCCATCATATATGGCGTTGAACTTAATACTTCCTTCACTATTTTTTCGGGCATCGTGACTTCGGTAATAACTTTTTTGCCCCTTACTGAGGAAAATGAAACGAGTGTTGCTTTTTTGTCACCCGAATAATTGCTTTCAATAAACCAGTGCCTTGGTTTCACGGGAGCATTGTCAACAATATAGTTGCAAACTGCATCAGTGCAAATGGTTACCATGTTTTGCCCGGCGGCATCGCCAGTCTGGTATTCAAATATAAGCATGGTTTGATTGGCCTCTGCGTTAATCTTAATGTCAATAAGTTGCGCATGGCTACTATGTTCTGAAACTATTGGCTGATAATCATTGAAATGCACAAGAACCCAATTTACAAAATAGCCAACCTCGGTAATGTTCTTAAACTTGAACACAGGGGTTCGTTGTACACCTTCCACAGTGCAGACAGATGTGATGCCACCGCAAATCCTTGTCGCTTTGGCACCCCGGTTGTATGATGCTACCAATGCTCCTTCTGTAGTAGCAAGGGGCACGTAGAATTCGCCTTTTGCTTCTGTTCCGTTTATCAGCAATGGCCCGATAATACCGGTAGGCACCTGCGTCATACCAATATAATTCTCGATATGGCCTTGCAAAGAGGCCGGATCATCAAATATTTTTCGAAAAGTGAGATAGTCAAGATCGTTCCCAATGATACTTTTCAGAAATGCAATTCGCTTTTGCTGTGAATCTTTTGACCATGACAATGATCCGGGAATGGGGATATAAGCAGTTGTTTCACTTGTGGTTTTTTGCAGCACATTGTCAAAAACCTTATCAAGGGTGTCGGATTGCCCGAGCATTTCGAAATATTTTTTTGCTTTTGCGCTCGTACTGGTCATTTCGCTTTAATTACTTTTTTGCAATATAAAGCGATTAATCCAATATTCAAAAAAAGGGAGGAATGAATGACAACACAGGAGCAAATGCCATTATTTAATTTATCACGGCTTAATTGACACTTTACGAGCAAGAAATAACCACAGAATGTGTTTTTTATCACCCCGCGTGAAACAAAGATTTCTTTTCTTTGCGCAGCTTTAATACGACTAATGCTGCAGCAGCGGCCAATGCACCCAAACCAGCACCAACGGCCATGCTTATCCTTTTGGTTTTGTCTTGCACGTATTCTTTTTTGAAATGTGCAGTGTCAAGATCAAGCAATTTATAAAATTGGCCTACTTTGCTCAAGGTTTCGTTTACGACCTGCTGGCGGCTTGCCCAATCCTTATCGTGCTTATCTATGTCCGTAATTTTATTATGGCGACTGAAAAAGTCTTTTACCTCTGTCAGCACCACTTTATCATCATCGCCTATTTCACCAATATAATGACGCTTGTATTGGTCTATACCCAAATACACTGCCCTATAATCGGCGCGCCCGGCATCATTTTGTGAAACAGCAATTTTGTCCCCGGGTTTAAGACCGAATCGCCTGATGTAGCTTCCATGTATTGATTTTTTTAAGTTAGTAATAGGATAATAAAAAAAAGGCAGAAATTGTTTAGAATATAGATCCAATTACTCTACAACTGGCAGGCAGCACATCACTCACTTGCACACTCTAAACTGTGATTCTTATGATCAAAGGAATCACAAAAATCAATTCCATGGTCTGTGTCTTCACAGATCATACCCGCCCCCTACTTCAACCCCCTGTTCACCAGCATTGGCCCGATATTCGGGTCGCTGCCACGGAAATTGCGGAAGGCAGTAGCGAGGTCGATGGTATTGCCACGGCTTAATACCATGTCGCGGAAGCGCTGCCCGTTTTCGCGGGTAAGGCCGCCATGTTCTTCAAACCAGGCGTATGCGTCATCGTCAAGCATTTCGGTCCACAGATAGGCATAGTATCCTGCGGCATAGCCATTGCTCCAGATATGCAGAAAATAGCTGCTGCGGTACCGCGGCGGCACCTGGCTCAGGTCAAGATGGGTATTTTTTAAGGCTTCCTTTTCAAATTTGTCCACGTCCTGCAAGGGTGCATCAGCGGCGATGGAGTGCCATTGCATGTCGAGGTCAGCAGCGGCAAGCAGCTCAGTAAGTTTGTATCCCTGGTTAAAGGTCGCCGCCTTTTTTATTTTATCCACCAGGGCCTGCGGCATCACTTCACCGGTTTTGTAGTGTCGGGCATAGTTGTTGAACACCTTAGGATATGAAGCCCAGTGCTCATTAAACTGGGAGGGGAATTCCACAAAATCGCGGGCCGTAGCCGTGCCTGACAGGCTTGGATATTGCTGGTCGGCAAACAGCCCATGCAGCCCATGCCCAAACTCATGGAACATGGTAGTGGCATCATCAAAACTGATGAATGCCGGTTGGCCATCCGCAGGTTTCGCGAAGTTGCAGATGTTATAGATTACAGGTTTTAAGCCCAGCAGTTTGCTTTGGTTTACGATATTGTCCATCCACGCGCCCCCATTTTTATTGCTTCGTTTGTAATAGTCGCAATAGAACAAAGCCATGCTGCCACCATCCTTGTCAAACACCTCATATACTTTTACATCAGGATGATATACGGGCAGGTCGGTACGTTGTTTAAAGGATATGCCATAGAGTTGGTTGGCAGCATAAAAGATGCCATTCTTCAGCACGCTGTCAATTACAAAATATGGTTTTATCTGGTTTTCATCCAGGTCGTACTTTGCTTTGCGTACTTTTTCTGAATACATATTCCAATCGTAAGCTTCTGCCTTGAAACCGCCCTTCTCTTGGTCTATTACTTTTTGTATTTCAGCCGCTTCTTCTTTGGCTTTGGCCGTTGCATTTGGTATCAAGCGGTCAAGGAATTGTTTTACCGCTTCGGGTTTTTTCGCCATTTGGTCCATCAGCGTCAGTGCCGCATAGTTCTGGAATCCAATAAGTTTGGCTTTCTGCGCCCGTATCATCGCGATACGTGATATCGTAGCGCGGGTATCGTTACTGTCCCCTTTTTCTGCACGGTTCCATGAGGCTTCGAAAAGTTTATGACGCGTTTCTCTCACTGTAAGCGTTTGAAGGTCATTTTGCTGAGTGGTATTTTGCAAAGGGATCATCCATTTGCCCTCCATTTTAGCTGTTTTGGCAGCTTTAGCAGCGGCTTCAATTTCTTCAGGACTAAGGCCGGCCAAATCATTTTTATCATTCACTACCAATGCACCTGCTTTTGCCGCAGCCAAAAGTTTATTGGTAAACTTGGCTTCGAGTCCTGCTCCTTCAGCATTTAATTTTTTGAGGGCCTCTTTATCAGCATCATTCAGGTTAGCGCCCGCCAGTGTAAATTTTTGATAGTAATATTCCACCAATCTGTTCGATTCAAGGTCCAGTTTTAGTTCAGCTCGTTTGTTATAAATGGTTTCTACCCTTTTAAAAAGTTTGGTATTGAGAAAAATGGCATCATTGGCGGCTGCTTGTTTCGGGGCCATCTCTTCCGATATTTTTTGTAAAGTATCATTGGTATTGGCACCCGACAACAAGTTAAAAACACCGTTTACCCTATGCAGCATTTGCCCACTTTTTTCAAGGGCAACAAAAGTATTTTCGAAAGTCGGGACATCTGGGTTTTCGGCAATAGCCTTAATTTCTTCCATCTGTAACCTAATCCCTTCAAGGATGGCCGGCTTAAAATCCCCGTTTTTGATTTTTGAAAAATCGGCTGTTTGAAATGGTAATGTACTTACCTTGGCGAATGGATTATCAGGCATAAATTTATCGTTTTCAGCAGATTGCTTTCCTTTGTTTCCACAAGAAGACAGAAGTGCAATAGCTGCTACGGTTAAAAGAAATGGTATTTTCATAATCGGTTTTTTTTATGTACGATGCGTAATTATGGCGCAATATAGGGAAAAGGCAAAAGATGCGGAGGGCATTTTATTCTATTGTACCGGAAACAACCAGAATCATCAGGTTTTATTTGGGCGTATATTCGTTCGAAAGGGCAATTCCCATTCCTATACCAAGCTAAATTGTAAAATATAAAGCGATTTACCCATTTCTCAACTTATCTCAATACTTTTGCCTTCGGGGTTAATGTCAAAGGAAAGTATTATGAAATATAAGTATTTATTAAATAGCATTTTAAGCGGATTTATTTTGCTGTCGGGTTTGTTTTGCGTCTCGGCACAGAAACTAACACCTATTACCAAACCTAATCAGGAGGTAGGCAAACAGGTGAAACTGTATGATGGGCATTTGTATTACAGCACCATAGAGGACAAAGGCTTTAAAATATGGTCTTATGATATCGAAAAAAAGAAAAGTAAATTAGTGATGAAAAGCGATGAAAACATCGGACATTTTTTTGAAGTGGGAAAAACATTACTTTTCTCTTTAGATCGTGGAAAGACCGGTGAAGATGGAAAGCTGTATTATCTTGATGATCACCGCAAACCTATTGAAATAAATATGATGCAGGAGGCAGGGCCTGATGTGGAGCCAGGAAAAGGCCGCCATATTGAGATATTTGCTTTTCGACGCGGTTTTTTGATCCTGGCGCCTGTGCGAGACCTGCACATGAAGTTCAGGCTGTACCGCTACAAACCAGGGAATGAAAAGGATTCTGCAAGGCTTTTTTTTCATGAGGATTATTTTGTGAACCAGGGTTTAGTAGCCTCGCCCGACCAGAAAATAATTCTTGCAAATATAGATGTCACCCCACCGCATCCCTGGGAGAACACGAAAGAATTCTGGAACAAATATTCACAACTCTATATCATTCATAACGATGATAACGGTCAACTATTCGAGAAATGGATGGACCATGCTGAGTTTCATGATGCCGGGTTTAAATATACTGGCCGTACATGGATCAACTTGAGCTATAAGGAATTTAAGGATAAGGGGAATGATGTGGAGCATCATTCCATATTTGTAATTACTGCGCCAGGGGAGAAAAAAGGGAGCATCCCTAAACACGTGGGTGAAGCGATTGACACTTCTTTGTTTCTCTTCCAAAAAAAAATATGCTATTATTTTAAAAACAAGGGCAATATTTATCTCACCGTGGCATTCGAGTACCCGACTTCCTATCAATTAAAATATGGAAAGCTCAGCGGTCATAATATGAGTGATTTTGCAAGGGTGCAAGGGCAATATTCTTTTGACGGAATAATTTATATTATTACCCAACACAAGGCGGAGAAGGATTATTACAATATCTGGACGCTGAAATACAAGTTTGACACTGCCGAATGGTTGGAAGCCCATACATTTATGCACATAAACTATGATAATTACCTGAGCGCTACCTTGCCTACGGGTACTCCGCTCACCATATTTAATGACACATCAGGCAACGCACTATACCTGGATGCTCCAAATGTCGGGAATAAAAAGCTATATATACTTAAGAAAAGTGGGGCCAATACCGCAGAACTAAACGGGCATCCGATGGCTAACATCAATTCTATCATCACTTACTGGCAGGGAAGCCTTGTATTAAAACAAAGAGGGCAAGGGGATAGTGATCTTTTGGTGCTGAACTGCAAAACAGGTTTCGGTCCCTTTGCCAGCTCTGGCGACCAATATCAGGCAGGAAGTGATTTTGAAAATAAGGGCCATTTGTTTTTTGAAATCTTTAGCGCCCAGACAAAAAGACCCTTTAACTGGCAAAGTGATGGCACCCTGGAAGGCACTAAGCGCATGGACCTCGGCGACCTGAGCTTGCACCTTGATTTTTCAAGACCCTACATAATGGAGAAAAGCATATTTCTCTGGGGACGTAGCAATGACAAACAGGAGAATAAGGATCAGATATTTGAGATGGAGATGTAGGGGGGCTAAGAAGTGGTCTGTGAGCCACATACAACGGTACAAGCCGAAGGAGACTAATTATAGAAAAAACTTTGATATGAACAAAAACCCTGAAGTAGATGCCTACCTGGCTAAAAAAGCACACCCTATGAATGCTGAGATTCAGCGGGTACGTGAAATAATTTTGAACGTTCACCCTAATATTGAAGAAACTATTAAGTGGAGCAGCCCAACTTTTTTATACAAAGGAAACATGGCCTCCTATTTCATGAATGCAAAGAAACACGTGAGCCTTATGTTTCATAAAGGGGCATTGATCAATGATAAAACCGGACTGTTAGAGGGTGATGGTAAAGAAGGCCGGACAGCTAAATTTGCGAATCTCGAAGAAATTGAAATAAGAAAAGTCGATTTAGAATCAGTAGTTAATGAATGGATTAGAATTCAAGACAAATAGTAGATTGTGGTTTACGACTCACCAATAGAAACTCTCAAAAGAAAAGTTTCTATGAATGTGTTCTTCCCGCCCGTAAATCCTGATCCCCTGGTCTCCTGACAGACCGGAACTGCACGCTTACCAAGTCTCTCCAACCAATACTATACAATGCAAGTTAGAAGTTCGCAAAAGAAAAATTTCTATGAATGTGTTTTTCCCGCCCGTAAATCATGCCTGAAAAACAAAGCGATCCATCCCGCACGTCCCCACCTGAAATTGACTGGGGCCAGTAGCAGAAAAATCACAGAAATCATAATCATGAGAGGGTTGGTAGATAATGGGCCGTATAATACTTTTATAAAGAGAAGGATAAATACTAATTCAATAATTGCAAAGGCGTAGCTGACAAACATGGCACCATAGTAATATCCAGGTTCCGGCTCTAAATTCAGATTACAAACTGGACATACCGTATTCATTTCCAAAAATTTAGTCGGTTTGGCGACCAGGTTATGTTTAAACATATTGCCTTCGTGGCACCTTGGACATTTGCAGGATAAAACGCCGGACATTACATTTTTCATTTTTACATTCTTTAAAATTATAATACAATTTTCAAGATAAATTGTTGTGATAATTTCAAAGGATAGTAAGCGGTACTTATGTCAAAGGAGTCACTATCTTACATCAGCTTATCAATACAACATCTAAGTCAATTTAATATTTATCTGCCGCGCCCGCCACCATCATTTTGCCTTTGTTGTTGCGGCTGCTGTCTTTGTTGTTGAGGCTGCTGTCTTTGTTGTTGTGGCTGCTGTCTCTGTTGCTGTGGCTGCTGTCTCTGTTGCTGTGGCTGCTGTCTTTGTTGCTGTGGCTGCTGTCTTTGTTGTTGAGGCTGCTGTCTTTGTTGTTGTGGCTGCTGTCTCTGTTGTTGTGGCTGCTGTCTCTGTTGCTGTGGCTGCTGTCTTTCTTGCCGTGGCTGCTGTCTTTGTTGTTGTGGCTGTTGCCTTTGTTGTTGTCTGCCCTGGTTTTGTTGTTGCCTTTGAGGTTGTTGCCCACTACGGCTTGGTTGCTGTTTTTGTCTGTTTTGTTGTTGTTGTCCGCCACTGTTTGGCTGTTGCCTTTGCGTACTTTGGGGTCTTTGGGTCTGGTGTTGTTGAGGTGAGTTTCCACTTCCTGGGTTTGCCTGGTGACCATTTGGAGAACGCGTACCCGGGTGGCCATTATTTACGGAAACCCGCTCATTTTTATTTTTACTTGCTGATTGTTGATGCGATTGCTGCCGGGATGTCGGGTTGGCATGTCTATCTTTATTAGCAGCTATTTCATTTGCACCTGGTCTTGCCGAAACACCTCCAGGGCCATTAAATCCGGAACGGCCACCGCCACTATGAATTGCACTTCTATCTTCATAGGTGCTATGAACAGAATTCCTGTTGACATGGCATACGGCAGTATTATAATTGAAATGGCCTCTTTCCCATCTTCCTCCTTCATAACCAATGCCACCATAGCCATATCCGTAATTCACCCCTCCATAAAAGCCAACATGTGGCCCCCAATATCCCCTGTTCCATCCATAATAGCCTCCCTCATAGCCCCAATAACCAGGTGTCCACAGATAGCCTACGGTTGGAGGCCGCATCCATGCGCCTGGTACCCAATAGTACCCATTTGGATCGTAGGCCCAGTAACCGGGTGTCCACAGATACCCATCATAGGGGCAGTCGGGTTGTACATAATCGGGTATTTCTGGCGGCGCCACGGATATTTGTACTTCTACTTGTGCCACTGCGCGAGGCCTACCTAAGAATATGGAAGATAGGACGATAAGAACAACTACAATTTTTTTCATGAAATTTTTAGTGATTGGATCGAATATTTCTTCGACCTGAAATGATTAACGCCGGAATAAGACGATATACCAACAACGCACCACGTAAGAATATGTTTAGATAAAGACTATCAAACTCTTTTCTCACAAAAAATTTTATTTCCTGATTTCAATTTTGCCACTAGCCTGCTTCCCATCAAGGGCAACGCAATTAAAAATATAAATACCGTGGCGCGCTTCAGGCAGGGTTATGCTCTCAATTGGTAAAATCAAAGTCAATTGTTTTTGTTAAGATGGTTCTACCTGTCAGGTCAGCAATATAAAACTGAAAGAGGGGATACCACAGTTCACTAAGGTCGGTCAGATTTTTAAATGTCCTGCTTTATCAATCATATTCTACAAAAAGCTCATCGACATAGCACCACAACCATTTTTCTCCAAGCTCTGCAGATATGATTACGGGATGCCCAGTTTTATGGAAATGAGCGGTCATGTGTTTATTTGGTGATAGGTCGCAACAAAGCGTAACGCCGCATGTCTGGCATGTACGAAGATGCACCCATTGGCTCCCGATTTTTATACATTCTTCACACTGAAAAGATTTGGGCTGTTTGAGATCTTTAATGCTGGAAATATGTTCACATACGGTTTGTTTGGACATTTGTTAAATTTTAGGGCTTGCTAACAGTAAAATCTATCATCGAGTTTTTTGTTTCAAAATTAATAAAAAAACTTCGCTGAGCTATCCGATTATCACATGGCTCGAATTAAAACGAAATGTATATTTACAAAAGCATTCTCAAATTTTCAAATAGTTTTTTATTTCCCTTTCCGCTTGTCACGAAATAATTATCTTTGCCGACTATTTAAATAAGACAAACAAATACCTGTTATGAAATTCATATCTTCCACGGCCACGCTACTGAAACAATTAAAGATGATAAACGGCGTAATCGGCACCAGAACGGTGATTCCGATTCTTGAATATTTTCTATTTGAAGTGGAGGACGGAAGGCTTACCGTTACGGCGACAGACCTCGAAGTGTCTATGCGCAGTTCCCTGAATGTGGAAGCAAAAGAAAACGGCCGCATAGCCATACCTTCCAAAATAATCCTTGAAATCCTTCAAACATTACCGGAGCAGCCGATTACATTTACTATAAACCCCGAAAACAAAACCGTGGAGCTTACCAGCGACAACGGTAAGTACAAAATATCGGGCGAAAGCGCTGACGATTTTCCGAAATTCCCAACAGTTGAGGGGGCTTCATCTGCGCATTTCCCGTCTTCTGTTTTGGCATCAGCCATCGCAGCTACAGCATTCTCTATAGGAAACGATGAATTAAGACCTGCCATGACAGGGCTGTTCTTCCAAATGACATCTGATGAACTTCGCTTTGTATCAACAGATGGAAATAAGCTGGTGCTATTTAAGCGCACCGACATCAGGGCAGAGCAAGAGGATTCATTTATACTCCCGAAAAAGGCGCTGAACCTGCTTAGGAATTCGTTGCCAGGCAATGATGCGAGTATCACCATGGAGTACAACAAGTTGAACGCTCATTTCGTATTCGACAACTTGCACCTGGTTTGCCGCTTGATTGATGAAAGGTTTCCTGACTTTAATGCCGCCATACCTGTTGATACGCCAAACAAGCTGAAAGTGGGCCGCAATGATCTTCTCAATGCCTTAAGGCGCACTGTGATCTTCTCCAACAAAACCACAAACCAGGTAAGGTTCAAGATTACAGGCAGTGAGCTCCAGATCATGGCTCAGGACCTTGATTTCAGTAATGAGGCACAGGAAAGATTGAACTGCGATTTCGAGGGTACTGATATGGAAATAGGCTTTAATGCAAAGTTCCTGATAGATATGCTGGGCATCCTTGAATCGGATGAGGTCGTAATGTCATTGTCAGAGTATAACCGTCCGGGACTGCTAAGGCCGCTTGACCAAAACCCAGGCGAAGAGATTTTGATGCTCCTTATGCCGATTGTATTGAACTTCTAATATATAGTAGTTCCCACAGAATACGCGAAAAACGCAGAATTCTGTGAAAATCTGCGAGATCTGCGGGAAACTTATGGGATGATTGCACTTATTTGATGTTCGAAATTTGACCATTTGTAATTATTATCTAATATCTTGTCAACTACAGTAATCAAAGAAATCCAAATCGTGAATGAAGGAGAGACCTTTGTTTCAGATATATTGATTCGGGATGGACTGATAGAAAAGATTGCCTCCCAGATTGATAATATACAAGGCAACCCGACTGAAATAGACGGCTATAACCTGCACCTTTTTCCCGGTGTAATAGATGACCAGGTTCATTTCCGGGAGCCCGGCTTAACTCACAAAGGTGATATCCAAAGTGAAGCCCGGGCTGCCGTTGCCGGTGGCATCACCTCCTATATGGAAATGCCAAACACAGTACCTAATGCTGTCACCCAGGAACTTTTGGAAGAGAAATATGCCATTGGGGCGGCAAGGTCTCTGGCCAACTATTCCTTCTTCATGGGGGGCACCAATGACAACCTTGAGGAGCTAAAGAAGACCGATAAAACAAAAGTATGTGGTATCAAGATATTTGCAGGTTCCAGTACAGGGAACATGTTGGTGGATGATGAAAAGACGCTTGAATCCATCTTCTCAGAATGTGATAACCTGATTGCCGTTCATTCCGAAAGTGAGGATATCATAAAGAAGAACATCGAGATATATAAAGGGATGTTTGGGGACAATATCCCATTCAAAGCACACCCGGCCATAAGGAGCGTCGAAGCATGTTTCACCTCTACAAACAAACTTGTAAAAATGGCAAGGCGACATAATACCCGCCTTCATATTCTCCACATAAGTACAGCAGAGGAACTTGCACTTTTCAGGAACGATATCCCTCTTAGGGAGAAACGCATAACCGCTGAAGTTTGTGTACATCATCTATGGTTTGATGCTGGGGATTATGATAGGCTTGGCGGGCTTATCAAATGCAACCCCGCCATCAAAGAATCCCGTCACAAAGCGGCTATCCTCAAGGCGCTTTTGGATAATACCATCGACATCCTCGCTACCGACCATGCGCCTCACACCTGGGAGGAGAAGCAGAACCCGTATCTTACGTGTCCGTCCGGACTGCCTTTGGCGCAACACCCCTTACTCATGATGCTGGACTTCTATCATGATGGAAAGATAAGCCTGACCCAAATCGCGGATAAGATGAGCCACGCACCGGCAGCCTGTTTCAAGTTGGAAGAAAGAGGCTATATTCGTGAAGGGTATAAGGCGGACCTGGTAATGGTTGACTTAAATGCGAAACATACAGTCGCCAAAGAGAATATCTACTACAAATGTGGTTGGTCTCCACTTGAAGGCCACGAGTTTAAGTCCTCTATTATATCCACTTTTGTTAATGGAAACCTAGTATATGATCGCGGCAAGTTCTATGAGGACAAAATGGGCGAAAGGCTTAGGTTTGAATAAATTTCCCATGAAAGGGAATTGCTTATTAATTGCCCTTGACCCATAATACTGGAAATTAAAAACCGATTTAAGTTTTTCATTAAATTCTGTAACATTTAATGCATGACTGTATCTAAATGCAAATTAAAAAACCAGAATAATGAAAAAGTATCTGTTCTCAGTCCTTTCAATTCTATTCATCCACTTCACCATTTCTGCCCAGAACCCCAACGCCTTAAAAGTGCAGAAAAGCGGCAAAGGCAACAAA
>Ga0207078_1100_pt1 | contig 12303 bp, 9 predicted proteins | sample Alteio_BWMinHeat_60_FD_153579 | JGI IMG/M metagenome (GOLD analysis project Ga0207078, IMG submission 153579) | Enriched cells from forest soil in Barre Woods Harvard Forest LTER site, Petersham, Massachusetts, United States -... | ecosystem: Environmental > Terrestrial > Soil > Temperate forest >... | reverse complement strand
GCGCTATGGTCAGAGCTACCCTGGAACTCGCGGAGAGCGAAGCGTCCATCGACAACAGTTCCCTCCCACTGTTTCCAGGCTTCGTTCATCGTGACACTCGGCACGGGTCCTTCCCTAACGATTTTATGCGCTTGGAGCACAGCCATGGGGGAGAGCGCAAAAATGATTGCACAACCCAGGGTTCGTGTCGGTTTCTCGGGGAAATCTAGCCGGCCTGCGCCTCGACCAGGCCCTGACCGTCGCTCGTCTTGGGAGCCATCGCCATGGCACTCACGAAGACTCGGTCGAGGGCATCCGCAAGCGCAGTCGGGAACTCCGAAATGAGCAGGTTCACGTCGAGCTGCAGCGGACGGTCATGGTATCGACGCTGAACATGCATAACGCCGCGCCGAAGGTCCGCACTCGTGAGTAGATCGAGGGTCAGGCCCCAGGTCCTGGACGCTCCCGGCAGAAGCAGCGTGCCGGGACGGTTCCAACGGAAATGCACTTCGCCGTCGCTGAACGGAATCCCCTCAAACTCGCCCAACGATTGATATTCGGAGAGCAACGGCTTCACGTTGATCTCAATGGCGTCAAAATCGTTGGCGGAGAACGCGGCGACGAGTATGCGGCAAATCTGCTGATAATCGCGAGCTACTCTCAATTCGGCGGTAGCGCGTCGAATGGCCAGATTGTTAATCACAATTTGACGCTGATCGAGGGTGCGCTGCGCAACTCGCCGAATCTCTCCGAACTCAGGATAGCCGAGGTGTTGAACGCCCAGCCAAACACCGGTCCCAACCACTGCCAGAACCAATCCGAGCGAGCTTCCAGTAGGCCACAGCAGAAAAAGGCTAAGCAGCGCAAATAACGCCGACACGGCGTAAAGCACGATAACGACCTGGCGATGGGAGAGACCGAGCTGCAACAACTTGTGATGAATATGCTCTCGGTCGGCAGTAAAAACCGGGCGGCCACTGATCAGTCGACGCAATACGGAAATCGAGGTCTCCAGGATCGGAAGGCCGAAAGAGACCACGGGGATGGCGACCGCAATAACAGTGGGAGCCTTCTGTGCACCTTCCAGTGCCAAGGCGCTCAAGAGGAAGCCGATGAACAAGCTGCCAGAGTCGCCCAGGAAAATCGTAGCGGGGTTGAAATTAAAACGGAGAAAGCCCAGGACCGCGCCAATGAGTGCAATCGTAGTCAACGCTACCAAGGAAGCATGACTGAGCAGCGCCACAACGAACACGACTAACGTTGAGAACAGTGCGGACCCGGCGGCCAGTCCATCCAGCCCATCGATCAGGTTAAACGCGTTGGTAATTCCCAACACCCAAAGCACAGTGATGGCCAGCCCGACGTACCAGGGGAACTCGCGAAATCCGAAGAGAACAGGCAGATGCACGATACGAAGACCGCCCAACCACAACATCGCGGCGGCGATGGTCTGAACCGTGAACTTAGCGTACGGACCAACGGCGCGAATATCGTCGTACAGGCCGAGCAGGAAAACCAGAGAGGCGGGTACCAGAATGGTGGTGAGAATCCGGAGAGACGAACCGAACGCCAGTTCAGGCCGAAACGACGCAACAACTACAGCAACCCCCAAGCTTATGACAAAAGCTCCAAAAATAGCGACGCCGCCCAAACGTGGCAGAGGCGCCTCGTGCAGGTGACGTTCGGAAATTGGAGCTTGTACCCAACCCCGCGCCGTAGCCAGACCGCGGACGTATCGGGTGAGGATGAATGAAAGCGTTAATGAGAAGCCAAAAATCCCCAGGTAAAGAACAGTCAACTGCGTTTCCTCGACGCGGTCGTACCCGTTCCGCAGTCAGGTGTTTGGGTCGTCCTCAGAAAAGACGACCACTTACCTATGTGTTAATAGCTAAACAACACTTTCGAGGTGGACTGACGTTCCGGAACTATAACAGTTGAAAAACAGGGTTGCAATCACTGATGAGGTAACTCGCCTGTGGATTTCTTGTTTTTTCGCGCGAGCGCAATGCCCATGGGTCGAACTATCACGTTTCAATATTTCGACGCCGTGAAATAGGAAGGCGCGGATCGAGTATCGAGTCAATTCATCCGACGGGCCGAAGCCCCCGGTGTTTTAGAGGCAACTGGCGGACGGCCTGAAGGGTGTCCCTTTCAAACCAAACTTAGTCAGAGATTGGACTGCCATGAGCATCGCCTTGCTTGTAGCGGTGTGAAATGGGCGCGCCCAATAGAGATGCGAGGACACCCGCCGCGGTACTGGCCCCACGATGTAGCGCCGGCGTCTCGCCGGCATCTGTTCTCCCGCAAAAAGCGCTCTCGATGGCACCAGCCCGAAAGCCGGCGAGACGCTGGCGCTACCCTACCTGCTGCAACCGCTTTGGGCCGGAGGCAGGAGGTTGCGGTGCAGTTTTTTGTACGAGTGGTGCTCTGCTTTCATGGTGATTACGTTGGTACAGCAAGCTTTCGTAACCGGCGCTCGGAAGAAATCATGAACGCAATCGAACGCAATGTTTCCTAGACCGTCGCCTGCGAGTGTTGCATCCATTTCCAGGCGGTGGCCACAATGTCGTCGAGCGAACGAGTCGCTACCCACTTCAGCAATTGCTGTGCGCGGGTCGGGTCGGCGACGAGAGCAGGAGGATCGCCGGGCCGGCGTGGTCCCTGAACACAATTCACCTTGCTGCCTGTGATTTTTTCCACCGCTTTCAGGATCTCCAACACGGAATGTCCTTGACCAGTCCCGAGATTGAGCGCCAACGACGGTTCTCCGGATTCCAGATGATGAAGAGCCAGAACGTGCGCTTCGGCAAGATCGTTCACATGGATATAGTCCCGGATGCAGGTTCCGTCCTTTGTGGGGTAGTCGGTGCCGAAGATGCGCAAGACGGGTCCGTCCGCGCGAGTAGCGGCGAGGGCAAGAGGGATGAGATGAGACTCGGGATCGTGAACTTCACCAATCTCTCCGCTCTCATCGGCACCTGCAGCATTGAAATAGCGCAGGGTTGCGAAACGCAACCCGTAAGCGCGATCGTACGATTCCAGGGCATTTTCGAAGAAGAGTTTCGAGATGCCGTAGGGATTGATTGGCCGTCGCACGGCATCTTCTGTCATGGGAACTTTGTCGGGAGTCCCGTAAACCGCACAGGTTGAGGAAAAGACGAAGCGGCGCACGCCCGCATCCATGGCGGTGTTGAGCAGTGTGAGTGCAGCTACGACATTGTTTTGAAAATACTTGCGGGGATTGATGACTGACTCGCCAACGTAGGCGTGAGCGGCAAAGTGCACCACCGAGTCCACCCTGCTCAAAGCGGTCCGCAATTTGGCGGCATCGGCGATGTCGCCCACGATCAGGTCGAATCCCTTCGCCAGGAATTCATGACCGGTCGAAAGATTGTCGTAGATGATCACTTCATGACGATGGTCACGCAATGTTCGCGCTGTGTGGCTGCCAATGTATCCTGCTCCGCCGATGACGAGGACTCTCATTTATTCTCTATAGGCGAGGACGGCCCTTGACTCCATTATTCCCGACGGGCCGGAATGCCCGTCGCTCCATTTCTATTTTCGCTGCTCGAGTTTGACCGAGGCTTTTACGGGCTTGCCGTCGCGTAGCACAGTGACATCGACCACATCGCCCACCTTGCTGCGGCGGAGCGCGTCCGTGAAGTCGTAAAGATTTTTGATGGGCTTGTCGCCGAACTGAACGAGGATGTCGCCCGCTTTCAAACCTGCTTTCTCGGCCGGAGATGCCGGCTTCACGTCGGAAAATTTCACGCCGTTCTCAACTTGTCCGAAGTCAGGGATCGATCCGAAGTAGGGACCATAGCCCCCGCCACTGCCCCCCGCGAGAGGCTTGTCTTCGACGACCGCGACGAAGGTTGGCCGGTCAGGAGCCTCGGCGAGTTCCAGTCCAGTGTTGCCGACTACATCCACCAGACGAGCGGCGGCTTGCGGGTTGATCTTTTCCCAAGTGTCGGAGGGCTTGTGGTAGTCGGAATGTAAACCGGAGAAAAAGAAGAGCACGGGAATGTGCTTGGTCACGAACGAAGTGTGGTCGCTCGCGGAGTATCCACCTGCGGAATATTCAACTTTGAAATTGGATTTGGCTTCGGCCTTTTCGAGCATCGGCTTGAGTGTAGAGCCCGTTCCAATGCCGCCGATGTAGACCTTGTCGTCCTTGATGCGGCCGATCATGTCCATGTTAAGCATAGCGACGGCTTTGTCGAGGGGCAGCGTTGGTTCTTGCACCCAATGTGCTGATCCCAAGAGGCCGAGTTCCTCACCGGCAAAGGAAGCAAATAAGACTCCGCGTTGCAGTTGGCCTTTCAGGGGCGCGAACACGCGCGCAAGCTCAAGGACTCCGGCCGTGCCGGAAGCGTTGTCATCGGCTCCGGGATGGATCTGCCCGATCTGCGAAGGGGCCAGAGAATCATAGTTGCCGCGCCCCAGATGATCGTAGTGGGCTCCGATGATGACATATTCGTCTGTCTTTCCAGGCAAATACGCGAGCACGTTATTGACGGTCGCGCGCGTGGTTTCGATGTCCACGTTGATGGACATGTGTAAAGTTTCAGGCAAGGCGAAAGATTGCGGCTTGGTGGCGTGGTTAATCTGGCCCTGGACGTCAGCCATCGACTTGCCCGCGGCGTGAAACCAACGGTCGGCGACGTCGTTCTTCACCTGCACGAGCACGATACCAGTATTTGCGGGCCCGCTGACGCTGCCGAACCGGGTCAGCAGGTCGTCCTCTCCCTCGCCGAGCTTTCCATTTACCAAAACCACCGCTTTGGCGCCGTGGTTCCGCGCATTGATGGCTTTGCTGATCAATTGAGAATGGCGCGTGAGCCCTGTGTTTCCGCTCTTTTCGGCAAAGCCCGCCGGTTCATAGCGGAGAATCACGACAATCTTGTCCTTGACGTCGACTCCGGCGTAATCGTCATATCCAAATTCGTCTGCCGAGGCGCCGAAACCAGCGAACACAACCGGAGCGGTTACCGAACCGGAAGAAGAAAAACTGAAGGGGACGAAATCCTGGTTCAGCTTTAGTCCTTGTTTCTGATCTCCTTCCTGCACAGAGAACCGGTTGTCGGCTTGTAATTTAGCTCCCGTGATGACGGTGAATGGCTGGAAGTAGGAGTTTGTGCCAGCAGGCTTCAAACCGAGTTCGTGGTAACGCTTCTCGAGCAGGTGGGCAGCGCGTGCCAGACCTTTTGTGTCGTCGCCTCGCCCTTCCATGGAAGGAGCGGTCAGCGACTTGATGTCATCGAGATAACGTGAGGGGTCTGCCGTACCGATCGATTGAGGCGCGGCCAGTGCCTGCAACGTCACCAGAACCGATAGCACGAAGGCGGAAACGGTCCGGCTCACACGCGGGGAGGAGGCATGGTTCTTCCAGAACAAAATCATGAATGGCAAACCTGGTTAACGATGGACAGTATTTTGAGAATTGCGAATTGTCAACCAAGCTGCACTTTTCAGTGTGCGAGTACGGCTGCAATTCTCGATCTCTCGGAGCTTTGCTCGCCTGGGAAGACGAGGGCGTCTGCCCCTGCGTATTCTCCAGATGCTAGCGCCAGCGGTCGACAAACTCCCACCACAAGAGGCGAAGCCACTCGTCGAAATTTATTTTCGCCCATTGACGATGTTGCCACCAAAGAGTTCCGAACTGCGCACGGTCGTAGGCTGCGGCCACGTGAAATGTGAAATCGGGAGCCTCCTTATGGAATTCGCTCAACGCGCGTCTTGTGTGAAAGTCGGAAGTCACGATTAACACCGAACGCGCTCCCACGTTGCGGAGACATTGCGCGGCTTCAAGAGCCTCCGCCTTGGTCGAGAGACCGTGAATTGGGCAAATGCTGATGGCCTTGGATTGTGGCTGAGCGTTTGCCCAATTTTGGGCGAGTTGCAATAGGCTAGACTCGAAAACCATGGCATCCGCGGGGACATCGAGAACAACGCGTGGCGCATACTCCTGGCTCAGCAATTCCAAGGCACGAGCGGGTCGGTGGTCAGTTTCGCCGGCGAGCACAAGAATCGCATCGGCGTGTTGCGGTTCATCCACCACCAGAAACTTTCCGGAATTCGCGATCAACCAGGCCAGCGACAGTAACAGGATCAGGACACGCAATCTGCGTGAAATTCTCAAGCAAGGTACCTTTCGGTGAGGAACTGTGGACTATCTTACGTCGTCGCTCGTCGGGGTAGCGCCGGCGTCTCGCCGGCTATACCGCGCACATCTCGACTGCCAATTTTGGCGCGGCGAACATGCCGGCAAGATGCCGGCGCTACCCGCGGCGCCCGACGACCGACGACCAACTCCGCATGCTAGAATCGGAGAGAAATTTCTTCTAAATCATGGCCACACCCACTGTTCCCTCTTCTTCCACCGAACTTAAAAACAAAATTGAAAGCCGTCAAGCCCGGGTCGCCGTGATCGGGATGGGATATGTCGGACTGCCTCTTGCTCTTCTCTATACCGAGCAGAAGTTTCGGGTCACAGGCTTTGATATCGACCAGCGTAAAGTCGACACTCTGAATGCCGGCGGCTCTTACATTTTTCGGATCACGCGCGAGGAAATCGGTGCTGCCAAGGCTGGCGGACTGACAGCGACCTCCGACTACTCGGAACTCACTGCCATGGACGCGATCATCATTTGCGTTCCGACCCCTCTGAACGAATACCACGAGCCCGATCTCAGCTACATCACGAACACCGGGCACGCGATTGCTCCTCACCTGCGAGCGGGACAACTTGTGATTCTCGAAAGCACGACCTATCCGGGGACTACCGAGGAAGTGCTGGTGCCGATTCTCGAGAACGAAAATAAGGCCGGACTCAAGGCGGCGCGGGGAGGACAACGCTCGGATCAGGAGTTTTATGTCGCGTTCTCGCCCGAGCGCGAGGACCCCGGCAACACCAGCGTGGCGCGGCGGGACATACCCAAAGTCGTGGGTGGATTGGATCCGCAGGCGTCGGACCTGGCGGCTGCACTTTACGGCGCCATCTTCAAGCGAGTGGTTCGGGTTTCCTCGCCGGCCGCGGCTGAGATGACCAAGCTGCTTGAAAACATCTACCGGTGCGTCAATATCGCGCTGGTGAATGAGCTAAAACTGCTCAGTCTGCGCATGGGCCTGGATATTTGGGAAGTCATCGAGGCGGCCGCGACTAAGCCGTTTGGATTTCAGCCGTTCTATCCCGGGCCCGGTTTGGGCGGGCACTGCATCCCCGTGGACCCGTTTTATCTCTCGTGGAAGGCCAAGGAATGGGATTTCCGCACCCGCTTCATCGAACTGGCGGGGGAAATCAATATCGGCATGCCCTATCACGTGATCGCGTCCGTGGTGGGAGCCCTGAACCGGCAGAAGAAATCTTTAAACGGGGCGTGCGTTCTGGTGCTTGGAGTGGCGTATAAGCGCGATATCGACGACCTGCGCGAGTCGCCTTCCCTGACCATCATCGAACTGCTTCAAAAAGAGGGCGCCAACGTCAGCTATCACGACCCCTACTTCCCTTTCATCGGAAAGGGTCGGAAATACGATCTGCAGATGAAGTGTTCCTCCCTGGAGAACCTCGGGCAGTACGATTGTGTGTTGATTGTGACCGACCATTCCGATTACGACTATGCCAGCATTGTGAAGGAGTCACAGCTGGTGGTGGACACGCGGAACGCCACCAAGGGAATCAAGAGCGAAAAAATTGTACGTTGCTAGGTTATCGACTTGTGCAGCGCAGTCGCGCAATGCTATCGAGATTCCTCAGCCGCGTTCGGCTTCGGAATGACAAGATCGATAAAGCACGTACAGGGAAGAGCGCGACTAACTAGGACTGCCGTCGACGTCCGTCTTTCGGGGGTCCGCTTAGCCAGAAATCCTACCCAGAAGCTGTAAATTTTTGCCCCTTCGTGTAGGAGTGGCGGCGAAATATCCTGTTCGCGATGTAAACACTTAAAGGGCAAGTGGTTACTTGCTTTGTAAGGCTCCAGAATTGGCCTTCCGCTTGCAAGATACCGCTGTTGCGGTTGTACACTTAGCAAGTCCCGGTTCGTCCAGGTTCGCCGTCCCACACCGGACCGGTTGCTTACAAGCGAGAGAATTTTCAGAAAGGGCAGCATCCCTGAGCTGCTGGACATCTGAGACCCTTATGGCTTCCGATCCTGTGAAGATGCCGTTCTCATTGCTCCCTTACAGAAGGCCGCCTTGGGAGGAGTTTGTTTTCAGCAGCCTGACCCAGGCTGGATTAATCGCTTTATTGCTTTGGATTCACGCGCTCCGTCCGCAGGTCTTGACCCCACCGCCCCGGGATTATCGTGAAATGGCTCTGGTGACCACGCCTCCGCCCGTGAACCATGAACCGGCGCCGGTGCGCGAGTTCCGAGTGCCCGACCCTGTGGCGCATCTCGACACGCCCATCCCAGAAAACTTGCGACTGCCCGCTCCTACTCCGAAGCCGCGCGTTAACGTAGAGGAAGTGCAGCCCCCGAAGGTCGAAGTTGCGGCAAGCCGTCCAAACCTTCCTCCATCGACACCGGCGATCCCGCGCCGGCTGGTTCAAACCAATGTGTTTTCGACCGGGAGCTCCGCGACGCCCACCATGGCTGCCGCTCCGCAGAAAGTGCAAACCGGTGGCTTCGGCGATCCCAACGGCGTCCCGGCAAACCCAAACAGCAGCGGCAAACCGGCAAACATCGCCCAGTTGGGCTCGTTTGATCTTCCGGCTGGACCTGGGTATGGGAATGGCACTGGAGGAGCAAAGGGAGCGCGCGGGGTGGTAGCGAGCACGGGGTTTGGAAATGGAGTTGCGACCGGTGATGGAAGCGGGCGCGTGAATGCTTCTCGTGGAAATGGTGTCGTGCGTCAAGCTGGATTCGGTGACGCGGATGCGGCCAGCGTCGCGCAAACGGTCCGCCCGAAAACGGCAGAGACGCCAGCTCGAGTAGTGCCGCCGGAGATTCTCTCGAAGCCGACTCCTGCTTACACCGACGATGCACGCCGGGCACGCATCGAAGGAGAGGTGCTGCTGGAAGTCGTACTGGAAGCCTCGGGTCACGTTCGCGTGCTGCGGGTGGTTCGCGGACTTGGGCACGGCCTGGACGAATCAGCAGTACGCGCTGCGGAACAGATCAGTTTCAAGCCGGCGATGCGGGACGGCCAACCTTCCGACTCCACCGCTGTGTTACATATAATTTTCCAATTGGCCTGAGGCGACACGCTTCATGAAGGGGTCTATGCGCAGTTTGAGACTTGTTTCGTTTCCCTTTTTCCTCGCATTTTGTTTTGTTTCAGGGGTTGCAGCTCAGACCACACAAAATTCGGATCCGGATCCCGCCAAGCCGGCCACGATTACGCAATTGCCCGCGGCCAACAGCCAAATAGCGCCCACCTCCTTCGATCAGGTGCTTGACCGAATTGTGGAGCGGGAGCATTTCTTCGTCGCGCAGATGCGCCACATGCATCCCCTGGTTGAAACCTATATCCAGAACATGAAATCGGATAAAGAGCTAGGCGCGGTTCCTGTGCGCGACCACTATTTTCTCGGCCGGCTAGATATGAGCAACGGAACCGACGATCGGGCTTTCGCAGGACGCCCCGGATTTGGCCGTCGCATGTTGGATAGCCTGACCAGCGTCTACGCGCTGCATTTTCTTCCGCTGGGTTTTGCGCAGATGGTCATGATGGATGATGACTTCCAGAAAAGGTACTACACCCTGACCTTCGTGCGACGCGAGTTCCTGGGCGAGACCCGCTGCCTGGTGATCGATGTACAACCGAAAGACTCAGCCGGAAAGGGCCGGTTCCTGGGACGCATTTGGGTAGAAGATCAGGACTACAACATTGTCCGCTTTAACGGAACGTATTCTCCGCACGCGAGCACGTCGTTTTACTTGCACTTCGACAGCTGGCGGCTGAACATGCGACCGGGCGTGTGGCTGCCTGCTTACGTGTACAGCGAAGAATCAGATATGAAGTATCGGATGACGCAGGGTCTGCACTTCAAGGCTCAGACTCGGCTTTGGGGATACGACATCAAGAACCTGGGGCGGAATGATGAGTTCACTTCTATCCAGGTGGATGCGCCACAAACTGTCAAAGATCAGAGCGAGACTGGGCAGGACGCGACCCCGGTAGAAGCGGAGCGCATGTGGCAACGCCAGGCGGAAGATAACGCGGTCGAACGGCTGCAGAAAATCGGGCTGCTTGCCCCGTCAGGCGATGTGGACAAGGTGTTGACGACGGTGGTGAACAACCTGATCGTCACCAACAATCTCGACATTCAGCCGGAGATTCGCGCGCGCGTGCTGCTCACTGCGCCGCTGGAGTCTTTTACCATCGGACACACGATCGTGGTGAGCCGTGGACTCCTGGACGTGCTTCCCGACGAGGCATCCCTGGCCATGGTACTGGCTCGCGAACTGGCGCATATCGCTTTAGGACATCAACTCGATACCCGGTATGCGTTTAATGACCGGATGTTCTTTGCGGATGAGGATACGTTCTCGAATTTCACTTTCCGTCGCAGCCGGGCGGATGAAGACGAGGCCGACAAGAGAGCTCTCGAACTATTGGCTAATTCTCCCTACAAAGACAAACTGGGCAATGCGGGACTGTTTCTCAAAGCGCTCCAGGATCGGGCGCCGGATCTGAAGAATCTGATACGGGCCCGGATGGGAGATGGAATGGTCAGCGGCAAGACGCTGCGCATGTCAGCGCTGCTGAATTCTGCTCCTCAGCTGGACGAACGCAAGAAGGACCAGATCGCCGCTCTGCCGCTGGGTGGGCGAATCAAGGTGGATCCCTGGACCAGTCAGGCGAGCTTAGCAAAGGCCAAACCCGTGGCTCTGCTGTCGGCGCGGGAGAAGATGCCCTTCGAGGTGACGCCGATGTTCCCGTACATAACGAGAATTTCGACGGGCGGCTCGGAAAAGGTGGCCGCAGTTCCGGCAGCTCCAGCGCCCGAAGCCAAATGAGCTGCGAGAGTTAGAGTGTTTGGAAGAAGCGCTCTGGCTGGGGAGCGGTTGACGACGCGGCGGGGCGGGCGGCGTTCAAAAGTGCCGACAGTGCGAAATCCCAAACAGCAGGACTAGAAATACGCAAACTACATCTTGTAAAGCTTACTGGATCGAGCTTCCAACTTGCGAGAACACCGTGTTCGCGTTGGACCCGATCAACCGGATGGTTCCCACCACGATCACCAGGATCACAGCGAGCATCACGGCGTATTCTGCGATGTCCTGTCCGGACTCGTCAGACCATAACTGATGCAAGAACTTAGTCACAGGCTCCTCCGTATTTAACAGTTCCCCCGAGCAAAATCACCACTCAGAGAGTGTAAGTGCAAATCTCTGCCTAGAGATACTCTGCAGTAATGCTAGTTTTGGTGCCGCCCCCAGGCTATGGCACGGAAGTGGATGGCCATGGCACTAACGTGCCATACTCGCAAACCCCTCATTTCGTTTAGGTTAAGGGATTCCTTTCAATGGAAGCCCCTGGTTCACGGCAAACAGTGCCAGTTCCAGGCGGGTCGAAACTCCTAATTTATCGAATATGTTGCTGAGATGATGCTTCACCGTATCTTCGCTGATTTTGAAATATTCCGCGATTTCCTTGTTCGCGTACCCCGCCACCGGGAAGCTGGTTATGGACAATAAGAGATCGCAAAATATTCGCATCGTCATTGCTGACGACCACCCGATTTTTCGGGATGGTCTTCGCCGCCTGCTTGAGGCAGAGCCCGGCTTGAAAGTGATTGGAGAAGCGTCTGACGGCGCCGACGCGGTAAAGCTCGCTCGTCAACTGAAGCCCGACGTCCTGCTTCTCGATCTCGCGATGCCTCGTACTCCGGGACTGGAGGCGTTGCGGGACCTGAGTGTTGGGACCGGTGCCAACGGAGTCAAAGTTATTCTGCTCACTGCGGCCGCCGAGAAGCACCAGATCGTCGAGGCTTTACAACTCGGGGCTCGCGGCGTGGTTCTGAAGGATTCCGCCACGCAGCTCTTGCTCAAAAGCATTCACACCGTGATGACGGGCGAATACTGGGTCGGCCGCGAGAGTGTTTCTAATCTCGTGCAGTACCTCCGAACCCAGATGCAGGCCTCGAATGAGGAGTCCCGCCAGAAGAAATTCGGGCTGACTCCCAGAGAATTGGAGATTGTGTCGGCGGTCGTGGCGGGGTACGGTGATCTCGAGCTTGGCCCCACGACCAGGGTTCGATTCTATCGTGAGTTCGCCCTCAATCAAACGAACGCGCTCACGAATTACCAGTGGTCCTTTACCCATCTCCTCTAACTCAGCGTGTGAAAACCTTCCGGAAAAAGGGAATCCTCGCCC
>Ga0207078_1099_pt1 | contig 12347 bp, 9 predicted proteins | sample Alteio_BWMinHeat_60_FD_153579 | JGI IMG/M metagenome (GOLD analysis project Ga0207078, IMG submission 153579) | Enriched cells from forest soil in Barre Woods Harvard Forest LTER site, Petersham, Massachusetts, United States -... | ecosystem: Environmental > Terrestrial > Soil > Temperate forest >... | reverse complement strand
TCTTGTCCACGTTCAGCCAATTGATTTTCCTGCAAAACTCGGTACAGTTCGATCCATCTTCGCCATGTCCTGTTACCCTTATCACCATTTTGGTATAAGCAGCATTATTGTCAATCGCCACAGATTTAGGGCCAAGAATATTGCCAAATGTAGGTATGCTGCCATAATTGAAATTGCCGTTCCACATATTGAGCACTTTTAGTGGTTGTCTGGCCGGTATGCCTTTTATAAAGGCAAATTTAAGGTCAAGGAGTTCCTGCCAGTTCCCCGCACTGAGGTGTACCGAATCATGAAGCAATGGGAGGTAATCCGTTACGTCAAAGGTCCAGGTAAAGCCGTTGCCAAGTGAGAGATTTATCCCATAAGGGGTTATGTACCTGCCAAGCTCAAACCGTGTCAGCCTTTCATGTTTGCCCCATATCGTATCTTTTATATATTTCTTTTTTACATTATCGTATGTACTGTCAATCTTGCTCACGCTTGAATCTGTTATGCCCGTATGTTGATAAAGATAGGTATATGTCAAATAATCCCACTGGCCACATGCAGGGTTTTGTTTGGGATTGCATTTCAGGGTATAGTACATCAAAACTTTTCGGTACTGTCCGGGTTTTGGAAATTTAAAAGTGGAATCCTGCTTAGAACCGAAGGTAAAGGCCTGTACCATAACAGTATCAGACGCAGCTTTCGCAACATTAATAGCAATGAATGACAAAAGGACAAAGACAAAAGGTTTCATGGTACTGCATTTATTAGGCCGTAAAATTAAATAATATTGGTGAGAATGGCGAAAAGTGAGAAGTAAGAGGTGAGAAGTGAGAAGTAGCAAAGACGGCACAGAGGTTGCAACAATAATCCATCGTCATTTGCTTTTGCCTGATAACCTTTTATAGACCACCACCCAATACTCACTACATATTTAAATTAGCTAATTTTGCCCTTTATAATAAATCAGTATTTGCATCCCACAATTAAAGCCCTTTTTGTATTCTGTAGCTTGTTTATGACAGTTTTTGGTGTTAAGGCACAGGAAGATTCCGGCCTTGCCGTGCCAAAAGTACGGCCACTCGCGGGCACTTACCATGATATAGAGCAAGGGATGAGCAACTTTAAAACCATTGATACGGGCATGTACCAGATCCAGAAATTTGACCCCGGCTATCTGCATAACCTGGGTGCGCCGGGCACGCCATCCTTCCAGTTGGTTTGGGACCCTTTTAAAACTCAAGGGTTCGACCTCGGATTTCACCAGTGGGACAATTACCGGCATACAAATGAAGATGCAAAGTTCTTTAATACTCAAAACCCTTATGTTGACCTGTTTTATGTACAAGGGTCTAAGGATATGCAGGCATTTAAAGTGATATATTCGCAGAATATAAAGCCAAACTGGAATTTCAGCGTTCAGTTCTCTGCATTAAACACGAATATCAGCGATTATCAGCCACAGGTAACACAAATAAACACCACAACGGTAAACACCTGGTACAAATCACCCAACGGGCGCTATATGGCCATTGGAGGCGTAGTGGTGAACAGTTTCTCCGCTCAAGAAAATGGCGGGCTGTTAAGCGATTCCGTTTTTCTCAATTCATCACCGGGCAATAGAACCGGGCTGCCGGTAAACCTTGGCAGCACTGCTTATTCTGTAAATGCAAAACAGACCTTTAACGAAACCTTTATTTCAGCCAAGCAATACTACCGCTTTGGGCCTATACGAGAATTTAAAATCCATGATACCGATTCAGTAGCAAAAAAAATAATCCACCCCGAATTTTTTGTATCCCATGCTTTTGAATATCATTTTGACAGATGTATCTACACAGACCAATTTCCAGGAACGCGTGGAAACCCTTTTGCGAATACATATCTTAGCATATCAACAAATGATGCCTATCAATATGAGGAATTTAGCAACAAAATAGCTATTGGGCGTGCAGAATTCAATAACCCGGTGAGGATAAAAAAGAAAATTGACAGTTCAGATTTAAGACGGCAACCATTTTTTTACCAGGCTTTTGCCAAATACGCTTATATTATTGCCTCACAATCATCAAGCCCGCCGAGCATCCATAATATATATGATAATACAAGTGCAGGATTTGATCTCAATAAAAACGGCAAATTCGGGCTGAAACTCTCCGGGGAATATTTCCTGGAAGGATACCACAAGGATGATTACCTGGTGAATGCCCATTTGCATCTGCCTTTTATCAAAGTCATTTTACCTCAATTTAATATTGACCTAAAACGCCAACAAGCGTCACCTTCTTATACGGACCAGACTTTCCACGGCAACCATTTTATCTGGACTAACTTCTTCAACAAGAGCCAGTTTAACGAAGGCAGTGCTTATTTTTCCGATTCGGCAGGGTTTAAATTGGGGGCATCTTATAAATCGGCATCAAACCTTATCTATTATGATTCAACGGCAAAACCATTTCAAGACCGGGGTGTGGTGAGCTACGCACAACTATTTGTAAGTAAAGATATCCGCTTCGGTCATTTCCATTTTCTCAACAACATTACCTTTCAAAAGGCATTAAGCAATGGGTATGATGTTCGGGTTCCAGAGTGGCTCCTTCGGACTTCGTGGTACTTTGAGCATCCCTTGTTTAAGAGAGCCCTACTACTCCAGGTAGGGTTTGATTTCTCCTACAGCACATCATATCAGGGCTATGGTTATATGCCAGAAATAAGCAAATTTTATGTGCAGGACAAAATAACCATTGGCAACTACCAGGTATGGGATGCGTGGATAGCAGGAAAAGTAAAACGATTTATGTTTTTCTTCAAGATGGAGCACCTGAACGAAGGGCTTTCTGGCAATTGGTACTTTTTAGTACCACATTATCCCCTATATCCAACAAGCTATCGAGTTGGGATAAGATGGACGTTTTATAATTAGGTCAGAGGACAGATTGATAAAGCTGGGCGCACACAGTGGTGCGCCCCTACCGATAACTCTCCAATAATTGACCGATACCATTGATAATGAACTGTACACCGACAGTCATGGCGATGAAACCCATGATTTTGGTTATAGCTTCCAGCCCGGCACGGCCGAGAACAGGCAAGAGTCTTTGGGAAACCCTCATGATGATATAGCTGAGCAAGCCAATAACTACTATAGAAAGCAAAATTAACAATGTATTTATAGTGATTCCATTTATGTGGGTGGTAAGCGATATAGTGGTGGCAATGCTTCCCGGACCTGATAACAAAGGCATTGCCAAAGGTGTTAAAGATATGTCGGCCTTTACTATAGCTTCCTGCCTGCCTTGGTCGCTAAGATTGTTTGATTTGTCATTGCCATTAAGGAGCAAAAAACCCGATCGCATGACTACAAGCCCGCCAGCTATACGTAGGCTGATAATGGAGAAACCAAAAAAAGACATAACAAAAGTACCCGCAAACAAAAAAAAAGTTAGAATAATGACCATGTATATAGAGGCTCTGCGGGCCATGAGGTTACGAAATTCCACAGGATGTGTGGCAGTAAGGGCCAGGAAAACCGGCATCATGCCAAGTGGGTTTATTACAGAAAATAATGAGGTGAACGACCCAAGGAAATAGTTGAAAAGAGGTTGTTTGGTAAATAATGCAGGTATAAGGGCTAACATTTTTTGTTCGGTTTGTAGGCTGCAAATGTATGCTTTGCAATTGGTAGTTGCGTACAAGACTTGATTCGGAATGGAAATTCAATTTATCACGACCCTTCAACTTGTAACCTTTACCTTTGTCAGCATGAAACTGCATTCTGTCATCCTTGCACTTATTATTTCAACAAGCAGTTTAACCGTTAAAGCACAGAATGACAGCACTAAAAAAGATTTTGTTGGCCAAAAATGGTATAAAAGTACTGTTTTCAAAACCGTTGTTGCACCTGTTGTGCTTATAGGGTACGGGGTTTCAATTACAGGAGTAAATGGGTTTCCCTACAGCAGCAGGCAAGTCCAGGCCTATACTACAAAAGTCTTTCCTGGTTTTCACACCAGCATTGATGATTTCCTCGCATTTTCGCCCCCTGCACTGGCACTTGGGCTTAAGACCGCAGGCGTAAAAACAGAACATAATATCCTGGACGGCTTTTTATTGTATGCTTTTTCATTTGGGTTATCAGAAGGTTTGGTTGAAGGGCTCAAATATACGGTTCATGAAAAAAGACCTGACGGTTCTGATAATTTGTCGTTCCCGTCTGCTCATACATCCGCGGCCTTTGCCGGGGCAGAATTTTTGCATCAGGAGTACATCAATCAATCTGGATGGTACAGTGCGGCCGGGTATTCTTTGGGTGCAGCTACAGGAGTTTTAAGGCTGCTCAATGACAAACACTGGCTGTCAGATGTATTGGTAGGCGCTGGTATAGGGATTTTATCCACGAAGGTGGTTTATCTGGTTTATCCAATAATTAAAAAGAAACTTGCAAGACATAAAGGACAATCAGGTTATTACGGATTAAAATATTGAAGCATCTTACTCAATTTGTATATGTTTTTCAATTTGTAAAAATGTGCTTCATTCTTGTAAACAATCAATTTTTTTATAAATTGCATTGATTTTCAGACTACAAAACAAATAAAAAGAGGATTTCGGCACTTTTGCATCTTTAAATATCATGGTAGAAGCGTTAGAATTGTTTCAGAAAAAAATAACGAAGAAAGCTATCAAGTTTTTTGCGGAGCGAAAGGATGTGAGTTTTGACGAATTTCACAGTTTTGTAAATTCAAAAATGGGGACTGAGTTTCATGAAGAATTCACGAAGATATTTTACCACCATTTCCTTAAAGTGAAGGAAGAAGGGAAGAACTAAATTGGCTGACTACAATCGTCGCCCAACATTATTCAATTACAAAAATAAAGAACTTGACCCGGTTAAAAATTTTATTAATCGCTTTATTTATGTGCGCCATTTACAAAATGGAGGCGCAAGGTCTGTTTCCTGTGGAAGTGGACGGTAAATGGGGATATATTGATCATACGGGGAAGATGGTTATTGCACCTACATTTACCAATGCAGGTGCATTTTCTGACAGCATGGCGCTCGTAATTAATGACAATAAAATCTGCTATATTAATACCTCTGGTAAAATGATCATTACATCAACTTATGAATCAGCAAACCCTTTCTATGAAGGCATGGCAGCAGTGCAGGTAGAAGGGAAATGGGGTTTTATAAACAAAAAAGGGGAAACCGTGATTGAAGCACAATATTATCAGGTTTCAAGATTCTGCAACGGTTTGTGCAGGATAAAACAAACACCAACCAACCTTGACAAATGGGGCTATGTAAACAAGAAGGGCGAATGGGTAATAGATGCCAATTTTTACAAAGCCGCAGATTTTTCTGAAGGAATGGCTTTGGTAGGGAATGAAAGTGAGAAATATGGATATATAGATACTAAAGGCAATGTCATTATCCCTCAAAGATTTGATTACAAAGGTATAAAAAAGATAAACGGATTGGAGACTTTTCCTGAAGGAGAATTTAGCGCTGATTTGGCTGCCATAACCATTGGCAAAAAATATGGTTACATTAATAAAAAAGGAGAAATGATGATTGATGCCACGTTTGACTATGCCGGGAAATTTTCCGAAGGACTTGCACCTGTAAGCAAAGGCGGGAAATATGGGTATATTGACCCATCAGGAAAAATAGTTATTACCCTGGCTTGCGATGGCATTGGTACTTTTTCTGAAGGCCTCGCGGCCATCAAAATTGGAAAGAAATATGGCTTCATCACCAAAAAAGGAGAAATAGTTATTAAACCTCAGTTTTCAGTAAACGCACCCGGCATTCCATTAACCTTTAAAAACGAAGTGCTTCTGGTGTATTTTGATGCAAAAAGCTGGGGATACATAGATAAGACCGGGAAAACAATCTGGAAAAAAGAATAAAAAAGCCTTCAAGGCTATTTGGCCCTCAACACATGTATCCCATCCTCTTTTCTTATTATCAAATTGTTATTAATGTATCATCAAATGTTTACCGTTAGTTTATCTTATTGTTAATATCAATTTTCCATACCATCCCTTAATTTTAGTATAATTTACTTTGCGCCAAAATCAAGAAAATTGGACAAGGGGAATTTTTACAAAAGAAATAAATCATTAATTTTTAGTATTTTAACTATACTATTTTTGATTGCTAACGCGAAAGCTTCAAAGGCAGCAAATATAAAGGGTACTATTTTAGATGTGGAGACTAAAGAGCCATTAATAGGCGCATTAGTTCACATCAAAGAACTTAATCTTTCTACAACTACAAACCTTGAAGGGGTTTTTATCTTTACCAATATTCCATCCGGAAATTATACTGTTCAATGCAAGTTTTTGGGATATGTTCCTTTGGAAAATACCGTCCAAGTTACTGATGGTGACGGTGCTGCACATTTTGATTTTACTCTTGTAACTACTTTAAGCCAGGAAGTTATTGTTTCAGGGAAAGCGAATCCTGAATCAGATTTAAGCGCGCGGCATTCCGAACAAAAGTCAGATAATGTTATGAATGTCATGTCATCGCAAGCTATACAATTGCTGCCTGACCTTACAGTTGGAAATACACTTCAGCGTATATCAGGTGTTACGGTTGAAAGAAACAGCAGCGGAGATGGCCAATATGCGATTGTGAGAGGAATGGACAAGCGCTATAATTATACTTTAGTTAATGGAATAAAAATACCGACCCCCGATAATAAGAATAGATACGTGCCATTAGACTTATTTCCTTCTGATATTGTAGAAAGGATTGAGGTTTACAAAACTTTGCTACAAAACCAGGAAGCTGATGCCATTGGCGGAGCTATTAATATACAATTGCGCTCAGCGCCTGATTTTTTATACATAAGGGGCACATTTGCAGGAGGTTATAATCAGATTTTAGCTGATCAGCCATTTAAAACATACAATGCAGCGCCAATAAATTTAAAATCTCCAAACCAGATACATGGGAATGGCTCTAACGCTTTAATTACAGATTTTCCAAATTCAACTCTTGATTACACAAATGTACCCGCCCCCATAAATACAGTTGCAAACCTAATTCTGGGAAATCGGTTCTTCAACCATAAGTTAGGGGTTCTCTTTACGGGAAGCTATCAGAATTTATACAAGGGAACAAATGCCTTATTTTTTGATTCTCAATCACAACCAACAGTATTCAAGCCGGATGGCACGTATATCTCAACAGGAATTAACAGGGGCAATATACCGGCATTCGATTATATTCGTGTTCGTCAGTTCAGTACACAGCAAACCCGATATGCAGCTCATGCCAAAATAGATTACCAGTTCAATAATTTAAATTCGATCAGTTTTTACACGTTGTATGTTGCCACAAGGTCTCAGCAGGTAAGGACATCAACAGATTCCGTGCTTGTTATCCAAAGAACCGGGGTAGGTTCTGGAAATGTTGAAACCATTAGCCGGTCCGTTCTTACTTTGCAGAACATTTATAATGCCACTCTACAAGGGAATCACATTCTGTTGCCGGGCTTAAAGCTGGATTGGTCTGCAGTTTATGCAATCGCATCCAATAATCAGCCTGATTATGCAACTTTCAGCACGCTTCTGTCTGCAAATATTGACAGTAATGGCAAACATACTACTACCCCCCCTGTAGTATATAGTGAGTCGAGAAGGTGGATAAGTAATACAGATCAGGATATTGCCGGATATCTTAATCTCACATATAATTTCAACCTTTTTGGCAGCGACCTTGAATTAAAGGCCGGGGCTATGGACAGGCATAAGAACAGGAACAATTATTATGTGGACTATAAGCTTTCCCCTATTCAGCCTGATCCGGCGCACCCACTTCAATATTTTACGACATTTGACAAAGCGCAGTTTTATTGGAGCCCTTCTGATGCCGCCAACGGAAATTACAATAATCCAAATACTTATGCAGTAGTAGAGGATGTTACATCTGGCTATGGACAAATCAAATATCTTTTTTTTAACAGGCTTCAGGTTTTAGCCGGAGTCAGGGTTGAAAATACATCTCTGAATTACAATACAGTAAATGAGCCTATCACTTTTGCAGCAAAAACCGGATCAATAACTTATTATGACCTATTGCCCGGGTTACATTTTAAGTATGAGATTAATAAAAGGCAAAATTTGAGACTCTCTTATTATCAATCAATCACAAGGCCTGCTTTTTTTGAGATCACGCCTTACCTGCTACCTGGAGAATATTATGATGAGATTGGAAATCCGAAACTACATCATGTAACAGCAGATAATTATGACCTCAGATATGAGTTTTTCCCCAATCCAAAGAGTATTGACCAAGTTTTGGTAGGAGTTTTCTACAAAAATTTATACAATCCTATCCAATATGCTTTTGTAAGAACCAGTACTTCAGGACAAGTACTGCAACCACAAAACTTTAGTACAGCCACAAACTATGGCGTTGAAGTCGTATTCACAAAATTTATAGGAAATTTTGGCATCAATGCCAATTATACTTATACCAACTCCAGTATCACGACAAGGAAACTTATCTATTACAAAACAGCTCCTGATGCCAATGGCAATACAAGCATATTATACGATTCGGCATATCAAACAACACCGCTGCAAGGCCAGGCTGCCCATATCGGAAATTTATCGCTTATTTATAAAAATACTAAAAAGGGTATAGACGTACAAGTTTCTTTTGTATATACGGGCAAGCATATTACTATCGTATCGGGCTATTATGGACAAGATTACTGGCAAAGGGCTAATGTACAACTTGATCTTTCCGCAGAGAAAACCTTTGGGAAGTTCTCAGTGTATGTAAAGTTAAACAACTTGCTCAATACACCAACGGTAGCGGAATTAGAGGTGCCCAACTATTTTATGACCGGCAGGTTAATGCTGCCCAATCAAGATACCCCAAATGCTGTAAAAGTGCAGCAGGATTATTATCTGCCATCATATCTGGCGGGTATCAGATATAAATTCTAAAATCAAAAAAAGCTTATTAAACGGACAAAATTTTATAAAACAAAAACAAAAACAAAAATGAAAAAGACTTATTTAATGGGTTTATTCCTCGCAGGCATGTCGTTCATGTTTTCTTGCACTAAACCTGTAGAACACACCGTTGTATCTACACCGCCTTTGCAGATAGGCCAACCCATCAGCACAACTACACATTCAGGTGCTGTGAAAGGCACAATGACCAGTGGTAATACCTATACCATTACCAGTGATATTACTATAAACCGTGGAGATACTCTATTGTTACAGGCTGGTGTTACTATACAAATGGGCCCAAAGGCCAATATTGTTGTAAAAGGAATATTGATTTCCCTTGGCACCAAAGACAAACCGAATTATATAACATCCGCTAGTGGTCATTATGTATGTGACCAGACTACTTCAACTGCGGCCGATCCTGCATACCAGGGCCTCTGGGGTGGAATTTATTGTGACAGTTCTTGCAAAGCAATGGTTCTGAAATGGACCCATGTTGAATTTGGTGGCGGCGCAGTTGTAAACCCTGCTGTAAATGGCAGCAAAGCAGGAGATTCTTATACCTTGTATTTTAATAATACAAAAGGATATATTGTCCTTGAAGATGATTGGTTTTATGGTGGTGTTGACGATTTTTTCCGCGTTCAGAGTGGTATAATAGCTGCCTACAGAAATACTTTTATGAAAAGCAGCGCAATTAGTGGAGATTGCCTGAATGCTAAAAATGGATCATTTGGCGATATGGCGTACAATTTCTTTATCGGCACTTGTACAAACGGAACCAAAGCTTCGAATAAAGGGGCCGGTGGTCTCCAGACAAATATCTCTATGTACAACAATACGTATGTAAACGGAGGTTACAGGCAGACACAAACAGGACGTGCTGGCGCCATTAATTATGAAGAAGGTTCCAAAGGCTTTTTTTATAACAATCTTTTGGTGGATTGCAAATTTGGCCCTCGTATTGTTAACAACCCTCTTGCTGATACGGCAAACATAAAATACGGAAATACCTTCCAATATGGCGATTCATTGGCTGTAGTTAACCAATTTTACCCAACATCATACATCACTAATCCAAAGTCAACCGATATTCCCGCATTTAAAGATTTCCTTCCATCGGGATACAAACCTGGGGACACGTATAATGGTGCAGCTCTTTTGGCCTTGATGATAGCTCCAAACTCAAAATATGACCCGCAGTTTGTTAACTACCCACTTCCAAACTATCAGCATATTACAACTACTTGCCCAACAGGTTTCGATTTCCATTTGAAGGCAACTTCACCATGTATTGGCAAAGGAAATACAGGGTTTAGTCCTCTACATCTTGTGCCTTTGGCAACTAGTACAAATCCGGTAGGTGTAACAGAATATACCATGCCCGGCAAAGATATTGGCTGCTACCAGAGTGATGGCACAGGCAACCAACATATGACCTGGTAAATAAATTTTTTCATAATGTGAGAGATAGCCACTTAACAGTGGCTATCTCTTTTTATAATTTTTATTTAAATCGGTAATATGTCTTTACTAAAATCTCTTTTCGCTGCAGTTGTATTGCTTTGTCTTTCACAACTTTTTAACTATTGTAAAACTAAGGACAACAAACATTATCCTGAAATTTCTAAAGATTCCTTAGTTTTTAGTTTTGTAACTGTTGGCTGCAACCGGGAAGACAAAAAAGACATGGATTCATCAAATCCAAGCACAGCTAATGTGGCTCAACTTACAAGAACTTTTGAAGAAGTTGCATCGCTAAATCCAAGGCCCGATTACTTTTTCTTTACCGGCGACATGATTTTTGGATATGCGAAGGATGATACAGCAAAACTTGATAAAGAAATGAAGGCCTGGAGAAAGCTCTATGAATCCTCCCCTTTGGCGAAAACAAACACAAAGTTTGTAGCGATACCTGGCAATCATGAACTACTTTACAGCAAAAAGGCTGGAGGGGCAAGCCTTCTCGCTGAAAAAGCCTGGGCACGCGTGATGATGCCCTATATCGCGGGCAGTAATGGCCCCAAACCGGGTGGAAAAGATTCTGTAAATACAGATGAAAGCAGGCTCACCTATTCATTTGATTATAAGGGAGGACATTTCGTCATATTAAACACGGACGAAGTGGGATTGGAAACAGAAGTGAACAATTACTGGATAGCGGATGATATTTCAAAAGCACGTGCATCTGGCAGCAAAAAACATATTTGTGTTTTCACACATCCCGGCTTATGCGCCCCCTAAAATGAACGGAACCGGCGAACAAATCGGACATCCTGAAAAATTCTGGGAAACATTAACAAGCAATAAAGTAACTGCCATGTTTTCTGCCCACAACCATGTCTATTTCCGCAATCAGCCAGTAGCCGGTAAAACCTGGATGGTAATAACTGGAAATGGAGGAAGCCCCCTAAACGAAATGCGGGTTCTGACAAACAGTTTTTTGGATATACCTGGGTAAAAGTTTACAAAAGCGGCAGGATCATTCTTGAAAATATGGGCCGGGATGTACCCAAAGGAGGATATTTAGCCCCTGTTGGTAATATTAAAACCATAATAAGGGACTCCGCTGATATAAGCTGGGATTAAGTGAGAGCAAATGACCCGCATTTATGAATAATTTGTATCCTTTATGCCGTAATGTTATCTTAACAATAACGTAAAACAAGGGTAATGATGATGTTTTTTGGGTCTGGTAATTTCGTGGCTCAATAAATAAACAAACTTCACATGAAACAATTTTCACGCAAACTTCTTTTTGCCTTTTCGGTATGCCTGCTGGCAACAGGAATTTTTACAAAAGCAAATGCTCAACAAAAGCTGATTCATTTCTGGCATTTTAATCATCTTAGCACCGGCACTGCTGCGGCTGGCAGTCCAACGCTTATTAAACCTATAAACGCGAACTGGTCTTCGCTTGATTCCACTAAAGCGCTGATCAATTACGTATTCAATGGCAAAAATGCAGCCAAATATGCCACTTATTGGGATGCGGTTGCAGGGGATGCTTCTGATGTTTTTAATAACCTGTTAAATGGCCCAACAGGGGCATCGGCAGGAAATAATGCTCTCAGGGTTCGTAATCCAAGCGATAGCATGGAATTACGCTTTGCTTTGCCTACAACGCATTACAAAAATATCACTGTCAAATTTGCAACTGAAAAATCAAGCACAGGCCCAGCAGCCTCCGCCCCGGCCAATCAGTATTTTGACTATAGTGTCGATAACGGTGTAACTTGGAGAATTGCAAACCCAATAACTGGTTCATGTATCTCATTGCCTAAGGATTCTTTCAATAATGCAATTTATAACCTTGTAAGCATAAGTTTTGCCGGGGACATTAACGTAAATAACAATAGCCAGTTTATCTTCAGGATTAA